>Ga0184627_10000037_pt1 | contig 74496 bp, 63 predicted proteins | sample PLM3_127_b1_FD_133150 | JGI IMG/M metagenome (GOLD analysis project Ga0184627, IMG submission 133150) | Groundwater sediment microbial communities from an aquifer in East River, Colorado, USA - PLM3_127_b1 | ecosystem: Environmental > Terrestrial > Soil > Riparian zone | place: USA: East River... | reverse complement strand
TCTGGCTGTCAGAAACAATGTTGGGCTGTTTGACTTGTCGCATATGGGTGAGTTCGAGGTTTCCGGGCAACAAGCACTGGAGTTTTTGCAAAAGACCACCGTCAACAATGTCTCAAAGATGCCCGCCCCAGCGGGTCCGTCCTCTGGCGGAGAGGTGGGTTCGTGCCAGTACAACTGCATGTGCCTCCCCGATGGCGGGATTGTCGATGACCTTCTAGTTTATCGCCTGCCGACCAGATATATGCTGGTGGTCAATGCCTCAAATATCGAAAAAGATTACCGCTGGCTGCACAAACAAACTTCGGGTTTCAACGTCCGCTTGGTTGACAAATCCAGCGAGACCAGCCTCTTGGCCATTCAAGGTCCCAATGCCCAAAAAGTCCTTTCGCAAATTACGGACTATGACCTCGATTCCATTCCCTATTATCATTGGGCATTAGGAGAAATCGCGGGTGTTGAACTGCTTTTCTCTCGCACCGGCTATACCGGAGAAGACGGTTTTGAACTCTATATCGCCCCCGAAAACGCCGAAACTTTGTGGCACGCTGTCACCAAAGCCGGTAAAAAATATGATTTGAAGTTGATTGGATTGGGCGCGCGTGATTCGCTGCGATTGGAAATGAAAATGGCGCTCTATGGCAACGACATCGATGAAACCACCACGCCTATCGAAGCCGGTTTAAGCTGGATAGTCGATTTTGAAAAAGGGGACTTTATCGGCCGAAGCGTGCTCTTAAAACAAAAAGAAGAAAAACCCCAGCGGAGGCTGGTTTGTTTGGAACTGGAAGGGAAAGCGTTCCCAAGACACGGCTATGACATTTACAGTGGTAAAGAAGCGGTCGGCAAGGTAACATCAGGGACCTTTTCACCGTCGCTTCAAAAACCAATTGCGCTGGGCTATGTGCCGGCTAAATTATCAGCCGTCGGCTCAACAGTGGAAGTCGACACCCGCGGAAAAAGATTTTCGGCAGTGGTGGTAAAACCGCCGTTTTATAAGAAGGCCTCGCATAAATAGGATTTTATGAATATCGAATTGTATTTGAATTCACTCCCGTTCGCCGAAGCTAACATTGAAGATAAGACTGTAGTAGTGGTTGATGTGCTTCGGTCGTCTACTTCCGTTTGTGCGGCACTTTTGGCCGGCGCCAAGGGCGTAATTCCCACCGATGGTCCCGGCGAAGCCGGTGAAATGCGCCTGAAATTGGGCGCCGACAATACCGTCCTAGCCGGTGAAAGGAATGGCGTACGTATCGACAATTTCGAACTGGGTAATTCGCCATCGGAGTTTACAGAGAGCAGTGTCGGCGGCAAATTTGTCATCATGACCACCACCAACGGCACCAGCATTTTCAAAAAAACCGCCAAAGCCCAATTGGTCCTTTCAGGAGGATTAGTCAACGCGTCGAAAGTAGTGGAGAAAATTGCCCAATCTGACAAAGACCTGGTCATTGCCTGTTCCGGCCAACAGGGGAATTTTTCTATCGAAGATACTCTCTGCGGCGGGCTGTTGATCGACCTCTTGTCGTCAAAATATCAAAAAGTCCAAAAGATGAATGACGCCGCCACCATCGCCTGGCAGTTGTATCAAAACAATATCAGTAACTTGCGGGAAACAATTGAAAAAGGGGAGCACGCGCAGTATCTGGCATCGTTGGGGTTTAAAAACGATGTCAGCACCTCGACACTGATTGATTCCATGCCGGTCCGCCCCATTCTCAAAGACGGCCGCCTTATCAAAGACGACAATTAAGGGGTTATACTCCTTAAGCTTCATTAGTTATATTCTCCCCCAAACTGTATAAGCAACAATGATTAAAAGCGCAGCTTTCTCATTTGTCTTGATTCTGTTTAGCGGCGGCCAATTATTGGCGGCTGACGGTGTGAATTTTTTGATTTCAATCCATCAACAGAAGCCGGACTCCAGGGAAAAAGTGCTGCTTTACACCGACAGCACCGTGGCCGCCAAAGGCGTGTCGGCCTCGGCATTTCTTACCGGATTCTCCTTGGATTTGGAAATCACCGGTTTGGATACAACCGCCGTGGAATTCAATGTCCATATCCTGACATTAAACTCGACCGGAAGTACATTGGCCAAGCGATTCAAGATCGAATATGGATTACCCGCCATCATTAACGACATTGAAGTCAAAAAAGGCGCTCTCTACACACTGACACTCGTGCCGCAGGCGCCGGTGGAAATCCCCGACCGGGAGTGCCCTTACAACCACAATGCCGGAAGCGACTTCACGATATTTCCCTCGGCCAATTTTGATTTCCATTTCTTGCGTTCATCGCTGGCCTCTTATCATGCCGCCGCCTTGAAAAACCTGTTTGAAACCGACTACCGGCTTTTTCGCAGCATTTTCCATTTCAGTTTGACCGGCAAGCAGAGCTTGTTTCTCTTACCGTGTGAATCGCATTCGATAATCTGGGACAAGCGCTTTGGCACCGCTTTGGACCCCATTCGCAGCAATTGCTACACACTTTATGCGTCAGACATTAACACCAGCGACCCCTTCGTTCTGATTCACGGCGCCATACTGCGAAGTTACGGCTACGCCCCGCCTTTTCTTTCTGAAGGCCTGGCCAATTATTTATCATTGGCCATTCACACAATGAAGAAGATTAAAAAGAGCGGCGGCCTCATTCATCTCAATGATTTGGTTAATACAAAGACATATCTATCTTCCGATCCGGCTGTAGCCGATGCCTCCGCCGCCACGTTTGTTCATTATTTGGTCGACCAATATTCGGCCAGTCTGTTCCTGGAATTGTACCAGGACTCCGATGACCTCAACCTGATTTCCAAAATCGAAGCAGCCTATTCCAAGCCGCTAAGTGAACTTGAGAAAGAGTGGCTGAACTATGTGGACACGATGACAATTCCGGGACAGGTTTATAGCCAGTTTGCCGACCGCGCCCAACAGATGCTTAACTATCCGCTTTCGCTGGAGTACCGCCAGGCCGGGTGCGAATTGGCCAAGACACATGCCGATTCTCTGCAACGAATAGAACAGTTGGCCGTCGCCTATTTTCTTAACGGAGACTATTTTAACGCGTCAAAGGCAATGGGAATAGTGTCCCAAATTGATTCCGTCAGTCAAGGTCATCTTTTGAGTTTAGCAGGATATCAGATGATGAACGGCGACTATGAATTTGCCTTTGAAAATCTCTTGGTAGCCCGCGAAATAGACTCTGCTAACGAAGTTCTGAAATTCAATCTGGCTCTTAATTGGCTTCTCAGAGGCGATACCGCTTCAGCCGAACAAATTTGGAACGAGTTAATACACAGCGTTTCCGGCGGGGGGCTGCCCGGAGAATCACGGACTATGCTCGGTCAAATTTTGCGACGTTCCCAGAATGCGGCGGAAAAACAGCAGGCCCAGGATTATTTCACTGTCGCTATGGCCATTTTCAATCAACAAACGCAGGCGGATCCCTCCTTGCCCAATCCATATATGTGGAGCGGCATGGCCCTGGTGGGACTGGGTGACGGCGATAATGCATATGACCAGCTTAATCAGGCCCTGTTTTTAGAGAGCCGTCCGTTTTATATCGGAATGATAAATTTGTGGCTGGGGAAAGCGGCCGATTTGAGAAACAAGCGTGAACTGGCCAGAGATCACTTTTCGAAAGTGATAGCTATGCCAACGGCCGCCTATCACCAAGACGAAGCGCAGAAATATCTGGACAAACGTTTCACACAATAAAAATCAATGTTTAGTTTTCTAAATACCGGCATTTTGATTGCGGCTGCGGCAGCCCTGATTCCGCTGATAATTCACTTATTTAGCCGCCGGCGAGTCAAAGTAATTGATTTTTCGTCGCTCAAACATTTGAAGGCGATGCAGCGCCGTCAAGTGAAACGACTCAAAATCAGGCAGCTTTTGCTTTTAATTTTGCGGATGCTGATAATATTCGTGGTAGTGATGGCGTTTGCCCGCCCGACAACATCGGGGGGGAGTGTCGGTTCGCATGCTTCAGTTTCAGCCGTCATTCTCTTTGATAATTCGGCTTCGATGAATCGCTATGTCAAGGATGGGCTCTTGTTTGATCTGGCCAAGAATCGTGCTTTGGAACTCCTGAATAATTTTGGCGAAAGCGACGAACTGGCCATTGTTGCATTGGGCAATACCGGAGGCGCCGAAAATACCTCGTTAACTGGCGCGGCCATAGCCCGAGACAAGCTGGAATCAATGGAACAAGGGTATGCGCCGAGCAGTTTTGGTACTTCCCTTGAAAATTCCTTGGAAATTCTCAAATATGCCAAAAACTTCAATAAGGAAATCTACATTGTCAGTGACGCCCAGCGAAACTCACTGCCGGAAGAAAACAAGCAGATTCCGGATGACATAAATGTTTATTTGGTTGAGCTGCCAGTAGAAGAAAACGATAATGTCGGAATTGTCGCCGCAGATTTTGGCGGGAGACTTTTGATTCCGGGTAAGCCGTTTGAGTTTACAACTACAGTAAAAAACTATGGCCAAGACACTAAAGACGATATCATTGCCTCTCTTTTCGTCAATGGAAACCGAGTATCACAGACCAATGTAACAATTGACCGAGAGATGGAAGCAACCGTCAGATTTACACACTCTCTATCTAGCGGCGGTTTTCATTCCGGTCAGGTGGAATTGTCCGATGACAAATTTGTCGCCGACAATCGATTCTATTTCAGCTTTCAAATTCCTGAAATATTCAATGTTCTGATTATTGATGGTGACGAAGCCAGTGATTTAATTAAACTGGCGCTGGTGCCATCGGATGCCAGCGGACAGTACTGGTCGGTCAAACAGACCACGCCCGACAATCTGGTCGGTGTCAATTTTCGAGATTACGATGCTGTGATTCTTTCAGGCGCGCCGATAATGTCAACGACAGTAATTGACCGATTGAAAACGTTCGTGAGAGCCGGACGATCACTTTTAATAACTTATTCAGCCGACACTGACATTAAAAATTTCAATGCCAATTGGACGGAACTCTCCGGTGTAGTATTTGACGAACCTCTGGACAAGAATTTTTCCGGAGCCGGATTCTATTCAGTCAGTTTCACAGACAATAATCACCCGGTCTTTTCAGTTTTTGATTTCGGCAAAAATCAGTTACCGCAGCTACGATTTTTCTCGCTCCCCAAGGCCCACACTTCCGGCAAAGCCAAGGTGTTGATGAGATTTTCGGGGGACCGCATTGCGTTGGTAGAAAATAGCTATGCCGATGGACGGGTTTTAACTTTTTGCGGGCCAATTTCGCCCATCTATACAGACCTGACTGCTCATGCGTTTTTTGTCCCGTTCATGGCGCGCCTGACGGAATATCTGGCGTCACGGCTGTCTGGTTATGATGTTAATCTCTACACTGGGAGTAACATCGTTCGAAGTGTTTCACTGAAAGGTTCCCTTGACCGGGCCATCGAGTTGTTGATGCCGGATTCGCAAGTTTTGTACATTCCGCCGGTCGAGGGAACCGGTTCGGTAACTTACAATATCCCAGCAGTCAACTTACCGGGAATTTACCGGTCATTTTTTGACAGCCATGAAATTAACCGCTTCGCTGTAAATATCGACCCTCGCGAATGCGATCTGACGGCCTCTTCATTCGACCAGATTGCCAAAGCAATCGGCGCCGAAAAGTATCATGTCCTGCAGATGCAAAAGCCGCTTACGGCAACTATTGCCGAACTTCGTTTCGGAAAAGAACTGTGGCAGGTTTTCCTGTGGATTGCGGCAGTATTGATTCTATTGGAAATGCTTCTCTCTCGTTCGGCCCCAGTTGAGGAATAGCCATGACCCTCCTCTCGGCTGAATCAATCAGCAAGACTTTTGCAGACAAAGTAATTTTCAAAAACATTTCGTTCACGATTAAAGGCGGCGACCGCATCGGCTTGGTCGGAAAAAACGGGGTCGGCAAAACGACCATTTTTGAAACAATCTTTGGTCATATCACGCCCGATACCGGCACTGTCAGTAAGGCCAAAAACTGCCAGATGGAATATGTCCTGCAGGATACGGCGCGTTTTTTGGAATTGAGCTTATTCGATTTTGTAATTTCCGCCCGCCGGGATCTGGTCGAAATGAAAGATGAAATTAAAACTCTGGAACAATTTGTATCAAATAATCCTGAAAATAAAGCGTCTATAGAGAGATTGGGGCAATTGCAGCACCTTTTCGAAATCGAAGGCGGCTTCAATCTGGAAAATAATGTCACGGCCATCCTTCATGGGTTGGGATTCGATGAATCAAGACATCATGAAAGACTTCAAAACTTCTCCGGCGGTGAAAAAAACCGGGCAGCGTTAGGGCGCATTTTGGCCGGAAAAGGTAATTTGCTGCTTTTGGATGAGCCAACCAACCACCTGGATATTGAATCAACTGCCTGGCTGGAAGAGTTTTTGAGTGAAAGTGATAAAGCCTGCATCATTGTTTCACATGACCGTGCCTTTTTGAACGCCACTGTTGATTATGTCTGGGAATTGTCACACGGCCGGCTGGAGACATATACGGGAGGATTTGAAAAATACTTAAGTGAGCGCGGCGCCCGGCGGGAACAGCAGCAGCATAAATATTTCCACCAGCGCCAGGAAATAGAACGTATCGAAGATTTCATCCGGCGTAACATGGCGGGGCAAAAAACGAAGCAGGCGCAATCGAAACTCAAATACCTGCAAAGGATAAAACGAATTGAAGCTGTAAAATCCGATGACTCTAAAACTTCCATAACTATGAAATCATCAGGGCGCTCCTTTGCCCACGTGTTGAGCGTGGCCGAAGCCAGTTTTGGTTACAGTGATAATACCGTTTTACAAGGTGTAAAATTTGAATTGTATCGCGGGGACAAAGTGGCCTTGATTGGCCGTAACGGGAGCGGCAAAACGACCTTATTGAAAGCTCTTATCGGAGAACTGGCACCGCTTAGCGGCGATGTCAAAATCGGCTCCAAGGTCGACGTCGCTTATTTTGATCAGGAGCTGGAAAATCTCAACGGCGATTTGACCGTTCTGCAAAGTATCTGGGAGCTTGACCCGCAGGCTGAAGCGGGTGCCATGCGTTCCTATCTGGCGCGATTCGGATTCACCGGCGATGAGCCCCTCAACAAAGTTGCCTCACTTTCAGGCGGAGAAAAGACCAAACTTTCGCTGGCGCTACTGTTGTATCATCCGGCCAATTTTATAATTCTGGATGAGCCGACCAACCATCTGGATCTGGACAGCCGCGAAGCTCTGGAAGAAGCGCTGCTTAATTATGATGGTACCTGTCTGATCGTCAGCCATGACCGGTATTTTTTGGATAAAGTAGCTAACAGAGTTCTGCATTTAGATAGCGGAAGTTTGCGAGTATATGAAGGGCATTATTCTTATTTCAAAGAAAAATCCCAGACCAGAATTACCGCAGTTAAAACAAAAGCGGCTTCGTCCAAAAGCAGCTATATTGAATTTAAAGAAAAATCAAAACGCGCCGCCCGACATGAAAAAGAAATTAAATCCACCCGAGAGAAAATAGAAACATTGGAAAAAGAACTGCTCTCGCTTGATGACAAATTGAATTTAGAAATACCCAAATCAGATTGGGAAAAACTCCACGATGCCGCCGAATTGAAAAGAAAAATTGAAGAACAAATACTGGCGCTATATGAAAAAATAAGTGTACTGGAAGGAAAAGGGATTGATTAAGCTATTAGTTATTTCCGGTTCACCGGTGGCGGATTCATCAACAGAGATTCTGTTGAAAAGCATTGCAGAATCCAGCGGTAAAAGAATTGGAGTGGCACACAAAACAAAAACGGACTTTCATCGGCTGAATGAACTAATGTATCTCCCTTGTCAGGCGTGCGGGCATGCGCCAACACCAAACTTTTGTTTTTTCGATGATGCCCTGACACCCATTTACAAACAATTGGCCGAATGTGATTGTTTTTTGATTGGTTCACCGGTCTATTTTGATTCGGTATCGGCGCAAACCAAAGCCTTTATGGACCGCTGCAATTGCTTTCGCCCGCCGGATTACAAAGGCGTACAGAAAGAACATCGTTTTGTCAAACTAATTGAAAGAAAACGCCCGGGCGCTATGGTATTGGTGGGGGACAAAGAGGGCTGGTTCGAGGGGCCGCGCCGCTCACTGGCCGGGTTTTTCAAATGGATCGAAGTAACCAACGAAGGCATGATTACATTTTATTCCGATGATTTTAATCGCAAAGGGACGGCGGCAGAAAACAAAACTGCACTCGAAGAAGCTGACCAACTTGGCGAAAAACTGGCTTCGCTTGTCCTGAAAAACTATGCAGAATAATAAAACTATCGTCGATTATTACCGCGCCCGGGCGCCGGAGTACGAGCAAATTTATTATCGCGAAGTCCCGGAGCGCCGCCAGGAAATTGAAAACTGCTGCAGATATCTCGAACAGATTGCCAGAAACAAAGTGGTACTGGACTTGGCCTGCGGCACCGGTTTCTGGACAAAAGTAGCAGCCAATTCCGCCCGGGAAGTAATCGGCACCGACATCGCCAATGAAATGGTAGAACAGGCCAGACAGAAAGAATACGGTGCACGAGTCGGTTTTGCCATATCCGACATTTATCACCCGCCGTTTTTGCCTGATTCTTTCGACTTAGTTATTCTTGGCTTCTGGTTGTCACATGAACCGAAACAGAATTATGCAATGCTATTTGATGCCATCACCCGCCCTCTGAAACCGAACGGACGCATCTGGTTGATTGACAATAACCCACCTGCCGAAGGCCCCCGCAGTGATTCGGCTGGAATTGATGGGTTTGGGAATAACTTGAAACTGCGCCGGCTTCAGAACGGAAATGAGTTTGTTATTTTGAAGAACTATTTCACCAAAGAAGAACTCGAAGTAATCTTGTCCAGAGAGTTTCAAATTATCAATCTAGACTATCGAAACTACTATTGGTCAGCCCACCTCCAAAAAAAGTAAGCCCTTTCGACTAAAGCAGTTACAGGTCCATTATAAAGCCATTTTGAGAGCAAGTGGACTTAACAAAGCCATTGCAATCTGGTTAATAATTACTATATTTATTCCCCTTCACCGATGGTTCGGGAACCGAAAGTTGTTAGAAGGGTTAAAGTTAAGCAAGATAGATTAGATTGAGGTGAGAAAATGAGACCGGGAATACATCCTGAATATAACGAAATCACAATTCACTGCGCTTGCGGGGCGCAATATCCCACTCGCTCTACCAAGAAAAGTATTAGCGTAGAAATTTGCTCCAACTGCCATCCCTACTTTACCGGCAAACAGAAGCTAATGGATACTGCCGGTCGTGTGGAGCGTTTCCGCCGCAAATATAAATTGGCTGCGCCAAAGTAATACTGCGGCTGCAGGTTTACCACCAAGCGGAGTTCAATTGATTACGGCGATTGCCGGTTTGAGAATTTATGGCAGAATTTAATGTTGGCGGTCAGGCGGTTATTGAGGGGGTTATGATGCGCTCCATTGACCGCGTTTCCACTGCAGTTCGCATTCCATCGGGTGAAATTCTGATCAAATCCAATGAATACAAATCACTGGCTCATCGATACAAACTTTTGAATATCCCCATCATTCGCGGCGCGGTGGCCTTTGTGGAGATGCTGATCATTGGCATCAAAACTCTCAATTTTTCGGCGGAAGTGGCAGTTAGAGAAGCCGAAAAAGAAGAGGCCCAGAAAAAAGGCGAAGCTTTTGAGGAGACTAAAAAAGTCAAAAGCGGCTTGATGATAGGCCTGACAGCTGTCGTGGCCATGGCCTTTGGCATTTTGATTTTCTTTTTTCTGCCGTTGGCGATTTCCACTCTCTTCAACGTCGATAAAAATGCCTTGAGTTTTAATCTGATTGCAGGTGCGGTCAGGATTTCGATTTTCTTGCTCTACGTTTGGGGAATTTCACTTTTTAAGGATTTTCAGCGCGTATTTGAGTATCATGGCGCCGAGCACAAAGCCATTTTTACCTATGAGATGAAATCAGATTTGACTCCTGAAAATGCGCGTTCTTTCTCACGCTTTCATCCCCGCTGCGGCACTTCGTTCATTTTGATTGTGGCCCTGTTCGCTATCATCATTTATGCATTTTCTGACACGCTTTACGCCGTAGTTACCGGCCACCCGCCGTCACTTCTGACCAGATTTGCGGTACATTTTAGTTTACTGCCACTGGTTGCCGGTGGTTCTTATGAGCTTCTCAAGTTTTCGGCCAAAAAAAGAGACAACAAAATTGTCAATGCCCTGATTCAGCCGGGTCTGTGGCTGCAGCGCATTACTACCAAAGAGCCGAATCTGGAACAGCTGGAAGTCGCCATTGTGGCATTGGAGTCGGCTTTGGGTATCACCACTTCACGCATTGCCGCCCGAAAGACACCTGTCTATTAGGTGCTTTCTAAACTCCCAACTTTTTTCTTCTTAAATCCAAAACAATCTTATATAAATTGAAAGTTCTATGATTGAAATTGTTGATAGATTTGAAAACCGTTTGCAGGAGATCGACCGGCTGTTAGCCGAAGGCGCCGCCGGCCCCGATCGCACCGCGCTGATCGAATTGAATCGGGAACGCCGGCGTGTCGAAGAAATTCTTAAAGCCGGCCGGGAATATAAAAAGGCAAAACAGGCTATTGATGGAGCCAAAGAAATCATTAATTCAAGCGACGACCCTGATATGCAAGTCATGGCTAAAGAAGAATTGGCCGTCTATCAGCCGCAGTTTGAAAATCTCGAGCACGAATTTCGCATGAAGCTACTCCCCCGCGATCCCGATGATGAGAAATCTGCCATTGTGGAAATACGGGCCGGCACCGGCGGCGATGAAGCCGGACTTTTTGCCGGTGATTTATTCAGAATGTATCAGCACTATGCCGAAGGTAAAGGCTGGAAACTTGAGCCGATTAATACCAGTCCGGCCAATATGGGTGGCTTCAAAGAAATGATATTCTCGCTTGAAGGTGACGACACCTATGGCCACATGAAATACGAATCCGGCGTGCACCGGGTGCAGCGTGTGCCGGAGACAGAAACTCAAGGTCGCATACACACATCCGCAGTCACAGTAGCAGTATTTCCTGAAGCTGAAGAAGTAGACATTGATATCAAAGAAAAGGATTTGAAAATTGATGTCTATCGTTCTTCAGGTCCAGGAGGGCAGTCTGTTAATACTACCGATTCGGCCGTGCGAGTAACACATTTGCCGACCGGCGTGGTCGTAACTTGCCAGGATGAAAAATCGCAATTGAAAAATAAAACCAAAGCCCTGAAAGTTTTGCGGGCGCGACTTTTCGATGCCAAGAAAGCCGAGCAGGAAGCCAAAATGGCCCAAGAGCGCCGCTCCATGGTTTCCACCGGCGACCGTTCGGCCAAGATACGCACGTATAATTATCCCCAGGGACGCGTGACCGACCATCGCATTTCACTGACTCTCTATAAGCTGGAAGACATCCTCTCTGGAAATGTTGACGAGTTAATAGGACCGCTGCGTGACTATGACAGACAGAAACGATTGGAAGCGGAAGCGCTGGCGCCTGCCAAAGTAAAATAATGCGCATTGCCGAATCAATTCTTAGTGTCATTATCGCTTTTGCCGTGGTTTACGTTGTATACCAAAGCGATAAACAGTCACCAGTAAAGTTAACTTCAGCTTCAAACAATTACTCTGTTGAGGTAATGACCGTACCGACTGCGCTTGAAGATACCCTTTTGATTATTCCCGTTACTATCACCGGCGAAAAAAGTGAGAGAATTAAGTATGTATTTCGCTACGCCAAACCAAATTTAAGAAATCTTGAACAGCTCCATCGCTACGGCACTACTCCCCTTACTGCTGTGGACTCGGCCGCCGGTCTTTATAAAGCTAATATCCGAACCGGCACCAAAGGAACATTGTCTCACTACTTTTTTGAAGTCCGTGACCCGGTTGGACGATACCTGGCTGGTATCAAATTGTCCGGTGAAAAACCGCTGACCACATTGGCTATTGGGCGTGTCGATCAGTGGATCAATTGGGGCTATTACATAACTATGTTCATTGCCATTCTGTCAATTTCGCTTGGCGCCTTAAGCTCGCTTAGATTGGTCACGGGGAAAGATGCCCAAGAACCGGTCAACTGGCCGTTTCTCATTGCCATCGTGTTTACCATAGTCTCGGCTTACTTATTGGGTACTTTGTTTGGCATTCAAATAACTGGTGCGGCCTGGCAAGGGGCGCCATTTGGAACTGATTTAGGTGATAATCTCAAGCAGATTCTCCTGGTTTTCCTGGTATTTGTGCTGTTGGCAACCAAGCAGATCAAATCAAAGTCCGGCGCCATTAGGAGAGTTTTTCCTAAGCCGCTTATCGGCTATCTTGGCATCGCTTCGTTTTTTATGATGATACTGGCGTACTTGCTCCCCCTCGTTGCTAAATCCGATTATCCACACGTATCTGTAATTTTTTATGGATTTTTTACTTTATTAGTAATTGTTTACCTGCTAATATTTAGAAGTATTAAAAATGCCTGACCAAATGCCAGCCAAAGCCAATGTGGTGGCAGCCGCCGTCAAAGGAACTGTTTCAAAACTCATTGCCCAAAATGCCGCCATCTTGAAGAATGCCGGCATCGACACTCCCGAAAATGAAATTGAAATGATGCTTTGCCATTTGCTTGACGTGGACAGGCTCAATCTGTTTTTGCATGGCGACCACTTGATTGACAAAAAAGTAACCGACAATTTGAAAAAAATCGTGGCCCGACGGGCGACCCGCTATCCTCTTCAGTTTATACTTAATGAACACTGGTTTCTGGGACGCAAATTCTATGTTGATGAAGCGGTGATGGTCCCCGCGCCGGAAACGGAACTCTTGTGCGAGGGGGCGTTAACCTATCTAAGATCGAACGGCACCAGAACACCGAAGATATTGGATGTCGGCACCGGGTCGGGAGTAATTGCCGTTACCTTAGCCTGTGAGTTTTTCGGTTGCCATGTTGTGGCTGTGGATATTAGTAAAGATACTCTGAAAGTAGCGGATAAAAACGCCCGGAATCATAAAGTGGCAGACGCCATTGAATTTCGCGAATCAGATTTGTTGGACAGTATCAACGAATCCGAAAAATTTGATTTGATAGTCTCCAATCCCCCTTATGTGACAGAAGCAGAGTATAAGACCCTTGCTCCGGAAGTCCATGCCGACCCTAAAATTGCCATAACTTCGGGCGAGGATGGTCTGGACGCTATCAGAGTCATATTGAAAAAAGCGCCGAACTTTTTGAAAACCGGCGGCCGGATTATGTTCGAGATTGGCCATGACCAGGCCGACCGTATTACAAAAATTACCGAAACGGATGATCGTTATCGGTCTATTTCGTTGCTGAAGGATTTGAATGATTTTGACCGCATCGTCATTCTCACCTGCCATGACTAATTAATGCCCCGCGAGAGCCTTGACAGCAAAAAATCCCGCGCCAAGAAAATCCTAAGACTTCTTCGCAGGCAATATCCCAACGCCAAATGCGCGCTCAATTTTGAAACCGTACACCAACTTATGGTGGCGACAATTCTGTCCGCCCAATGCACCGACCAGCGGGTCAATATTGTAACTAAAGAATTATTCAAAAAGTATCGGTCAATCAAAGATTTTGCTGATGCCAACATCACTGAATTGGAAAATGATGTCCGCTCCACCGGCTTTTACAGAAACAAAGCCAAGTCAATCCAGAGGTCGGCGCAGCAGCTATTAGAAGATTTTAAAGGTCATATTCCCAAAACCATTGCTAAACTCACCAATCTGGCCGGTGTCGGCAGAAAAACGGCTTCAGTGATATTAGGTACGGGTTACGGAATTGCCGAAGGAATAGTGGTTGATACGCATGTGACTCGCCTTAGTCGATTGCTTGGATTCACTAAAAATAAAGACGCAGCAAAAATTGAACAAGAATTAATGCACATCATACCCAAAAAGGACTGGATTGATTTTTCACATTTATTGATTCACCATGGCCGCGCCATCTGCATCGCCCGCCGGCCCAAGTGCCCCGAATGTCCAGTGAACAAACTCTGCCCTTCCGCGAAGCTATAGCTTGGACTTGGCCATTTTCCGCCAATTGCCCCGCTTCAATCCACCAGTTATATTGGTTATATTCGTATGAGTTTGAAAAACCCAAACCCCACAGTCACGCCCGAACTGGTCAAACAACACGGCCTCTCGGAGGAGGAATTCCAGAAGATAAAGGAAATTCTCGGCCGGGAACCGAATTACACCGAACTGGGGATTTTCTCCGTGATGTGGTCGGAGCATTGCAGTTATAAAAACTCCATTGCGCTTCTGAAAACTCTTCCGCGCGATGGAGCCGGTGTGGTCGCCAAAGCCGGTGAAGAAAATGCCGGTGCAGTTGACATTGGCAACGGTCAGGCGGTAGTTTTTAAAATCGAGTCGCACAATCACCCTTCGGCTGTAGAGCCGTACCAAGGAGCCGCAACAGGTGTCGGAGGAATTCTCCGCGACATTTTCACTATGGGCGCTCGTCCCATTGCTGCACTGAATTCTCTTCGTTTCGGTTCACCGGATAATCCTCGTGTGCGTTATCTGGTGGACGGAGTGGTGCGCGGAATTGGCGACTACGGCAATTCATTCGGCGTGCCGACTGTGGCGGGTGAAGTCTATTTCGACGAATCATATACCGGGAACCCGCTGGTCAACGCGATGGCGGTCGGAATTGTCAAAACCGATAAAATGGTCTCGGCTGTGGCAAAAGGGGAAGGTAACCCTATAATGATTGTCGGCTCCAAGACCGGGCGTGATGGCATTCACGGAGCCACTTTTGCCTCGGAGGAAATCAGCGAAGCCTCGGAAGAAAAAAGACCTTCAGTACAAATAGGCGATCCGTTCACGGAGAAGCTCCTGCTCGAAGCCACTCTGGAAATAATCGACAAAGATCTGATTGTCGGCATTCAGGACATGGGTGCAGCGGGATTGACTTGTTCGTCATCGGAGATGTCCGCCAAAGGCAAATCAGGCATTGAAATAAATATCGAAAAAGTTCCAGTGCGTGAAGACGGCATGACTCCTTATGAAATTCTCCTGTCAGAATCGCAGGAGCGGATGCTGGTCTGTGTCAAAAATGGCTGTGAAAAAGAAGTAAGTGACATTTTCAAGAAGTGGGATCTCGATGCTACGATTATCGGCCACGTAACCAATGACCAGCAAATGACGGTCAAATTAAGTGGACAAATTGTTTCGCAGATTCCATCGCGTTCACTGGTTTTGGGATGCGGTGCACCGGTTTACAAGCGTGAAACTAAATGCCCGGCGTACATGGAACAAATTTCAAATCTAAATTTGAAAGATTATCCGACCAAACAAAACTGGAATGAAGTTCTTCTAAACCTTCTGGCCGCACCCAATATCTGTCACAAAGGCTGGGTATTTCGGCAGTACGATTCGACTGTGCGTACCAATACTGCTGTCGGCCCCGGTTCAGATGCTGCCGTTATCAGAATTCGTAAAACTAACAAAGCATTGTCCATGACCACCGACTGCAATGCCCGCTACTGTTATGTCAATCCTCGAGTTGGAACGCAATCGGCGGTGGCCGAAGCCGCCCGCAATATTGTTTGCTCTGGCGGAAGGCCTCTGGCAATTACGAACTGTCTGAACTTTGGCAACCCTTATAAGCCGGAAATATTCTACACATTTTCGGAAGCAATCGCCGGTATGGGCGAGGCCTGCCGCGTATTGGGTACACCGGTAACAGGTGGTAACGTCTCATTTTACAACGAAGACCCCCAGCATGCCGTGTTTCCAACTCCCGTGATAGGCATGATTGGGTTGATAGAAGATGTGTCGTATATCACGACTCAAAACTTCAAGGACGAAGGACACGCAATTCTACTTTTGGGTGAAAACAAAGAAGAACTGGGAGCCTCGGAGTACTTGCATTCTATCTTCAATCAAACCGGAGGTGAGGTCCCGCGATTGGATTTACAATTCGAAAAAAGATTGCAGGAATCGTTATTGAGCGCTATTCACAAAGGACTGGTTGTGTCGGCTCATGACACTTCCGAAGGCGGCCTGGCCGTGGCCTTGACGGAGTGCTGTATTTCTGAACGCGAACATATGATTGGCGCCTCAATTGATTTGCAGGATAGAATCCGCCTGGATGCTTTGTTGTTTGGAGAAAGCCAGTCGCGAGTAATTGTTGCTTGTGAACCTGATGACACCCCTTCTTTAATCAATCATTTCAAGAAAAATAATATTCCCTGCGTTGAGATTGGTCTAACCGGCGGCGACCGCTTGACCATTAACGAATTAATAGATGTCGAATTGAAAGAATTAGCCGACGCCTTCTATAACGCCCTGCCCCAATTGATGGAGCGTGTCGCCTGATAATGTCGGGGCAAACCATTTTCGTTAACAGGTAGCGCTTGTGGCACTGTATATCTTTTCCGATGCGCATCTGGGAGCGCACTCGCCAGAAAAAGAATCTCTCAAAAAACAAAAGATTGTCGAGCTGTGCACCCTCGTCAAAAATGACGGCGACCGTTTAATTATTCTAGGAGATTTGTTTGATTTTTGGTTTGAGTACAAATACACCGTCCCCAAAGAGCATTACCAGATTTTATTTCAACTAAGCGAGCTGATTAAACATGGCGTAAAAATCGATTATGTCAGCGGCAATCATGATTTCTGGATGGATGATTTTTTCGAAAAACAAATGGGCTTCGGGTTACATCGCGATATGCTTGATATTGATTACGACGGCAAGAAAATTCACCTGATTCACGGCGACGGGCTGGCACAAGAGGACCGAGGCTACCGATTTCTAAAGAGAATTTTTCGTAATCGCTTCAATATCTGGCTTTATCGCAAACTCCCGCCGGATTGGGCCTTCCCATTGGCCAGAAAAGTCTCCGGAAAATCACGCGAACACACTGCTCAACGTGACAGTCAGTTTCTGAATGATTATAAGCAATATGCTCAAGGCAAACTGAAATCCGGATTCGATGTAGTAGTTCTGGGACATTTGCATATCCCGTCGCTCGAGCGATTTGACAACGGCATCTATATAAACAGCGGAGATTTTATTGAGCATTTCAGTTATGTCAAAATCGCCGGCGGCCAAGTCACGCTTGAATTTCTGAAATGAAGAAGTTTGATATCAGTCTCCCCTTGAATCCGATTGCAGATCAAGTGGCCGCATCGTTTGAAAAGGCAGTCATTGGTCAGTCACTCACCATAAAGAGCAGAGGAACGCTAAAAACTATTCCCGGCTGCGTTCATTGGCATATCAATAAAAATGGCGAGAAAGGAACTCTGGAAGCGACCTTTGACAGTACGAGGTTGCGCCTCTGGCTTTGCTTTCATGATAACAGGTATGCCGAATGGATTGACGAGGCGATCGAAAAGATTAAGAAATCGCTGGAATCGCGTTAATCACAGCGGCCGTTTTCTTTTTATCCAAGTTTTTCAACTCTTTTCTAAATGGGTGGCTTCGTTGCCAGCCGGTTTTGCCGGTTTGTCGAAAATGCTCCAGCCGCCTGATGCTGATTTCCGCATATATCGGATTTATGTCAAATGTTACGCACCTTCGGTTGAGTCTCGCGCATGCCAGTAAAGTTGTTCCTGAATGTGCAAAAAAATCAGTGACTGTGTCGCCTTGGTTTTTGGTTTGGGCAAGTCGGTGTAGATACGTTTCACAAATTCTGAATTAACGGCATCGCCACAGCCGACTACGTGTTTCCCCGATGGGTCTTTCCATATCTCGCCTTGTTTGAGACGGCAATAAGGCAAAATCTGTTCATATAACTCCGGCGTTCTGTACAGTCTTTCTGACAGGAAATCTGACATGTCAGGATGTTCTCTTCCGGCACTAATTCAATCAACAAAAACAGCTTTAACTTGAATGTTAAGGAATGTAGGTCAAAATTAAACTGTGAACTAGTTAGCCCCATAAGTGCTTGTTCAATATGGCCTTACGAATTGATGCTCTAGGGGGCTGGTACCATATTGGGATTTAAATTCGAAGTTATCTAAGCAATTATCAATTAACTGCTTAACAGAATAACCTTTGTCCATATTGAACAGGCGGCTAAATTTGTGTATAGTAGGGGATTATGGCTAATAACCGTCTTTGGGCTCCCTGGCGGGCCGAGTTCATTTTGCAGGAGAAAGAAAAAGGCTGCGTCTTCTGCAAACGCTTAAAAGACAAGGACTCCGTGAATAACCTGATTGTATATCGCGGCAAAAAAGCCTTTGTCATTCTCAACAAGTTTCCTTACAACGCCGGGCACGCCATGATTGTCCCCACCCGCCATGTCGGCCATCTGGAAAATCTCCGCCAGGACGAAGCTGCAGAGTTCTTTCAACTAATTCAAAAGAGCGTGGAAATTATCAAAAAAGTTTTGAAACCGGGCTCATTAAATTTAGGCATGAATCTGGGAAAAAGTTCGGGTGCCGGCGTGCCGGGGCATCTTCACATGCACATAGTTCCCCGCTGGGCAGGCGACACCAATTTTATGCCGGTCACGAGCGGCACCAAAGTTATTTCCATTCCGCTCGGGCCGATTTACCAAGCCTTGCGCAAAGAATTCAATTCCAAATGACCCCCAAAAAAAACATCCCCACTAAAACCGACCTGGTGCAGCTGCAAAAGCTGTACAAAACCGACGAAAAAATCGGTGAACGTCTGGGTGGGGTGCCGGCTTATCTGGTGGCCTACTGGCGCCGCAAGAAAAACGTCCCCAAGTATTCCCTGCCGAAATTTTCTGACCGGGAAATTTCGGCTCTCTGGGAGCGTTTCGGCGATGATGAAAAATGCGGGCTGGAGCTGGGAATTTCCAAAGCCGCCTTTTACAACTGGCGCCGCCGCTATGGCATCAGGGAAAAACCGGCTTTCCTAAAACTGGAACAGCTGGAATTTGAATTTCCCGGCCTGCGCAACGCACCGCATGCGCATTCTCTTTACGGTGAACAAACCATTGCTCAAAAGATTATTGCCCGCGCCGCCGGAAAGGAAAATGTCAAGGTCGGAAGCACCGTTGAAGTTGAGCCTGATTTGGTTTCTGCCAGTGTCGACTCTAACGGCGTTATGGATGAATTCTTGAAAATCGGCCAGGGGTATGTCTGGAACGCCGGGAAAATTGTAATCACCGACAGCGGCTACAGTTCTTCCAATGGTTCACCATCAGTCGGAGAATTTGTCCGCAGGCAGGGAATTAAGACAGTCTATGATTTACGTGACGGCCATTGCTCGCAAGTACTTTTGGAACGCGGCCACATACGGCCCGGCCAATTTATAATCGGCACTGAAGCAAGTGTGACGGCACTGGGCTGTCTGGGTAGTTTGGCCTTTGTTTCGGGCGCCATCGAAACTGCCCGACTCTGGGCTGATGGCTCAACTGAAGTTGTGGTGCCAGCCTCTATAAGAATTGAATTGAACGGCCGCCGCACGCGTGGAGTTTATACTCGCGATGTCATGGCCGGACTGATTAAAAGGCTGGAGAATGTTGATTTTACCAATAAGGTCATAGAATTCAGCGGACTGACAGTTTCACAATTGAACGTGAGCGAAAGGTTTACTCTTTGCTATTTGGCTCGTTTGGTCGGAGCCAAAGCGGCAATATGTCCTTATAATTCAACTGTCCGCCGCTATCTGACCGGAAGGGCATCATCCGGTTTTGTTCCCGTGCAAGCTGATAAAAACGCCATTTACGAGCAAACCATCACCGTTGATATCGGCGACTTCAAGCCAACTTTGTACACTGTCGGTCAAAAACTAAAAGTTCAGACAGTTGCGGAAGTCGAGGACCATAGTATCCGGCAAGTGGTGCTGGGTTGCTGTGCCAACGGGCGGTTTGATGACTTGCGAGTGGCGGCAGACATTCTAAAAGGGAACAAAGTCCATCGTGACTGCCGCTTGTTCATCTGCCCGGCATCGCGAATGGTCTATCTGGAAGCGCTTAAAAAAGGACTCATTCGAGTATTTGTCGAAGCCGGGGCGGTGGTAATGAACCCGGGCGGAGAAATGCAGTTGTTGAATGATGATACGCTTTTGAGCAAATCAGTTCCGACATTGTCCACATCGATTAATGATTTTAAAGGGAAAGAAGTGTACTACTGTTCCCCGGCCACAGCGGCGGCCTCGGCGATAAATGCCGTAGTCAGCGACCCCTCCAGGTTTGTTAGAAAATGATTTTATAAATAGGAAGATATTGTCATGGAAAGACCAAATGCAGTTACGATGAAAGGCACCCCGCTAACTTTAGTCGGCCCGGTTCTCAAAGTGGGTGACAATGCCCCGGAGTTCACTCTTATCAGCGTAGATCTGAAACCGGTGTCGCTTCACGATACCAACGGTAAAGTGCGCCTGCTGTCGGTGGTCACATCCCTGGACACCGGCATTTGCAACACGCAGACTTGCACTCTTGATGCGCGTATTCCCGATGTGGGCGGTGAGCACATTCATTATACCATCTCGGCTGATTTGCCGTTTGCCCAGGCCCGATTTGCCAAAGAACACAATATCAAAAACATTCAATTTCTCTCCGACCATCGCGAGATGTCATTCGGCAAAGCCTATGGCGTATTAATCAAAGAATTGCGGCTTCTGGCTCGTTCGGTCTGGGTGATCGACAAAAACGACAAAATAACTTACCTACAAATCCTGCCGGAGATTGCCACTGAACCGAATTACGATGAAGCGCTGAAAGCTTTGAAAAAAGCAGCAGGCTGAAGACTACTTAGGCCTTTTTTCTATGTCCTCAAGCTCCGGCATCTCTTCGACAAACTCCGGATAGTATTCTTCGGGATTGTAATTCGTGGCTTTGTAGTTCGGTTCCCGGTCGACGTAGTGCGAGAGCGGACTGGCGATAAACAGTACAATCAATAGTATTGGCAAAACAACCGGCACCAGGCGTAGAAAAAAGGGAACATTAACACTGGACTCTGACGGCCGCCGGTGGTCCGGAAAACCTTCGGCTTTCCAGCCGCTGTTTCCATCAGGTACCCAATGGTCGTCATATGATAAAAATCCGTATGACGGTCCGTAGGTAATGTGCAGTATCAGCGCTGGAATTACAAACAAGAGCGCTAATCCCAGTATCAGCCAGAGCCATCTCGGCATTCAATTTTCCTTTAGCCTCAAAGCAAAAAATGTTATCTGAAAATAAAAGTTTTACAATTGCTAATCAGTATTATGGCCTTTATTTTCTCAACAACAATTACGGAATAGGAAAATTGGCATATGGGAGACGAAGCGAGGAATTTTCCGACTCACCCGGCCCTGATGGGTGAAAAGGTATTCTTGAAACCGGCCGTGCCGGATGACATTATCGATGCGCATTTCTGGCTGACACAGTCCGACCCCGATTCCATCTTTCCCTTTATCTCACGGCTGGTTTCACCAACTGAAGCGGCTGAAATATTTCGTCATAAGGATAAAACCGATATGGATTTGACATTAATGATTGTCAAAAAGGCGGACGAAGAGCCGGTGGGAGTTTTATCGACTTCTAATTTCAATCCGCTGAACAGGTCGGTGGAAATCAATCTTTTGATTGACCCCCAAAAGCGCCACAAAGGACTTGGTGAAGATGCCTTGAAGGCTTTTTCCAAATATTTGTTTTTGCAGCGCGGCTTGAATAAGATTTATGCACAAGTCGGCAGTTTTAACATGCCGGCAACAAAATTATTTAATTCAGCCGGCTTCAAAAAGGACGGAACGCTCCGGCAAAATCATTTTTACAAAGGCGAATTCCACGACACTTTTGTTTATTCGCTGCTGCGCTTCGAGCTTGACTGGTGATTCAGCCGGCTGATTAAACCCCCTCAATTCCATCGGAATGATTGTTTTCCGTTCGCGAAATTGGATTTTCAGTAGTACTAACTAACTGGCTCCCTCGGACAGCATTGACAGCATCATTCAATTTCGTTAGTTCTTCGCGCGCCCTCTGGGCAAAATCCAGTTCCAGTGAGGCATAGAGCACCGAGCGCGACACGTTTATAAGCGCCGGTTTCGTAAAATTGGCTGTCCCATTAAGCACCGCTGTTTCCAAATCTCCCCCTTGCGCGCCGACACCGGGAATCAGAATCGGCATATCACCGGCCGCGCTGCGAATTTCTTTGAGTTCTTCCGGCTGCGTGGCACCAACTACCAGTCCGCAGTTGTTATCCTTGTTCCAATACTTGACCTTTTCGGCTACGTGCCGGTAAAGCGGCATGCCATCGGACACGAGATGCTGGAAATCCTTGGAACCGGTGTTTGAGGTGAGACACAATACAAAAGCACCCTTCTCTTTGTTTTCTATAAACGGTCGAATGGAATCATAGCCCATATAAGGATTTATTGTCACCCAGTCCGCCTCCAGCCATTCAAACATAGCGGCCGCATAATGCGAAGCGGTGTTGCCGATATCTCCGCGCTTGCAATCGACAATTACGGGAATATCATCCGGCACCCGCTGCACGATTTGTTTCAAAAGCGACAGGCCGTCGGCTCCGAATCTTTCGAAAAAGGCAATGTTCGGCTTGTAGGCGCAGACTTTGTCCGAGGTGGCGTCGATTAACCGGTGCACATAATCAAACATCTTCTTTATCGAGCCGACATAATCATTGGGCATTTTTTTGGTATCTAGGTCTAGTCCCAGTGAAATGATCGAGTTATTCTTAGCCTGTATACTTTTGAGTTTTTGAATTTGATACATCAGTGATTTTTGACCTTTCCAATCAATTCATTGACAGAATTAAGTTTTTTACTTTTCAAATACTTTTTGAGCCCGTCAATAATTTTGAGCGGCGCCGTGGGGTCAACAAATAAAGCCGTCCCCACTTGCACGGCCGTGGCTCCACAAAGCAGGTATTCGACGACATCTTTATAGTCAGTTATACCGCCTATCCCAATTATGGGGAGTTTACAGTTGCGATAGACGTCTCTGACCATAGCGAGGGCAATTGGTTTAATGGCCGGACCGGTTAGCCCTCCGGTAACATTTGTTATTAGCGGCTCCCAGGTATTAATATTTATCGATGTCCCGATGACTGAATTGATGATGGAGAGGGCATCGGCTCCGCCTTGTTCAGCAGCTTTGGCAATGTCCACCACACTGGTAACGTTGGGGGCCAGCTTGGCGATAATCGGACGCTTGAAAACTTTGCGGACCTCGCTGATTGATTTTTCGGTCATGGTGGTACTGCTGCCGAACTCAATGCCGCCCTCATCGACATTGGGACAACTGATATTCAGTTCCACCATGTCGGCCCGTTCGCAATCAGCCAATCGACTGCACACATAGACATATTCTTCAATGGTCGAACCGGCGACGTTGACAATAACCTTCGTTTTCTGCTTTTCTAAAAACGGAACTTTGTCTTTCAGGAAGCTGTCAATGCCGACATTGGCAAGTCCAATGGCGTTCAGCATGCCGCCGGGTGTTTCCACAGTTCGAGGGGGCGGATGACCGGCGCGAGGTTTACGAGTTATTGATTTGGTGACCAGTGCTCCCAGTTTCGACAATGGATAAAGCTCTGCTAGCTCTTCCCCATATCCGGCACAGCCAGAGGCGGTCATGATGGGATTGGCGAATTCCACGCCGGCAATTTGCACTTTTAAATCAGGGCTCAAACTTTACTACTCCTATATCGAAAATGGGACCGTCCACACAGACTCGGTCATAGCCGCCTGCCTTTAGAGCAACCACGCATCCCAGACATATTCCCACACCGCACGGCATCAAAGCTTCCAATGCCAGCTGGCCGGGGATATTATATTTCAAACCCAGGTCGTCAGTTGCTTTTAACATTCTTTCCGGCCCACAAGCGTACAGACTGATTTTTGATTTGGCGTGTTTCTTTATAAATTGTTCAACGGGTTTTGTGACCCAGCCTCTTTCACCAAGTGAGCCGTCATCAGTTATCAGATGAAGATTCACACCCAGTTTCTTGATGCGATTTCGCTCAACCAGATCAGTTCCTTTTCGTCCACCGTAGAAATACTCAATTGATTTAGGATTGTATCCGTGATCGACTAATTCCTCCGCCAGAAACATCAGCGGTGGAAAACCCACGCCCCCTGCCACCATGACAACTTTCTCATTTTTTTGCGGGAATGTAAACGATGTTCCCAGCGGCCCCATTGTATCCAGCCGGTCTCCTTTATCCAGATTACCGAGTATCCGTGTTCCCCGGCCGAAGACTTTGAAAATTATTTCAATCTCCTTCTTTTTGGGAAATATAGCCGCCACAGAAAACGCCCGCCGGAAATAAATATCAGTGGACGGCAGCCTGATATGAACAAACTGGCCGGGTTTGAGCTTGGCTGTTTGAGAAAAAGGAGCTATAACGAGCGAAAAATAATCGTTTTTAAGGTCCCGTTTTTTAATGATAAACGTGTCTTCACACGTTGCTCTTGTCATCTCAAGTGTTCCGGCAGAATTACTCTGTATTTGAACACAAACCAGTACCCCCCGCCTTCGGCGGCTTGCTCTAACTCCAATTCGGCCACTATCTTAGAGACGTCAAGCTGGTCGAATCGCAGCGACTTAACAGTCAGGTCAGCGCGCCGGTCCAGCTCGGGACTGGTCGAGTGGGTCATCATCCGATGGTCGAGAACTTCTCCGGAAAAATCAAGCTTGATTTGAAAATACAAGTCACCTTCCCATACCAGATAAAACGCCTCGGTGGGATATACAAACGGTTCCCGGATCTGAACCGGCTGGGCTGTAAAGAGCGGCAATGTATCCCCGGACTCGCTAGTATAAATTGACTGTAATTGTTCAGTATATCCCGAAGTTGACTCCGTGTCGGCCGCTCTGCCCGGAATTTCATCATCAAGAGTTTCCTGGCTGGCAGTATCGGCTTCTTCAGTGGGTTGTGTTTTTGCAGACTTCTTGTCCGGCAGTGTAGTAATCTTTTGTTTGGCAAATAGTGCCCATTCCGTGCCGGGAAATGAATCCACAATTTCCTGGTAGGAAAAATATAGTGATGAGTCACCGGGGCTTTGGTAATTTTCTGTAATCCAAATCAAGGCAAAGCGCGCCTGAACATAGTACTTTGAATCCGGGAAGCTGTCTATGATGATTTGGTAAAAATATCGAGCCGAATCTAACATATCTTTGTCAACCAGGTAGTCTTCGGCCCGTTTTAGATAATAAGCGGGATATCCGGAATCTACCGGTGTTCCTTTCAGATTGAGAGCCTCCGCGGCCTGGGGTACATAGTCCGAATGAGGATAATTGACCAGAGCCTGATTAAGAATCGAATCAGCCTTTACAGAATCTCCCTCGAAAATGCGGACCATTGACGATAAAGCTATCATGGCTTTGGGAGCGTCATAGGCAGTGGGGAAATTATCGATCAGGTATTTCATTTCGTTAATGGCCGAGTCCGGCTTGTTTAAGTTGAACCAATAAAGTTCTGCTAATTCATATTGCCGGGCAGCGGCATCGTCAATAGTAGTTTGGGTAGCCGAAGTATCCAGCTCCGCTCTGGCTTTGAATTCATCCAGTTTGCCGATATCGGTGGAGCGCTGAAAAGCATCCTGACCGGCCGGTGTGGAGCGGTTAGCGTTGGCCGATTTATCATAAAACTCTTTGGCTCGGGTGAGATTATCATAATCGAATTGGTAAATCAACCCCAGCCGATAATTGGCTTCGGCGACATGAACATTATTCTTGGACTCGTTGCCCACTTCGGTGTAATAGTTTTCCGCCTGAATCAGATCACCGTCCAGTTCATAACCTTCAGCCAACCGCAATTTCAGTACGCCTAATGAATCGAAATATAGTTCATCACTGATTAGTTTATTCAGGTATTCCATGCCGTCGTCGATGCTCTGCAGTCGAAACGAACATATCGCCGCGCGATAAGTACCATGATAAGTTTCATCTTTATCCGGGCCCATCCCCAATAGCTGCAAATAAGCGCCCAGTGCTTCTTTGAAATTATATTGTTCAAACAATCCGTCCGCGATATAGCTCTGCGCCCAGCGCTCCTGAATCGAATTGCCCAATGAATCCCGCACGGCCATAAAATAGGGACGAGCTTTATCGTATCCTTTCTCTTCAAAATAGTATCGTCCCAGAGCCAGCGCCGCCTCGGTTTTAAAGTCTTTATCAAAATCTCCAAGAAAGATTTGCTCAAATAAAACCGTGGCCTCTTCTTCGTCCTCCTGCTTTAGTTTCGATTTGGCCAGATAGATAGTAGCGTCATCGGCAAATTTGGATTCGGGGAAATTGGCCAAAAGCTCCCGCAAACGCCTTTCACTCTTGAGCTGTTGGTTGGTGTAATAATAAGAGATGCCCAATACAAACAGCGCGTCGTCATACCAGCTGGAATTGGGATACTCTTCGGTAACCTTCAGCGCTTTTTCTATAGCCACTTCATATTTCGCTTTTTGAATCGTTTCTCGGCCCTTGGAAAGCGATCCTTTGCGGGCCGATTCGGCCTCATTGAAGGCCTTGCGGGCATTATAGAAAGTGTTGAAATAGACGCAGCCGGAAGATGTCGAAATAACTGCCAGAATTAGCAGAGCCAGTATGAGTTTAATAGGAATTCTTGTACTGTTCATTTTATCCAATTTTTGTTGTCTATGATTATACTCTCATACACTTATTGCTTTTCAGGAATTCCTGCCAAGGTCATTCGTTTCTTCAATTGGGCCACCAGTTGGGGTAAGATTTCGCCCGATTTACCGCAAAAATGGAAGTCAGCCAGGTTTGTCAGGGAGGTTACTTCTACATTTATTTCCACCAAAGTAGCTCCGTGACTTTTGGCCACCACCGGCAGTGTGGCGGCAGGATGGACGATGGCCGATGTCCCCACCGAAAAGAAAACATCAGCTTCTTCTGCTTGCGCAAAAGCAGTATTGATTATTTCCGGGTCGAGCATTTCGCCAAACCAAACGACATCGGGGCGGATTTTCCCACCGCACAAGGCACAAGCGGGAATACTGTCAGGATTAATGTCAACTTCGAAATCAAATAACGCGTCACAATCGACACATTTATTTCTATAGATATTTCCGTGCAGTTCCAAAATTGACTTCGAACCGGCAGCGGCGTGAAGGTTATCGACATTCTGTGTCACCAAGACGAATTTCTCGAAAATCCTCTCCAATTCGACTAATGCCAAATGTCCTGCATTAGGTTGAACCTGTGCCAGCAGCTCCCGGCGCCAGTTATACCATTCCCAGACAATCTTGGGGCTGGCCATGAAAGCGTTCATCGATGCCAGCTGTTCCGGCTTGAATTCCCCCCACAAGCCTTCCTTACCCCGAAAAGTCGGAACACCGGATTCGGCCGATATCCCGGCGCCGGTTAGTACCACACAGCGGCGGGAATTAAGCAACTGATTTATTAGTACATCAAACACGCTCTAAGATAATTCTTTCAAGGCAAAAGAAAAAGAAATCACTTTGAAGCGGAAATGGCTGGCGTCCGGCGAAATAGTGCCGGCAAATGTTTTAGATCGCCGGCAAAAAGAGTCAAATTTATAGAAACCGGCTCTTGGGAGAGTTTTAAGGCATAGAGATTGACGAAGGTTGTCCCCTGATAGACTTTCTCAAAGCCACCCTCTGACCGTGAGACTGTGAAAATGGGCAGATGCCAGAGAGTGCAGTTGCGGTCTGAAGCGAGTGCCACTGTTAGTTGCCGGTACTCATCGATCATTGCATAGGTAGCAGTTTCTTCATAGTTCCCGGTCGAATCCAGATATGAATTTTTGCCGCGCTTACCATTGACCAAAATATAGCGGTCTTCGGCATGTCCGGCCTGGAAATTGAAATTGTTTTCAATACCGAACAAAACATTTACTTCATTGTGGCCGAAGCATGTTAATTTATAGCTGACATTAATTGTACCCGACTTTTTATTAAACTTGAATGTTTTACCGACATCAACCTTAATTGAGCCGGAGGATTTCCTTATGTTTCCCTTTCGCGAAAAAGTGATGGCATGATTTCGTTTGTCCACATCGAATGAGTAGGGTTCAAGTATAAAGTCCCCGTCCTCTTTGAACTTGTTGTTTTGGAATTCTTCAAAATTGGTATTGTCTGCGAAAAAGTGATCGATGAAGCATCGTTTTAAATACCAGTCATTTATCAGATAGTTGTGAAGGTTTTCTTCTTTTGAAATGACCCGGTCATGAATAGAAACTGTCTTATTGTCATTCTGTTCATTTGAGGATTGCTCCAGTTTGGCATGATAACCCTCACGCCTGCGGGAAAGTGTATCAGTCAGATTGAAATTCTGCCTTAGCAGCGATAATTCCAAAAGCATGCCGCCGCGAGACGGTTTAAACACTGTTGAGAAATGGTCGTTTGACACGGCGATTTCGTCGGAGCCGTCACAGTCCAAGTCTGTCTGTTCAACTCTGTACACTGAAACTTTTTCAAGTTTATTCAATCTTTGTTCAGCTTCGATTAAATTGGCATAAACGGCCTGACGGATATGCGGCAGGTACAATCCTCCGAATACGCCGTGCCAATACGGGCAATTGCACTGACCGGCATAGAGATGGTCTCTAATTGATGCGACTGTTTTTGATTTGGATGGATTATTCGTCTCAAAAGCGTACAGTCGATTGGAGATTTGCAGCATCTTTTTATGCATCAGGTTTGATTCTTCATATTTGGCCAGAAAATTTCGCCAGTGTCCGCCACGCACGAACCGTCCGAATCGTTCATATTGACCACTATCTTTCAGCGATTGTTCGAAATGTTCGTATTCCACAAAAGCCGGCGCGGGAAGCGCCCAGTGCAGCATTTCCGAATACGACGCGGTTGGCAGATAAGCCCGGCCGGCAGGTTTTCTTTGAGCTGCATCTCCAATGGGCACCACCTCAAGCCAGTCCGAGTTCTTTTCAATTTCGCTAAAGAATGATTCCAGCCAGCCGTCTTCGTAGCAGTGCTTGTATGTCTCCGGCCAGACACCAAATTTCTCGCCGTCATCGGCGTAAACTGCCAGGCCGTGAGGATTCGCTTCCGCCTGAATCTTTAATTCAGTGGTAAGTTGTTCAATCGTCCCAAAAGGAATAAGATATCGCAGTCGCTTTTGAATTGGCAAAAGAGTTACGACGTGACCGTTGCTTTCGGTGACAAGCGGTCCGGTTAATTGTGATTTTTCAAAACCCGCGTAAACGAAATGAGCATCATCGACCGGCAGGTATTGGATGCCGCTTTTTGATAATACTTCCGGCAATTGAGGCTCCCAGACTCTCTCCGTCAGCCACAACCCGGTCGGTTTGGTTTCGAAGTTTTCACTGATATACTTTGTCAGGAGTTTGATTTGCCCGACCACATCTCTTTCGGGAATGGCACAAAGAATTGGTTCATAGAATCCGCCTGTCAAGATTTCCAATTGACCATTATCCACCATTTTTTTTACTAACTTCAGATATTCCGGGTGATTCTGTTTCTGCCAGTCCCAAAGAATTCCCGATTGATGCAGCGACATCCGAAAATTTTTGTGTGAGCTGACTAATTTCAGAAACGGCCAATATGCCTGCCCGTGGGCCTGTTGAAACACATGCTCAAAATTACCGACCGGCTGATGATTGTGAACGCCGAAAGCTAATTTGAATTTTGACATTTACTGGTGCAGTTGGCAAGCATTAGAAAACTGAAACCCTGACAGTCAGATATTTTTTGGGATTGGTTTTGATATCCAGAATTAAGTCATCGATATTGTCGGCCGTTTTACGCAAGTCATCATACAAACGGCGGTCATCGGTCAACAGTTTGAGAGTACCCTCGGGGTTGTTTAGACTGTTGGCAAACTCTCGCGCGGCTGATGATAGAGTGTCTAGTTGTTGAACAAAATGTTCAAGCTCAACTGATGCCCGGTCAAATCGTGAAGCCACCGAATCAACCTTCTCGGCGTTTCGCGTCAGAGTACGATTAAGCTGACTTGAAGCCTTGAGAAAATTGTCGGCGGTTTCATCAAGTTTGCTTTCGTTCCGGTCAACATAACTTTTCAGCGACACCGACACAGATTCCAGATTATGAATAGTGTTACTGAACTTGTTTAGCGATGAATCAGAAACGGCCGTTTTCTTGAGTGTACCGACTAACTCGCGCAGTTCAACCACCATTTCCCCCATCAAGCCCATAACTTCCGGCAGTCCTGCGTCATATTGGCCGATGATAGGCTGTGAAATATCCAAATCCAGGCTGTCTTTCCCCGGCGTGATTGATATAAACCTCTCACCCATAACGCCAAAGTTTTTTATTACAAATTGAGCGTCACTTTTGAGTTTAACGTCTGAACTTAAAACAAGGTCCACTTCAACTCCACCTTGTTCAAGACGCATCTTATTGACTTTCCCTTTATGAACGCCCGAGACGGTGACTTTGTCCCCAACCGCCAACGTGCCGACATCGTCGAAATGCACTTTAAGCACATTAGCGTTATTGGTCAAATGATACTCCTGCAGCCAGAATAAAGATCCGCCCAATAAAACTAGCCCTATCAGGATAACCGCGCCGACTTTAAATTCTATGTCTCTGGAAGCCATGGATGGTTATAATATCGGTAACTTATTAGCAGGCCTTAGGTTCCACACCTTAAAATCACAGCGTTGCGGCTATGGCTACGTAGTTATCATAGCGAAACTGCACGATTTCACCCTTTTCTACCGCCCCTTTTACTGCGCATTCCGGTTCATGCGTATGAGAACAAGTTCTAAATCTACATTTTCCGACAAGGTTTTCAAAATCGGGATAATAATGTGGCAGCTCTTCTTTTGAGACCTCCCACAATCCCATTACTTTTAGTCCCGGCGAATCAGCCAGAAATCCTCCCGCCGGCAGCTCAAACAATTCAATGGAAGCGGTAGTATGAGTGCCGCGGTGGGTCGCTTCGGAGACTTCGCTGGTTTTCAAATCCAAATCGGGAATCAGTTTGTTGATAATGGTTGTTTTCCCCACTCCGGAATGGCCGACAAATAATGTGCGGTGTTTGATGAGTGCCCCAGCCAGTTCATCTAATCCTTCCCCTGTAACGCACGATGTAAAAAATATCTCATATTCCAAAGACTTGTAAGCGTTAAAAACTACATCAGCTTCATCGGACTTCGGGAAATCGGTTTTATTGATAATAACTATGGGCTTGAGATTCCCTATTTGGGCCGAAATCAAAAAGCGGTCGATTATACCGGTTTTCAGAGCAGGCTTCTTTATGGAACTTACTATGGCAAGTTTATCAAGATTGGCCGCAATGACTTGCTTGGAGCTTTGCTGGCGCACCTCCGGACGGAAAAAAGCAGAACTGCGCTTTAACACCTGCTCAATTACACCGGCATCTTCGTGGCTTCGGGCAAAAAGGACATCATCTCCGACAGCGACCGGAGTAACGTCAGCGATTTCATCCCTGACTTTCTGCCTGACCTCGCATTTCAGCCTTTGACCAGTTGTGGTAACCACTTCAAATAGCCGCCCCCGTGTAGCTACAACTATCCCTTTTTCAAAATCAGTCATCAAGGAAAGAATCTAAGACAAATTTGTAGGTGATTCAAGCACGAACCCCTCTCCTGTCCCTCTTCCCACCGCGGCGGGAAGACTGGACCAAATTAAGCTTCGTTTTCTCCCCCTTCCCTTGTAGGGAAGGGGGTTGGGGGGTTAGGTCTTTAGAACCAAATTTCAAAATTTGCGTTAAACTACCTGATATAGTATCCTGCCCAATCAAGTGGTGTCAGGCGCCCTCGCCTGACACCTTGAAAATACAACATAAAAGCTGTCGCGCGAGGGCGCACGACAGCACTGAAAACAGAAATTAGACAACTAGATGTTTAATCTGATTACCAAAATATTCGGCACCAAGCACAGTCGCGACGCCAAAAAAATGCAGCCGATTGTGGATGCCATTAATCTGGAATTTGAAAAGCTTAAAGACCTGACCGACGAGCAGCTCCAGGCCAAAACCCCTGAATTCAGAAAGCGTCTCGAGGAAGGTGCTACAGTTGATGACTTGATGGTCGAGGCCTTTGCGGTTGTCAAAGAAGCTTGCCGCAGGCATCTGGGAAAAAGCTGGGACGTGGTCGGGCGCCCGACCGAGTGGAACATGGTGCATTTCGATGTGCAGTTGATGGGCGGCATAGCCTTGCACCAGGGAAAAATCGCCGAAATGGCCACCGGTGAAGGTAAAACTCTGGTCGCTACACTCCCCACCTATCTGAATGCCCTCACCGGCAAAGGCGTGCACATGGTTACGGTAAACGACTTTCTGGCGCGCCGCGACCGTGAGTGGATGGGACAGATTTACGAATTTCTGGGTTTGACTGTCGGCGTCATTCAAAACCAGATGAACAATGAAGAACGCCGCAGAATGTATCAGTTCGATGTCACGTTTGGCACCGCCAACGAATTTGGATTTGATTACCTCCGCGACAATATGGCGCAGCGCGCCGAAGACCGCGTCCATCGCAATTATCATTATGCCATTATTGACGAAGTTGACTCGATTCTAATCGATGAAGCCCGCACGCCGCTGATTATCTCCGGACAAGTAGAGCACTCCACTGTTCATGACCGCTACCGCCAGATGAACCCGACAGTCGAGAAACTGGTGCGCAAACAAACCTCTCTGCTCAACGATATGGTTGCCAATGCTGAAAAAATATTGTCCAACGGCAAAGATAAAGATGAATTTGAAGCCGGCACGCTTTTGCTTGCCGTCCGCCGCGGCGCTCCCAAAAACAAAAAGTTTTTGAAACTTCTCAAAGAGTCCGGCATGAGCAAACTGGTCACCGATGTCGAGTCGGCTTACATGCGCGACAAAAAACTTCACGAAGTTGATGAACGCCTCTATTACTACATCGATGAACGCGAACACACCATTGCTTTAACCGACTTAGGCACCAGCCAGCTGTCGCCGGATGAGCAGAAACTGTTTGAAATTCCGGATATTTCGACGATGCTTTCGGAAGTTGAGGGGGACACCTCACTCACTCCCGAAGAACGCCAAAAGAAAACCGATGCCATCTACGAAGTCCACGCCGAGCGTTCCGAAAAAGTGCACGCCATCAATCAGCTCCTGCGCGCTTACTCCCTCTATGAAAAAGACGTCGAGTATGTGGTGCAGGAGGGGAAAGTGATGATTGTCGATGAATTCACCGGCCGCATTCTTCCCGGTCGGCGCTATTCCGACGGACTACATCAGGCCATCGAAGCCAAAGAAGGCGTCCGAATAGAGGCCGAGTCACAGACATTGGCTACAATCACGCTTCAAAATTATTTCAGAATGTATCAAAAGTTAGCCGGTATGACCGGTACCGCCGAAACCGAAGCACAGGAATTCTGGGATATTTACAAATTGGATGTGGCGGTTATTCCCACTAACAAACCTGTCGTTCGCGAAGATCAGGACGATGAGATTTATCGCACCCGCCGTGAGAAATACAATTCCATCATGGAAGAAATTCAGGAAATGCACAAAGCCGGACGGCCGAGCCTTGTGGGTACTGTCAGCGTGGATGTGTCCGAGACTCTCTCACGAATGTTAAAACGATTAGGCATTGCACATAATGTTTTGAATGCCAAACAGCATCAACGCGAAGCGGAAATTGTGGCATTCGCCGGACAAACAAGCGCCGTGACAATCGCTACCAACATGGCCGGCCGCGGCACTGATATTCGCCTCGGTCCGGGTGTAGTTGAAGCAGGTGGACTGCACATTATTGGAACTGAACGCCACGAAGCACGCCGCATAGACAGGCAGCTGCGCGGACGTTCCGGCCGTCAGGGTGACCCGGGTTCTTCGCGGTTCTTTTTGTCGCTCGAAGATGACCTGATGCGCCTTTTCGGCGGAGACCGTCTGGGGAGTTTAATGGACCGCATGGGTATCGAGGAAGGTGAAGTGATTGCTCACCCGATGGTCACCCGTGCCATTGAGCGCGCCCAGAAAAAAGTGGAGGCGCAGAATTTCGCCATCCGCAAACACACGCTCGAATACGATGACGTTATGAATGTCCAGCGCAAATGGATTTACGAACGCCGTCTGGCCGCGCTGGAGCGCCCGTCTATCAAGGAAGAAGTGGTCGAACTGATTGAAGAAGTATTGGATGGTCTCATTGACGAATATATTCCCGAAAGCCAGCACGCCGATGAATGGAATCTTCAGGGGTTTACCGATGAACTTCGCAAACTTTATCTCTTGAATGTCACCTTTAAGGAAGAAGAAATCAACCAACTCGAACGTGACACGCTTAATACGAAAATGCTCGAAGCCGTAATGCAGATTTACAAGCACAAAGAAGAAGCTTACGGCGAAGAAATCATGCGTAATCTGGAGCGCTATGCCGTGCTTTCGACCATCGACCGCTACTGGCGCGACCATCTGGCAGAGATGGAAGAACTTCGCACCGGCATCAGCCTTCGCGCCTATCACGGCGGCATGGGGAAACCGATTGACATTTACAAGCGCGAAGCGTTTGGCATGTTTCAAAATATGATAACGACTATTGACCGCGAAATTGTCAATCTGGTTTACAAACTGCGCGTTAATTTGCCGGAAAAATCAAGAATTGACCGCCGCCGCGAAGGATTAGTTGCCACACACGCCGAATCAACCGGCATGGGCTATGCCTCCGCCCGCCAGTCAGCACCATCACCGGCAGGAGTAGCAGTCGCCAACGCCGAACGAAATCCGATGGCCGAAGCATCACAAGCCGGTAATCAAGCGCGCACTATTCGCCGCGACCAGCCCAAAGTCGGCCGCAACGAACCCTGCCCCTGCGGCAGCGGCAAAAAATACAAAAAATGCCACGGGGCGAACGAGTGAAATCTATTAATGGAAGCTGAAGTCGATCAAAAAGAAGTAGATGAGCGACGTCGGGAAAAGTATAATATTAGATTTCATTCAGGTTGTGCAGTAACAACTATTCCATTCTATTTGATTGGGAGAGCCGAGTCAGAATCTACTCCGGCATTTTTCAAATCCATTGTTGAGTTTGGTCCGTTCCACGTTCTCCTGATTTTGATTATGGCATGCGGGATAATTTTTTCGTTAATTAACTTTCTTTCTCTTAAATATTTATCCGATGAACCATCAATTTTAGGTCCGGCGTTTGATTTGGAAAACTATAAATTGCATTATTACATGCCGTACATTATCCCTGGTGCAATCATTTTATTGCTGGAAATTATCTTGCACATTTTTTGGTAAAATCCCTCGAGGTCCGGTCGCCCACCCGCCGGTGGCGGGCTGTGGGGTTTGCTAATTCATCACCATAAGCGCCGGTGGAATCACCTTGCCAACTTCTTCCACAAATATGTAAACTCAATGGCCACTCGTTTAGCTCTCTGAATATTGTCGGCCGCAGCGGCGTGGCCTCCCTCGGTCTCCTCATAATAGTATATTTTGTTCCCCTGCTCTTCCAGCTTCGCCGCAGTTTTTCTGGCGTGGCCCGGGTGAACACGGTCATCGTAAGTTGATGTCACAAACAATACTTCCGGATAATCGACACCGGCTCTGACATTCTGGTAGGGCGAGTAAGTTTCAATATACGCTCGCATATCGGCCGAATCCGGGTCGCCGTATTCACCGATCCATGACGCACCGGGCGGAAGTTCAGTGTAACGAAGCATATCCAACAGCGGCACCTGGCACACGACCGCATTGAACAGGTCGGGACGCTGCGTGAATGCCGCACCCACCAGAAGGCCGCCGTTGCTCCCCCCCATTATTCCGAGGTGCTGTGGCGACGTAATCTTTCGGTCTATCAGGTCCAGTGCGACCGCAATGAAATCGTCGAAAGCCTTCTGCCTATTCTTTAAAAGCGCCGCCTTGTGCCAGCGTGGCCCGAATTCACTTCCTCCTCTGATATTGGCCAATACGTATACTCCGCCGCGTTCAAGCCACAATTTTCCGGTTATCCCCGAGTACCAGGATGTCATGGCGGAACGAAATCCGCCATACCCATAAAGCAAGGTCGGGTTATTGCCATCGGCGTTTAAGTCCTTTCTGGAGACCAGGAAATAAGGAATAACCGTGCCATCAACGCTCTTAGCTTCACCCTGACTGATTTTAAGGCCTTCGGCATCGAAGATATCAAGGAGTGTTTTGATAACTTTGGGCGTCGCTTTCGGATCGTCCAACAGATAGAGCTTGCTCGGCGTGAGAAAATCTTGAAACGAGACCATGAGTATGTTGCTGTAATCGTCAGCCGAGGTCACGTTTACCGTTCCATATTCCGGAAGATTCAGTTCACCACTTATCCACTTGGAGACCCCAGAGGAGTCGTTCAGGCCCAAATAGAGAATTCTGCCCCGCACGTTTTTTAGAATAGTAACGAGCAGGTAATCTTTCGTCGTCGAGACTCTCGTCACCGTGCTCTTTTCATCGGGTTTATACAGCAGTTCCACTTTGGACTTGAGGTCTGATGACTTCAGGTCGGCGATCTTCAAAGCAATGATTGAGCCTTCAGAAAAACCGAGCCAGTCAGAATTCAAAGTGGCGATTACATAGCCCTTGAAGTAAGCATTTATAGATACGTCCTTCGGAAGCGGGATTTCGATGCGCTCCGAATTATTGTCAACTATCCATTCACTCGATTCCCAGAACGAAAATCCCCGGCTTAAACTGAACACATTACCTTCATCTCTGAAGGTAACCTGTCCATAGGCGCTGACATCAGAACTATCTCCTTCGAGTACCGTTTGAGCTTCGGAAATGGGAGTCCCTCTTTTCCACAGCTTGACGATTCTGGGGTAGCCCGATGTAGTCAATGAGTTGGGCCCAAAGTCCGTTCCCACAAGTACGGTGTTCTCGTCGTACCAGGCCACAGAGCTTTTGGCTTCCGGGAGTGAAAATCCGTCGGCGACGAATGTACGGCTGCTCGCGTCAAACTCCCTTACGACCGCAGCGTCCTTCCCGCCATCGGAAAGATATACCAAGGCTCTTGTAAATTCACGCGGCAAAAAAGAAGCTCCGTGGAAGACCCAGCTTTTTCACTCGACCTTGTTGAGGCTGTCGATATCCAGAACAGTCTCCCACTGTGGATTCAGTTTGGTGTATTCTTCCAGAGAAGTTCGTCTGTAGAGACCTCGAACATGGTCGGCATCTTGCCAGAAATTGTAGACGTAGCCTCCCATTAACGTCCCATAAGGGATTCTGTCGTTTGCGTTCATGATCGCCAGCGCCTCCGCCTGAAATCTGGCGAAATTCGAATCAACCTTGATCTCACTGAAAGTCGCCGAGTCATGTTTCTTGACCCAGGCAATTGCCTCTTTCCCTTCGCGGTCTTCCAGCCAGAGATATGGATCAGTAGTAATGCCGGCTGGCTCGCCCGCTAACGGAGATTTCAGCGCCAGGAGAATCACGGCCGGCAACAAAACAGCGAGGTGTTTCAGAATACTCATAGGTTCTCCTTCTGTTTAACCGAACAACACATTGCTTACAGTCATCATAGCTACTGGGTATGCTGTCAGATAATTTATTGCTCCCCGTTTAGCAAGTGGTTTCTAAGAAAGCCCTTACGCAAATTCAGAATTAAATCGAATTCACAACAGGATCTCCGCAGATTCATTGTACATCTTAATTATTAGTAGCTGCAATTATGCCAACACGAAGAAACCATATAATCGATTTCACAAAACGTCACTCGTCATTTTCTGCACGAATTTACTACAAATTCCAAAGGAGAAACTCCCCAAAAAAAATTAAAGTTTTGTCAGAACGAACCCATTTGCCTTCGATATTAGCTCAATTTCAAGGGTGGTCGGGTGCCCCACTCCGCCATTGGCGAACGGTGGGATGTAGGGGCTGAGCATGTTCAGCCCAAGTAGGTCGAAACCCGTGCAGCGGAGCGGCCCACCTTTCGGGCCTGCCCTGACCTGTGGTGAGCTCCGTCGAACCAGCGCAGTCGAAGGGTGGTTCCTGTCAAATCCCGGTCACTTCACACTTTCATCATAGCACACCAATTCAACATTGTTCCCATCAGGGTCGGTCACGTAAAGAGAGCGCCATTTAACCCAGGCATGTTCGGCGGTTCTTACTTCAAAACCCAACTCTTGAATTCGCTTTTTCTCCGAATTGTAATCGGACTTCGAAATGCCAAAAGCAATATGGTCAACTGTCGATTTTTCGGCGCTTATTCCTTCGTATCCTTCTCTTTTCGAACGGTCAAACAGCGCCAGAATTTGGGTGTGCCCCTCGATGCCTTCTGCGATGCGAAAGAAAGCGGCATCATCAGAACGCCTCATCAATTCCAGCTCGATGACTTTTTCATAAAACTCCTGCGAGCGGTCAAGATTTTCTACTCGTAAGGCTATTTCACCTAAGCCTTTGATCACTCGTTTATTTGGTGACATTTGAATTGACCAAGTATTTTATTTGTTGCAAAAATGCTTCTCCAGCTCATAATCGCCTTATAATAACCAGAAAATGAGGGGGAATATAGAATATTGTGGGCGGCAGTTGTCCTCTTCTGCCCACTGAAGTCATCCTGAGCCTGTCGAAGGGTGACTTCAGTGCGATTAGACATTGCGCTTTATTAAACTCGTGATGTGCCAACAAATCGCTGAATTGACAATTAAGGAGAATTCTGATTCATTGTGCATACCTTTAATGCGCAGGTAGCTAATGAAAAATACTTACTTTATTGTCATATCAACCTTTTTATTCGCTTCCACTGCCCATTCGCAATCGGTATTGCTTGCAAAAGACCAAAGCTCCTTTTTCGTTGAGGCTGGAGTGGCCGGAGGTGAAGGCCTCACCAGTTATGGCTTTGGTTTGGGAGCAACCTATATGGGTACATTTGACGTAGGCGTGGCTATCTCTCGAGTGACTGACGGCATCGGCAGCGCCTGGGGCCTAGGAGAAGCGCTGCAAGTAAACATCGTGAGAAAAAGGCTTTCGTCATCGACGATCTTTTTTTCTTTGGAGCAAACTTTTACAATACTGGAAAATGTCCGATCATTGTCGTTGGGTGGTTCATTCTCTCATAAAATTACTTTTAGTAGTGAAAGCGCGTTCGTCTATTCCGTGGGCTGCAACTGGTTGAAGCCCCTCAATTCGGACGAAAAGTCTTTAATCGTGTTTCCACTTCAGATTGCGCTATCGTTTGGTGAAAGACGGTCAAGATTTTATATCGCCCCTTCTGTCATCCTCGCCAGTGACAATTCCGTGGTCTATGGCGTCGCATTTGGACTTTCATCCATACAACCCAGAGGCGATTGGTAACTTCGCGTTTATTTATTTGTTGCTTCTCCCCTCTTTCAACATATAATTATTAGTAATCGAAACTAAATACAGGGAGTGCAAAATATGAAAAGGATTATCTCAATTCTCGCCATTACTGCTTTAGTTGTCGCGCTTAGCGGTTGTGCCAACATGAGTAAGAAAGAAAAGGGCGCGATTATCGGCGCTGCTGCCGGCGCTGTTGTGGGCGGAGTAGTCGGGCATGAAGCCGGCAATACTGCTTTAGGCGCTATTCTTGGCGCGGCTATTGGCGGAGCAGCCGGCGCCTATATAGGCAGCTATATGGATAAGCAGGCAGCCGAGATTGAAAAGGATATCGAAGGCGCCCATGTCGAACGTGTCGGCGAAGGTATCAAAATAACTTTCAAGTCGGGCATATTGTTTGATGTCGATAAGTCTGAACTCAAATTCGCCGCCAAAACTGACATTCAAAAACTGGCAGTGATTCTCAACAAGTATCCCGACACCGAAATCCTTATCGAAGGTCACACTGATTCTGATGGCACCGATGAGCACAACCGGGAGCTCTCCATTCGCCGCGCCCAGTCAGTCGCCACTGATCTTTCGACCCAGCAGGTTATTGCTACCAGATTCACGGTCATGGGTTATGGTGAAGCCCAACCTATAACCGACAACGCCACCACCGACGGCAAACAGCAAAATCGGCGCGTCGAAATTGCCATTTTTGCCAATGATAAACTGAAAGATGCGGCCAAAAAACAAGTCGGCGAGGGTTGACAAATTAACTGATTTTGTCCACATTGCGGTATCCTTTTAGCAGGGATACCGCAAATGCGTTTAACAAGATCAATACTATTTCTATACCTTTTGTTACCTTGTACATCTTTTTGTCAGGGAGCGATTCTTGATAAAGGACAAAGCGGGGCGAGTCTCATTTATGGTCATTCGGATGCAGAAAATGGAACTGTCCAATCCGGTTCATTTGTAAATACGGCAAAAGGCTTTTTTGACATTGGCGTTACAATAGCTTCCATTAATCCCGATGGATTTGGAGACAATATAAGCCTGATCGGGGTACAAGCTGAAATCTACCCTTTAAGGGAAAGTAATTCAGTTGGAGGGGTTCCTTTTAATTTCTCGATGTTCGGACTTTGGACAAATACCGGACCCAACAACACTACTGGATATGGATTCGGAGGTACGGTATTCAAAAGAGTTCGATTTGGGGACAGGGCTTTTGTTGCGCCCATATTTACCCTGGCCAAAATTTGGCCCCTGGGGTCTGATTACGACAGTGAATCGGTAGTCGGCTTCGACTTCCCGTTAGTCCTTATAATGAGCCAAAAATTGAGATTAAGTGTGACCCCCTCTTTTACGAACAGCGACTCTGAAGATCTTACCAGCATTTTTATTGGAATTACATTTGTGGGAGTAAAGAAAACTAAGGAGTAATTGAGTAAGCAGAAATTCGGTAATTCTTAAACTGTCGACTCAAGCGCCCATGCTGAAGAGCCGTTAAAATTCCAGATGGCTGTGGTACCGTAAATGTTTTTAAATAGAATTATTCTCACTTTAGTCCTTTTATCAATTCCTTCTTTTATTCAGGCCCAAGGATCGCTCCTTAAAAAGGATGAACACGGCATTAGTTTGTTTGGCAGTTACGGGAGGACTTCGGAGGTTTCTTCAGTTCAAGCCACGGTCATTGGGACGTTCGCCGGAACCATCGACGCGGGATTCTATGTAGCATCGGCCGATCGCGACCGCCCGCAGGAAAGCGTTAGCGGCACCGGATTCCTTATGGAAATATATGCAGTTCGAGAAGTACCCCATCAGAGAACGCCTTTTAATTTTTCTATTTTTGGACAATTTGGTACCGCCGAGAACCAGAATTTTTATTCGTTCGGCTGCTCCCTATTCAAAAGAACAGATGATTCCAAAAAAGCTTTTATTCAACCTGCATTATCAGTAGCGGGAACCTGGCAGCAAGATTACAATGAAAGTGAAGTAACTGTGGTGCTTGGTATTTCGATTGCTTCGAAGATTGGAGAAGCGAGTGTTTTACACGTTACACCTTCTTTCGGCAAAGCCGGTGATGGCATTGTCATCGGCGTGGATGCCGGAATCGTTTTGGGGAAATCTACCGGCCAAAAAGCGAAAGCAAAAAAAGAAAAAGGGAAGAAATGGGATTTTTGATTATCTAAATGCTACGAATCCAACGCCTCAAACGCCCCCGGCAGAAAATCTATTATATCTCCGGCTCTCATAGCGCGTTGTGTGAGTACATCAGCGGCGAAGTCACCGGCCAAGCCGTGAATATAGGCACCACAGATTGCGGCATCTTCGCCTGACAGCCCCTGTGCCATTAATGACGCAATAATCCCTGTCAGCACGTCACCACTGCCTCCTTTTGCCATGCCGCTATTGCCGGTTGGGTTCAAATAACACCGCCCGCTGGGGTGGACAATAATTGTAGGACTTCCCTTCAAAAGAAGTGTAACGCTATGTTCAAGAGCGAATGACTTGGCGACTTCAAATCGTTTGTGAATGTCCGTTGGAACATCATTACCTGTCAGTCTTTTGAATTCACCGGCGTGAGGAGTCAGCACCATTTGAGCTTTGGAATCTTTAAGAACTTTGGTATTCGAGCCTAGGGCATACAATCCGTCGGCGTCGATAACAATTGGTTTTTCATTATCGGTCACGAATCTTTTGACCAGTTCGATTGTCTCGTGATGACGGCCAATCCCCGGCCCGAGCGCAAGTGCATCGTAATCCAGTGCCAGTTGTCTGATTTCTCCAAGCCCGCGAAGTGCCAGCGCTCCTTTTTTGGCGACATCGGGAAGCGGGTGCGTCATTATTTCAGTCAGCTTTGTTGCGAGTATTGGCTGAACGGAACTGGGACAGGCCACCCGCACCATCCCGCAGCCGGAACGCATGGCGCTGTTGGCTGTCAACTCGGCGGCGCCAGTCAATCCGGTTGAGCCGGCAATGATTAGCAAATACCCGAAATCTCCTTTGTGTCCATCTGGTTTGCGCTTGGGAAGCTTCAATGCCACCATTTCGGGAGTAATTAGTTGATGCGGCAAATTGAACTTTTCTACCACCTCATCAGGCATCCCTATCGGGACAACTTCCACATGCCCCGCCAGTTCTCTTCCCGGAGACAGAAAAAGTCCGTACTTGGGCAGTCCCAGTGTAAACGTGAAATCTGCACAAACGACAGCGCCTTCATACGTACCGTTGTCGGCATTCAATCCCGAAGGTAGATCGATGGAGATTACTTCCGCATTCTGATTATTGATGAATTCAATTAGTTCTGACGCTATCCCGTGCGGCGCACCTTCAAAACCGGTCCCGAAAATGGCATCGATTAGGTGCGTGCAGTTCAGGTCCTTTTCAACATCAGACAAGCTTTTTATTTCTATAACATCTACGCCGGCATCAACTGCATTTTTGTAGTTTGATTTGGTGTCTTTAGAAAGCTTTTCGATTGGCCCAATGAAAAATATGCGGACTTCGACACCGACATCGTGGAGATAACGCCCCACGACAAAACCATCGCCGCCGTTGTTTCCTTTGCCGCAGAAGATAACCACTCTGGCGTCAGTGGATGGGTCAATGATGTTTTGAAGGATTAATCGTTCGGCAATACCGCGACCGGCGTTTTCCATCAAATCCAGCGATGGAATCCGGTGTTTTTCGATTGTATCCCGGTCGATTTGACGCATCAGCTCCGAGGTGACCAGATACATAACAAATCCTTTTGTTACTTTTTCTTTTTTCTGGTCTTGGAAGATGAAGTTTTGGATTTTCGGGACGTACTGTCAAGTACGTATTTTATGACAGGCAGGATTTCATCGAAAAACTTAAAGGAAATGCTCTTTTTTATTTCTGACGGCAGTTCTTCGGTATCTTTGCGGTTATCTTCGGGCAAAATTACCGTGGTAATTCCGGAGCGATAAGCCGCCAGAAGTTTTTCTTTCAAGCCCCCGATCGGCAAAAGTTGTCCGCGCAGAGTGATTTCGCCGGTTAGAGCCAGCTGCGGCTTGGGAGCTCTTTTGGTCAATAGCGATGCCAATGCCACTGCCATGGTGATTCCCGCCGATGGGCCGTCTTTGGGTGTGGCGCCCGAGGGCACGTGAATGTGGAAACTTCTTTTATCGAATTCACTTCCATCAATCCCCAGTTCTTCCTGATTGGAGCGGATGAATGAAAGCGCTGCCAGTGCTGATTCTTTCATAACTGTCCCCAGATGGCCGGTCAAATGCAGTTTGTCATCGCCTTTCATCGAGGTCGCCTCGACAAACAGTATTTCCCCGCCGTAAGCCGTATAAGCCAGACCGGGCACAACGCCGATTTTCGACTGCCGTACCAGCGCCTCGCGTGTGAATTTTCTTGAACCCAGAAGACCACCAATTGATTTTTCGGTAACGCTGATCTTTTTATTATTTCCGGAAGCAATTTTACGCGCCACCTTGCGCATGACCGAAGCAATTTCTCTCTCCAGATTGCGCAGACCGGCCTCGCGGGTGTAACCATCGATGATTTCTTTCAATGCCGCATCGTCAAATTCCAGCTTGTCCGCAGTTATACCGTGATTCTCGAGCTGCTTGGGAATCAAATGACGCCGGGCTATTTGCACTTTTTCAATATCAGTATAACCGGGGATATTGATTACTTCCATTCTGTCGCGCAGCACCGGAGGAATCGGCTCGGTCCAATTGGCCGTGGTGATAAACATTACTTTGGACAGATCGAAGGGAATTTCCAGATAGTGATCCGAAAAGGAATCATTCTGTTCCGGGTCGAGCACTTCCAACAGCGCCGATGACGGGTCGCCTCTGAAATCAGTGCCGAGTTTATCTATTTCATCGAGTATAATCACCGGATTATTTGAGCCGCAGCGTTTGATACTTTGCAAAACACGTCCGGGCATAGAGCCGATGTAAGTACGTCTGTGGCCGCGGATTTCGGCTTCATCGCGCATGCCGCCCAGCGAAACGCGGGCAAATTTCCGTCCCATAGCAGCGGCGATAGATTTGCCTAGCGAAGTTTTCCCTACTCCAGGGGGGCCGACAAAACAAAGTATGGGGCCTTTAACTTCTGACTTGAGTTTTCGCACTGCCAGATACTCCAGAATGCGGTCTTTGACTTTTTCCAGATTGTAATGATCATCATCCAGAATCTTCTTAGCTTTTCTCAAATCCAGGACATCTTTGGTCGAAATCGACCACGGTAAAGTGACCAGCCAGTCCAAATAAGTGCGTGTGACGGTGTACTCTGCCGATGATGGTGTCATGTGCGAGAGTCTATCCAGTTCCTTGCGGGCAGTCTGTTCGGCATGGGCCGGCATCAAAGCCGCTTTAATTTTCTTTTCAAACTCTTCGATTTCACCGCTGTCGTCACCGGCGCCGAGTTCTTTCTTGATGGCTTTCATCTGCTCGCGCAGAATGTAATCGCGCTGCGATTTCCCCAATTCGCTGGCGGCTTTGGCCTGAATCTTTTGGGAAAGCTCGAGCACCTCGGTTTCTTTATTTATAGCAGCCAATAATCTTTCGGCGCGTCGGGAAACATTACCTTCCGCCAACAGATCTTGCTTTTGCTCGATAGTGAGATTCAGATTCGATGCGACAAAGTCTATCAGCTTTGACGGCGTGTCCTGATTGGTGGCAGTTACATAGAATTCCTCGGACAAATACGGCGCCAGATCGACTAAACGCCGCACGCGCTCAAGCAGATTGCGCTGGAGCGCTTCAACTTTGACATCGGTTGAATCTGTTTCTTCAATGTCGTCAACTTCAGCTTGTAAAAATGGAGATTCAGATGTAAACCGATTAACGCGAATTCTAGTCAGCCCTTGCACTAAAAACCGCACAGTGCCGTCGGGAAAGCGGAGCATTTTGAGAATGCTGGCTGACGTGCCAACATGATAAAGATCTTCAGGACCCGGATTTGTTTTCTTGGGGTTTTTCTGAAGCAGTAGTCCGATCCGGGAGCCGCGCATGAGCGCTTCGTCAACCATTCGCGCGTGCTGTGCCTCCTGAATCATCAGCGGCACCACTATATATGGAAATACCACGGCGCCTTTGAGGGGCAGAATCGGCAGAAGCTGGGTAGCGATGGTCGATTCAGTTTTCACTTCGTCTATAATATTGCTCAATTTTTTTCAATAGTCCTTTTCTTTAAGGCATTAAATAAGGTTTATCGGCACAATTGTTCACCAATTGAACAGGAACCGGCCGTTTTGGTTCCTTTGGGACCTACATTATACATTGAAGCGAAACAGGATAACGTCGCCATCCTGCACCACATAATCTTTTCCTTCCAGTCGCTGTTTGCCGGCCGCTTTGAGTGCCGCAAAAGTTTTGAGCTCAATCATATCATCATATTTGACAACTTCGGCTCGTATAAACCCGCGTTCGATATCGGAATGAATTACGCCTGCGGCCTTTTGAGCATTGGTACCGTTTTTAATTGTCCAGGCACGGACATTCGTTTCACCGGTTGTAAAAAATGATTGGAGTCCCAACAGTTTATAAGATTTTTGAATCACCAATTCGACTGCGGGAGTAGTGATGCCTAATTCATCCAGAAACGCCCGCTTTTCGCTTGCGTCCAATCCGACTAATTCCATTTCTACACTTCCACATACCACTGCCAACTCGCGTTTGTTGGGTTTGATAAATTTTGAAAACTGCGAAGTGACTTTGTCACTTTCTTTTATTTTTTCTTCCGCAATGTTAATCACAATAAGCATCGGCTTGAGTGACATGAACATAAAATTCCGCAGAAGTTTAGTTTCATTTTCATCAATAACCAGTTCAAACAGCGGTTGTTCTTTTTCAAGGACCGCCAGACACTTCTTGAGAACGGCCACTTCGCCAACCAGCTGTTTATCTCCGGTCATCTGGAGCCTTTTTTCTTTTTTAGACAGATTGGATTCGACAATGGCGTGATCATGCAGAATCATTTCATCCATTAAATCCTGAATATCTTTTTCGGGCTTGGTGTCGCTTGAGAAAAAGTCAATGACTGCCATCAAGGCTTCCATTTGTTTCAGCTCTTGGCTGATTTCCAATCCGGCCGCTTCTTTCCCTTTGCCGGAGAATCCGGGGGCATCGAGCATTTCTATTTCAGCGTGGGTGGATTTTTTAGGATTGAAGATTTTGGTCAGTTCATCCACGCGTTTATCGGGGACTTTTATAACTGCCCGATGAACTGCCTGGCTGTAATCTCCGACCGCCTCATGCATCCCGCAGGCGGCATTGAATACGGTTGTCTTGCCGCTTTGTGGTTTACCGATGATGCCGAGTTTCATTGGGGAAGTAGACTAGGGTGAATCAATATTATATACTATGAATGATTTTTAGTAAATTACTGCGTTTCTGACTTTGTCGCTTCTTAGCATAAAAAGAATCATTGCTCCAATAATAAACAGAATAGCACAAAATAAAGCGATAAAAACTGTGAAAAAAGTTAATTCATTTTCGTTTGGTGGATGTGCTACAACGGATTCTACATATAGGGCGATTCTGTCAGGCCAAACACCCACCATCATAATCGGAAGCAAAAGTGACTCTGCAAGATGGACCCAGGTCAAAAATTCCAATGTTGATCGTGACCATTTCTTTAGCTTTAAAAATCCAATACTCGCAACGAGCAAAAGGATGCTTAGAATTAGTCCTATCGCATAATAAACAGCTTTTATTGGCTCAGGAATAATACTTACCTTATTATAATCGCCAATTATTCCAAATATTGATATCAATGCAACAAATATGAGAAACCAACCAATCAGAACAACTCGGGTTGGCTTTATCGGTGCAACATCTGTCATTTCTTCACCAACCCCCTCAACACCTTCAAATTCTCAATATCATCTTTCAAGTCCTCTTCCTTCGGTGTTTCCAGAATCAACGGGACTTTTTTGAGACGAGCATCATTGACAATATTGCGGAAGGCCTCGATACCGATTTTACCTTTGCCGATATGCTCGTGCCGGTCTTTTTTGGAGCCAAATTCTTTCATGCTGTCGTTCATGTGTATGATGCGCAGTTTATCCAGCCCGATAACGTCATCAAACTTCTTCATCGTGGCTTTGTAGTCTTTGGGATCGCTTATCGCATACCCCGCCGCAAAAATGTGACAGGTGTCCATGCACACTCCTATATGCTTTTTGCTTTCGACACCCTCAATCATCTGTGCAATTTGCTCAAACGTGTAACCGAGGTGACTCCCCTGCCCGGCGGTGGTTTCCAGAAGGAGCACAACGTTGTTATTGTCCAGTTCATCTAACAACTTGTTCAAGTTGGCACTGATTCTCTTGATTCCTTCCTCTTCGCCCGTGCCGACATGCGAGCCCGGATGCATCACCAGATTGGGAATTTTCAGAAAATTACAGCGCTGCATTTCTTCTTTGAGCGAACTGGAGGATATGCCGGCCAGTTTTTTGTCGGGCGAGGCAATATTTATTAGGTAACTGGTGTGGGAAGTAGAAACCGTAACACCGGTCTCTTCGATGGCCCTGAAAAACTTATCGACTTCCTCTTTCTCAAGCTTTTTGGCCTTCCACTGATTATTCCCCTTGTTGAAAATTTGAATGGTGTCACAAGTGGCCTGCTTGCCTCGTTCTAAGGCAGTAAATACACCGCCGCTGATCGATTCATGTGCGCCGAAAATCATAATAGCTGGTCTCCTACTTACTCAAAAACTTCTTTAACAAATTCAGCAAATCCTCTTTCGTTTTATCTCCTTCTTCACCATAAAGGATCCCCTTTTCACCATTTTTCTCAAGTACATGTCCGTCTTCAAAAAGAATCACCACCGGCACTCCGGGCAATTCGAATCGTTCTCGAAAACTTTCGTTCCCTCTGGTGCCGTCCACTTCAGCATAAGCGAAAACTATATCATCGTATTCCGGCATAGACGCCGCCAATTCAAAATACGGGTCAAACTTGTAGCAATCTTTGCACCAGTAGGCGCTAAACAGAACCGCCACTCGGTGGTTATTAGCCACAATATAATCAAGATTATCGATGATATATTTGTCTTCTCCAAGTTGTGTAGAATCTGCCGTTTCGCCATGAATTTCGATTAATTCGGAAGCAGCAATCACTTCACGGTAGCTTTTGGGATAGAACGTATCACGTACTTGCTGATTAGAGCAGGCCGTCACCAAAAGTACGACTATGAGCACAACGATTTTTGCTGGATCGACCATGAAGCAATAATCTAATACATTTCAAACGTAGAATCCATCCCGCTAAAGCGGGATTTCGACCCACTCAAATGCCTCTCTCTATTTCGGTGAGAGCCAGAGTCGGGGATTCCTGCAAAGATTGTCTTGCATAAAAATAACCCGTACATTATTTAACAGTTAGTCTCTGTTGACATCTTTGCGCGTCTTTTTTGGCATGACAAAAAATACTTAATCAGGAGGTACCAGATGAAACGCTTTAGATTCATTATCGCAATGGCCGCACTGGCAGTCATGAGCGGCACCGCCGCCGCTGGCGTCCCTAAACTAATCAATTACCAAGGGCGACTGACAAATTCTCTTGGCAACCCGGTTAATGACTCCACTTATTCGGTAACTTTCTCAATTTATGCCCAATTGTCCGGCGGCTCTAATCTATGGTCAGAAACGCAAGGCGTACTGACCAATGACGGTTCGTTTTCTGTCCAGTTGGGAACTTCTGTGACCCTACCGGACAATTTGTTCGACGACACAATTCGTTACATTGGCATTCAGGTAAATCCCGAACAGAATGAGATGACGCCTCGGCAAAGAATGGTTTCCACACCTTACAGCTATCGGGTCAGGACGGTGGACGGGGCGACTGGCGGGACGATTTACGGCGACGTCAGTATTCAAAGCGACCTTAGCATTGACGGCGGGATGGAAGCCCAGGGTCTAATCATCCAAGGTGGTCTTGAGGGTCTCATCATCCAAGGTGGTCTTGAGCCCTCCCTGAAGCTCTTGCAGGTTAAAGGTGCGCCCGGCCAGACCGGTAATCTGATGGAGTTAAGCAATAGCGATGGCTTGCCTCTGGTCAGCGTTAACCCCGACGGCGGGATGGACGCAATGGGGCTCATCATCCAAGGTGGTCTTGAGGGTCTCATCATCCAAGGTGGTCTTGAGCCCTCCCTGAAGCTCTTGCAGGTTAAAGGTGCACCCGGCCAGACCGGTAATCTGATGGAGTTAAGCAATAGCGATGGCGCTCCTCTGGTCAGTGTTGACCCTGACGGCGGTGTGGTGGCCAAGCGTATGGCTTTGGGAACTGTCAATCCCGGCCCCCCCAATTTGGTACCTCTTTTACTTCAAGGAGCGCCCGACCGAACCGCCAACTTGATGGAGATGAAAAATAGTGATGATGAGATCGTTGCTTCGTTTGATGATGGGGGGGCTCTTTTTTCTCGTTACGGTGTCTTTGCTCACAAGGTTCATTGCGAAGATTCGTTCGTAGTTTCCGGCGACGCGACATTTGGAGGGAGCTTTCTAACTTCGGGTATTTCGGAAATACCCGGAAGTGACATCGTTATTTCTCTGGGTACGCATCACCTCGCACCAGTCGGCATAGGAACGGCGCCTTCAGCGGATGTTGCCCTACGGGTGGAAAGTGGCGGCACCCTGCATGAACTCGGGCATAACTTTCGCCTTTCGCATGGAGGGCCTCCTCCTCCTCCGAGCGATGACTTCCTCCAAGCAGTGGATGAATCGGGGAACAAAGTCGCTTCCATAAATGATTCGGGGAACTTTGTGAGTGTGATAGGTTACGGGTATCAAGGAAGGGGCATTAGATTAGACGAGGGACCTGATACAACCCAGGACTTTTTTCAGGCGTGGGATAACCTCGGAAACAAAGTCGCTTCGATAGACCCTTCGGGCAACATGACGCTCGACGGCGATTTGGACGGGTTGAACTCGACCTGGGAGAACCTCCAGGCTATTGACATAAACTGCGAGAACCTCCAGGCTATTGACATAAACTGCGACAACGTGACCGTTGGCGGGGATGTTGGCATTGGGACTGCGATTGCACACAGTAAACTGCACGTAGGCGGCGCCATCGCCACGGCTGTTACCATCGTAAATAGTCCCACTTCCAGCATCACGCTTGATGCGGGCAATAGTGTAGTTCTGTGCAATGCCGTTTTAGGGACAATCACCGTAAATTTGCCCACGGCAGTCGGAATTGCGGGACGCGTATATACCATAAAGCTCATATTCTCCAATTTTGGCACCGTTACAATTGACCCATTCGGCAACGAGAGCATTGAAGGTGCGGCAACCTATTCTTTTAGTTCGCAATACCGGTACGTAACTATCGTTAGCGACGGCGCGAACTGGTGGATTATAGCCAATAATTAGTGACCTCACCCCTAACCCCTCTCCATGAATTGGAGAGGGGAATGCAGGGGTGGAGTTTCTCCTCAAATTCCTCTTTTATCATCCCCCTTTTTAGCTACATTATAACTCAAAGTTGTCTCCCTCAATTCTTAGGCAAAAGAAAAAATGATTTAGAGAATAAACGATTGTTCAAGGAGTAAAAGCATGAAAACGCTCAAATTCATCACCGGACTGGCAGTGTCAATGTTACTTTCCATTTCCGCATTTGCGGCCGTACCCAGATTAATCAACTATCAAGGATTGCTGACTAATTCTTCAGGTGATCCACTTACAGATTCAACTTACTCTGTAACTTTCACTATCTACGATATTGAATCAGGTGGAAGCAATTTGTGGACAGAAAATCAAAATGTTTCTACAGCCGACGGTTTATTCACCGTCAATCTGGGAGCGGTGAGTGTGATCCCTGACAGTTTATTCAGCGACACATCGCGATATCTGGGAATTCAGGTCAATCCCAATGCAGAGTTTTCTCCGAGGTCAAGACTGGTATCCAGCGCCTACAGCTTTCGAGTCGGCACGGTTGATGGCGCATCAGGCGGAAACATTAACAGCAAGGTTTCAATTGGCCCGGGCCATACGAATACGGGAGTAGATGCTTTTGTGGCGGGTGTGAACAATGTAGCAACTGGTGATAGCTCCACTATTGGCGGAGGATCCAACAATAAAGCACGCGGCAAGTATTCTGTGGTTGGCGGTGGCGGCGGCCCAGCGAACCCGCCATTTTTTTCCGATTCCAATTCTGCAATTGGAGATTGGTCAACAATTAGCGGAGGAGGCCGGAACATCGCCTCAGGCGAAGGCGCGACAGTTAGTGGTGGCGAGACGAATATTGCAAACGGCAATGTTGCGACGGTAGGAGGCGGGTTTAATAACGAGGCCAATGGGGTTTATTCCACCGTTCCGGGAGGTCGTGACAACATAGCCTTGGGAGAAGATTCCTTTGCCGCCGGGCAAAATGCAGAAGCCCTCCACGATCATTCTTTTGTTTGGTCGGATGGTTCTTTCGGCGACTTTGTTTCTACCGCCGATAACCAGTTCTTAATCGGAGCTTCGGGGAGAGTCGGCATTGGCACTAACAGTCCCAACGAGAAACTCACTGTTGCCGGCTCGATGGAAGTCGGAACAAGCGCCGGAGATTACCAACATCTTCGAATTGGTGGAGGGAACTCCTCTGGATTCCTTTACGGAAGCTATCCATTTTATGGTGATGGAATCAATATAGGGTACAATTTTTACGCCGATGCCGCTTCAACTCATAGAATAAATTTTGGCGGGTCGACAAGTCGTCTCTCGTTAGGGTACGGAGAAATTGGGATGTATGTAGGCACCCTCGATGCCAACGCTTATCCCTCACTACTTGCCATCTATATTAATGGTTTCGGCAACGTTGGTATCGGAACGGCCCCCAGTTACAAGCTGGACGTGGCCGGTCAGGCCCACGCCAGCACCTTTCTAAGCTCCTCCGATATTCGTCTGAAGAAAAACTTCCAACCTTTGACCAATGTCCTGGAAAAGATAGAAAAGATTCGGGGTGTTTCCTTTGACTGGAACGAGACTTACGAAAAGATGGGACGCTCCACCGGACATAGGGAAATCGGAGTCATAACCCAGGAAGTGGAAAAGGCCTTTCCGGAGCTGATAACAACATGGGGAGATGAAAAATATCGAGCGGTCGATTACGGACGGCTTTCGGCAGTTTTGATCGAGGCGGTCAAGGAATTAAACAAGAAATCAACCGAAGTTGATGAACTCAAAACTAGAGTAGGAGAGCTGGAAAAAGCCATTAAGAAACTTTTGACTAAGAACGAAACATCAGCCCAAACTTACACGCCCAACCAAGAGCTAAAAGGAGGAAAGTAAAATGAAGCAGTCAACCAATTCTTTGGGATTAGCATTATTCTTAACTCTTACTTCTATTGTTTCGGCAGCCGTCCCCAAGCTCATCAACTTTCAGGGAATTCTAAAAGACGCTCCGGTAATCCTGTGGCCAACAGTGTGTATTCCGTCACCTTTAGAATTTACGACGTTTCATCCGGCGGGGTGGCTCTTTTTACTGAGACTCAATCAGTAGGCACGCTGGGTGGAACCTTTAAAGTAGCTTTGGGCTCGGCCACTGGTGGAGGAGTTCCGGACGGCATATTTGTCGATGACTCGCGTTGGTTGGGAATAACGGTGGCGCCTGACGTCTTTGAGGTCGCCCCCCGTATTCAATTAGTTTCGGCGCCATACGCCTATAGAGTGAACTCGCTGGACAGTGCACTGGGCGGTACTATCTGGACAGTGCACTGGGCGGTACTATAATAAGCAAGCTTTCCATCGGTCCGGGACATACGAATACAGGAACAAATGCTTTTGCGGCAGGAGAAAGCAACATAGCCAGCGGGAATTGGTCTGCAGTCGGCGGCGGCTACATCAACAGGGCAAACGGTGGTTTTGCCACGGTTGGCGGTGGTTTTCTGGACACCGCAAGCGGCATCGCCGCCACGGTTGGCGGGGGCGGAAGCAACGTAGCCAGCGGCGACAGCGCAACTGTTGGTGGGGGCACGCGCAACAGAGCGAGCGGCGCTAACTCAACGGTCGGAGGCGGCACTGACAACACGGCAAACGGTCCACAAGCTACGATTGGCGGGGGCCAATCCAACTATGCACTCGGCTTCTCAACGGTCAGCGGCGGCGACAGTAACACCGCAAGCGGATCTTGGTCCACGCTCGGAGGCGGCAAAAACAACACCGCAAATGGCGCGAATGCTACGGTCAGCGGCGGTAACTTCAACACCGCCGGCCCTTGGTCCACGGTGGGAGGCGGTCTCTCTGACACTGCTAATGGTTTTTTCGCCACAATTCCCGGGGGCAGAGAAAATAGGGCTTCCGGACGGTACTCTTTTGCCACCGGGCGGCGAGCTAAGGCCCTTCACGGTGGCGCTTTTGTCTGGGCCGACACCACCGATGCCGATTTTGCTTCCACTGCTGCCAATCAATTCTTAATCCGCGCTTCAGGGGGCGTGGGTATTGGCACCGACAGCCCTGTTACTACGCTACACGTTAACGGCACCGCCGGAAACAACACCGGCGTTTGGTCTAATCTCTCGGACCAGCGACTGAAAAAAGACATTGAGCCGATTCGGGGTGCACTCGAAACGGTTGAACAACTTCAGGGCGTAAGTTTCCGCTGGAATGATGTCAAAAAAGATGCCGAATTCGGGCGTGTGCGCGGGTTAATTGCGCAGGACGTTGAAAAAGTAATTCCGGAGTGGATAAAGACCGACCCGGATGGATACAAGCGCCTTGAGCCGATTGGGGTGGACGCTTTACTCATTCAAGCCATCAAGGAACAGCAAAAGCAAATCGAGGATTTGAAAAAAGAGGTTGCGAATCTGAAAAACCGGCCGCTTCAAGCGCAAGCGGAAAACTGACCAGAAAAGACAGCCAGGAGGGACTGGGGTACGCTCACTGATTTTTTGCTCTGACATGCCCTGTCAGTATCCCCTTTTAGTTTAATGCCAAGCTGAAAGGAGAAAAACAATGCAAAAGACTGTAATTATCAGGGACACCGAAATCCGCGTCATTGATATTCTGGACAGGATTGCCAAAGGTAATTCCTATAGGCAAATTCTGACAGAATTCCCGCTATTGAATGTGGGCGATATCATGACGGCCGCCCAGTTCGCATTTGAAATCTTAAACGACTTGATGGTTGAGGGAAGTGACCACATCAGATTAGAGGGGCGGCTGACATTGACCAATGGCAAATATGTTAATCTTACCAAGATTCGTAAAGAACACCCCCGGGCCTACGTTAAATGGGAACCCGACGAGGATGAGAATCTTAAACGACTGTTTCAACAGGGGAAAAACTTCAATCAACTTTCGGAGATTCTGATGCGCCAGCCGGGAGCAATTATTTCCCGTTTGAAGTATCTGGGACTTATAAAAGAAAAACAGGCTTCTTAAAGACAATTGCTTGATCCCCAATCAAGTCGGGGATGACAATTTAACCTCGGGGACGACAACTCTTGCAGTTTGGACGTGACAACTTCCTCTTCCCCTCTTGCCGCTTCGGCGGAGGAAGAAGTTAGTGGTGGAGTTTCTCCTTAAATTCCTCTTTTATCATCTACTTTTTTAGCTAAATTAAGCTCAAAGTTCTCTCTTTTCTTTTTTAGTCAAAAGAACAAATGACTTCGCGAATAAACGTTCAATTAAGGAGTAATATAATGAAACCGCTCAAAATGTTCATTGGGCTGACAGTGTCAGTGCTGCTTTCCGTTTCTGCCCTGGCAGACGTCCCCAAATTAATCAATTATCAGGGGCTCTTGACCAATTCATCTGGCACCCCCCTTAATGACTCTACGTATTCTGTAACTTTTACAATTTACGATGCCCCATCCGGCGGCACAAGTTTTTGGACAGAAGACCAGTCAGTCACAACCAGTAACGGTCTATTCACAGTTCATCTCGGGGCAGTAAATTCACTGGCCGATTCGGTCTTTAGCAGAAGTACAAGATATTTAGGAATCAAACTAAATCCGAATGCGGAGTTTTCACCGAGAGACAGAATTGTTTCGACTGGCTACAGCTACCGAGTGGGCTCCGTCGATGGCGCATCCGGCGGAACGATTACCAGTAAGATTTCAATCGGGACGGGTCATGTCAACACTGGTGCAAATGCCTTTATCGCAGGCATTAACAACGAAGCCAGCGGAGATTTATCCACTGTCAGTGGAGGTGCGGGCAATACTACCGGCGGTGAGTCTGCCACTGTCGGCGGGGGTAATCAAAACATTGCCAGTGGTATCGCATCAACGATTAGCGGTGGTACAACCAACACAGCAGCAGGTTACATGTCTACCGTCGGAGGTGGCGGCAATAACAGCATCGGCAACTTTCTATATGCCACTATTGCAGGCGGTATAGCAAACAATGCGAGTAATGATGGCTCGACTGTAGGCGGCGGTGGATATAATCATGCTAGCGGGCTGTTCTCTGTAATCAGTGGCGGTGGTGGTGAATCTTGGGTCGATTCTAATTCAGCTAGCGGTGACAACTCCACTATTAGCGGTGGCATCGCCAACCGCGCTAGTGGAGTCGCTTCCTCAATCGCAGGGGGCATCGCCAACAGCGTGAGTGGATTCGCGTCTTCTGTCGGCGGCGGAGAATTCAACACTTCAGTTAATTCATTTGCCACAGTCGGCGGTGGGAAAGAAAATACTGCGAGTGGCACTTCAGCCACGGTTGGTGGAGGCCGTAATAGCACCGCGAGTGGTATCTCTGCTACGGTTGGCGGCGGCACAAACAACAAAGCTCGCGGAGATTATTCTGTGGTTAGCGGCGGTGGAGGTGCAAGTCTCGCCGATTCCAATTCAGCCAACGGTATCTATTCTACGGTCGGAGGTGGCCAGCGGAACTCCGCAAGTGGTCTAAACGCCACCATCGGCGGGGGCTACCTAAACACCGCAATTGACTCTTTCGCCACGGTCGGAGGAGGCGCGGGCAACCTCGCGAGTAATAACTTCGCCACCGTCAGCGGAGGTGTCTTTAACTTCGCGAGTGGCGACAGGGCCACGGTCGGAGGAGGCTCTCAAAACACAGCGACTGATTCTTTCGCCACGGTCGGCGGTGGAGAGCAGAACATCGCGAATAATAATCACGCCACAGTTGGCGGAGGCTATGACAACAACGCGAGTAGCTTATGGACCACGGTCGGCGGGGGAAATCAAAACTTGGCCGATGCATTTTCCGCTACAGTAAGCGGCGGCGAGAGCAACATCGCGAATGGTGATAGAGCCACAGTGGGAGGTGGCTTTAACTGTAGCTCGGGCGGTTCCTATTCTACAATCGGAGGCGGACACACCAACGAAGCCAGCGGTTTTTCCTCCTTTATCGGGGGTGGTTCAAGTAATATTTCAAGCGGTGACAGAGGCACAATTTGCGGCGGAGAAAACAACACTTCGAGCGGAGATTATTCTTTTATTGGCGGAGGCATAAACAACATTGCGAGTCATGGTCTGGTAACTGTCTGCGGTGGTTCCAGCAATTCCGCAGACAGTACGTTTGCTACGGTAGGCGGCGGGAGCAACAATGGTGCAAGCAATTATGCTGCAACTGTCGGAGGCGGTACATATGATTCCGCGACCGGTGATAGGTCCACAGTTGGCGGCGGCTACCTCAATACGGCGAGTGGTCTATCAGCCACTGTTGGCGGAGGCTCAAACAATTTAGCCAGTGGCGGTTATTCCACAGTTCCGGGTGGCATTCAGAATGAAGCAACAGGTCTTCGCTCTTTTGCAGCCGGTTACAATGCCCACGCCAATCACATCGGCTGCTTTGTCTGGGCGTCGTCCAGTAATGTCATTTCATCCACCGGTGTAAACCAATTCATAATAGATGCTACCGGAGGTGTAGGCATTGGCACAAATAGCCCTGCTCATCCGTTGCACATGGGCAGCGGCGCGCACTGCACTGCCGGTGGGGTTTGGACTAATGCCAGTTCCAGAGAACTTAAGACCGATATCGCGCCATTGAAGAATGAAGAATACTCCGACATCTTGAAAAAGTTAGAAGATTTAGATGTGGTTCATTTTAAATACAAAACCGAACCGAATGTTGAACATATCGGCATGATTGCCGAAGACGTGCCAGATGATATCGCCAGCCCCGACCGAAAGGGCATTCCCACTGCTGATGCCATTGCATTTCTGATGGCGGCAATTAAAGCGCAACAAAGTCAGATTGAACAATTAAAGGCAACAGTGAGAGATTTGAAGGAAAATCAAAGGACTAAGTAGGAAAACTAAGCATCCTCATCCGGATCGACCCAGCACTCGGCTTCGATTTCGACCAGCCATTCTTTGCGAACGAAGCCCTTAACTTCCATCATCAATGATGCCGGTCTGATATCACCAAAGAATTCACCATGCGCCCGGCCGACTTCATCGGCTTTAGAAATATCAGTCAAATACACGCGGGTGCGAACGACCTGATCTAATCTCCCCCCCGCATTGTCAATGGCTTTGGCAATTATCTCCAGACATCTTTTTGCCTGAAGATAGGCATTTCCGGGATGTACCGAGGTTCCGTCATCGGCCATTGGAGCCGTACCGGAAACATGAATGACATCGCCGACTCTGACGGCCCGTGAAAAACCAAAAAGTTTTTCGTAAGGTGAACCCGAAGAAACTCTTTTCATTTTAAATTACTCACCCTCAATAAATCTTGGGTTAAACTTTCGGCAACCAGCGATTGACGCGTTCGCTATATTCAATATAGTCATTTCCGAATTTCTTGCGCAAGTGCGGCTCTTCGTAAAGTACTACAAATGATGAAAACAAAATTGCCAGAGCTATGGCAAAAAACAGTACCGCCGGTGAACCGTGAATGAACATTTGTCCTATGACAATCGTGATAATTCCCACATACATGGGGTTGCGCACGTAGTTATAAAGTCCGCGAATGACCAAATGTTTGGGCGGATCAAAAATGGCCGGAGTGCCGCGGCCGATGAATGTAAAATCATATACGCACCAAAGATAAATTGAAGCTCCCAGCACTAACAGGATATATCCCAGAATGTCGGTTACTAATGATGAAGGTGCTTTGCCAAACATCAATCTGTCTAATCCTGAATTTGCCAGCCAATACGGCACCCACCCGGCAACGGTACAGGGAACAACAATCGTGAAAATTAATGAACGAACGAATACAGGAACTGCCATTGTAATTCCTAAAATGATTTCCTATTTCAAATTCATCGACAGTACTTTAATCTCGGTCATATCCTCAATCGTGAAGCGAATCCCCTCGCGGCCGATGCCGGAGTTTTTCATGCCGCCGTAGGGCTGCTGGTCGGCGCGGAATGTGGGGACATCGTTAATAACTATGCCGCCGGCAACGATTTGATTGAAAGCATAGAAAACATCTTTAAGCCGATTGGTAAAGACACCGGCCTGTAATCCAAAATCGGAATCGTTGACTTTTTTCACTGCGTCTTCGAACGTGTTATACTTTTCGACAGTAGCAATCGGTGCAAAGGCTTCTTTAGAACATACATCCATAGTCGATTTGACATTGATAATAATCGTTGGCTGATAAAACCCGCCATCGGCAGTCCCGCCCGTCAGAATTTTGGCGCCATCTTGTTGAGCTTGATTGACCATTGCGGCGGTATTTATCACAGCCTGCACGCTGACCATAGTACCGATATCATTATTTCTGTCAAGCGGGTCGCCGACCTTTAACTTTTTGGTCTTCTCAACGAACATTTTCATGAACCCTTCATAAATATTCTGTTGTACGAATACTCTTTGCACCGAAATGCACGACTGCCCAGCCTGGGAGAAAGCGCCTTTTACCACCCGGTCGGTGGTGTAATCTAATTCCGCGTCATCGGCAACAATTACTCCTGCGTTGCCGCCAAGTTCCAACACTACTTTTTTCTTACCGGCATTTTCTTTAATCCACCAACCGACTTTGTCGGAACCTGTAAAAGTTATTAATTTCACTCTATCATCTTTAATAAGCGGCTCGGCATTTTCATTTGTGCCCAATATTACTGACACCGCCCCTTTCGGATAATCTGTCTGGTCAATCAATTCGGCCAGCATCAGCGCCACCAGCGGAGTTTTGGCAGCCGGTTTCAGGACTATGCAATTCCCCGATGCCATGGCCGGTGCAATCTTGTGAGCAACCAGATTGAGCGGAAAATTGAAAGGCGAAATCCCGGAGATGACACCAATTGGAAATCTTCGGATCAACCCCATTCTTTTTTCGGAACCGGGGATCCAGTCGAAATCCATAATCTCACCGCCGATACGTTTGGCTTCTTCACCGGCGATGGTGAACACTTGAATGGCGCGGTTGACTTCGACTTCGCTATCGTGGATAGCTTTGCCGACTTCCAGCGACATAGTTCTGGCAAACTTATCGAAATTCTTCTTGATTCCTTCAGCAATTGACTTGCACGCGCCTTCGCGGACGTATGATGGTAGTTCTCTGGTTTGAGCAAAAGCTTTGTCGGCCAATTCTATGGCATAAGTGAAATCAGCTTTAGTCGCCATGGCCACTTCGCCGACGACTTGGCCGTCATAGGGGGATTCGACTTTTATTGTCTCATTCCGGTCAACCCATTTGCCGCCCAGATAGATTTTATATTTTTCTGCCATTGTTCACCTATTTAAATGGGACAGACCAATTGCCCCAATCTCTGCGTCAATCTGATATTTTCAGTATAATCCACCGGGCAGTCAATTACAACGGGCTTGTCGAAAGTAAACGCTTTACGGAAAACATCCTGTAAATTGTCCCCCTTATTGACCTTGATGCCAACGGCTCCGAACGATTCTGCCAATTCTACCCAGTCAGGATTCTCAAATCGCGTGCCATAGGCCCGGCCAAATTTGTTCTGCTGTTTCCATTCTATCAAACCCAACGTACCATCCGACCAAACCATGTTAACAGTAGGTGTTTTCAAACGCACTGCTGTTTCCAATTCTTGCACGTTCATTAGAAAGCCGCCATCACCAGAAATCGTCATTACTTTTCGATCGGGATAGACTAATTTAGCGGCAATGCCACCCGGAAGGGCAATTCCCATTGATGCAAATCCGTTCGATATGAGACAGGTGTTCGGTTCATAGGCCAAATAACTTCGGGCCACCCAAAGCTTGTGAGCGCCGACATCGGAAATCAGGATATCATTATCACCAAGAACTGCACGTACATCGTGAATTATCTTTTGCGGTTTGATAGGAAAATCATCGCTCTTATCAAATTCATGAATATCAGCCAGAATGTTTTTTCTATGCTTAATGACAAACTCTCCGCGCCTCTTGGGAAACGATTCATCTACTTTTTGAGTTAACGCCCACATGGTAGATGCAATATCGCCAACTATTTCGACTTCGGGATGGTACCAGTAGTCCACCTCGGCCTGGTCAAAATCAATGTGAATGATTTTCTTCTTACCATCGGGATTCCAGAACTGCGGCGAATACTCTACGATATCATATCCGATGGCGATAATCAGATCGGCTTCCTGAATTGCAAAGGCTACGTGATCACGAGCCTGTAATCCGATAGTGAACAAGTTGTTTTCATACTCATGTCCGGCGGCTCCTTTGCCCATGAATGTGTTGCAGACGCCGAAACCGGTCTTTTCCAGAAACTCCCTCAATTGAGTTGTAGCCCGTTTGCGGACAGTGCCGTTTCCAGCCAGTATGAGAGGCTTTTTGGCCTTTTTGATCAATTCCATAGCCATATCAACGGCCTTATGGTCGGGCGATGGTCGGCGGACTTTACGAATCTCGAAATACTCCGGCTTTTCAACTGTCTTTTCAGCCACGTCATCGGGAAGTTCCAAATGCGTCGCTCCCGGTTTTTCCGACTCGGCGATTTTAAAAGCCTTTCGGACCGCTTCGGCGACTACATCGGGCTGGCCAATTCTGGTATTCCACTTGGTGATCGAACGAAACATCGAAACAATATCAATATACTGATGAGACTCTTTATGCATCTGTGTTGTGGCAGCCTGTCCGGTAATGGCAACCAATGGCGCCCTATCCAAATAGGCATCCGCAACGGGAGTAAAAAGATTGGTCGCTCCCGGACCAAGTGTTGCCAGGCAAACTCCGGCCTTGCCGGTGAGACGGCCATAAACGTCCGCCATAAATCCGGCGCCTTGCTCATGCCGCGTAAGCACAAACTCTATTTTTGATTGGCGCACGGCCTCGAGAAAATCGATGTTTTCTTCACCGGGCAAACCAAAAATGTACCTGACACCTTCGTTCTCCAAAGCCTTGACCATCACTTCAGCGGCATTTGCCATTTTCCCTCCGGAATAATTTCGCTGATTTGCAGGGAATGATACCCTTCGCCGGAGCTTTGCTCAAGAGCATATCTTGAAATAAGTTGGCCAGACATGGAGCAAGATTTATTAGTCCGATATTGGAATTTTCCCATATTCTATTGGTGAAAGTTCAAAATATAAACTCCGCACCGCCAGGCCAAATCAGTCCAACCCTGATAAAGCTCCTCAAGAAAGTTCCCGTTAACCCCGATTAATACATAGGGTTACCTTAGTCAAACTAAACGAAAACAGAATTGGCCAATTCCGGCACACTGCTTACGTACATCACTGGCGGAGATTGGGGTAACGGAATATGAAAATAATGAAAATCAAATCAAATTACTCTGGTTTCACCATATTAGAAGTTGTTATAGCCTTGCTGATTCTTAGCATGTCGCTGTTGCTTTTGTTGAACATGGCGATGGTCGCTTTAGATGGCAATGACTGGTCTCACAAGACGACCAATGCCACGCAGCTAATCCAGGAAAAACTGGAACAACTTCGCAGTACTACTAATCCCGCCGGCGGCAATGACGTCGTCAACGGCGTTACCAGGACCTGGGTCGTTTCCAACGCCGGCAACCACCTTCGCAGAATCGATATTTCTGTTCAATGGCAAGACGTCAAAGCCCAAGCGCATACCAACTCCATAACAACGTATATAAGAACCGATTCAACTTAAAAGATGAACTAACATATGAGAACAATTCTTAATAAGCTCAAAAGCATCACCGGGGTATCTTTTTTGGAAATAATGATCGGCCTTGGCATCACCAGTTTCATAACGGTGGCCCTATTCCGACTCTATATCACGCAGCACCACCATTACATGGTACAGGACGACATAACTGACATACAGCAAAATGCCCGTGCGTCAATAGACCAGCTGGCTCGCACGATTCGAATGGCCGGCTTCGATTTACCGGATGGCGTGGCGGCGCTTCAGGCTTATAACACCAATTCGGATACAATTATACTGACCTATCGCGATGATAACTGCGAAACAAATCTCTCGGCCAACATGGTCAGCGCGGCTTCGCCCATTCAATGCGGTTCCTCTGTGGCCTGCTTTACCGCCGGACAATGGGTGTACGTCAATTTACCTGATTCAGGCTGGGGTGAATGGGTTCAATTAAGCGGGGTGGACCCTGCTACAAATGTTTTGATTCACACTTCTGACCCCTTGTCCAGGGCTTATCCTCAAACTGCCGTTGTCATGACAATGCAAGAGGTCAAATTCTACATTGACTCGACAATCAATCAGGCCAATCCATCATTAATGGTTCAGAACAAGGGCCAGGCGCCAATCGTTTTCGCGGACAACATTGTAGACCTTCAATTTCAATATAAGATGAAAAACGGCATGACCCTCGACGTTCCGCCTCTGGTTGACAACGTCAGAGAGGTGCTGATAACTCTTACCGGCAGATCGAAAAATCCAAATGTCGAAGATGTCAACAATCCTTACAAATTTCGGACATTTCATACGGCGGTAAGTTTAAGGAACTTGAATTCTTAGTTACGGCGCGGCAATGAAATTGGGTCGCGGTAAGACTGATTTGAAAAGACTTTTATTCGAGGAGAACGAATAAGTTTAACAATTGGCAAATAAGGCAGTAATACATGATGGCTAAAGTTCTTAAATCACAGAACGGCGTGGCTACATTGATTGCGTTAATCATGATGACCATGTTGACTTTGATCGGTCTGGCGGCGCTGAATACTTCCGATGACGAAGTATCAATTGCCGGCAATGAATTGCATGAAATGCAGTCATTTTATGCCTCCGAAGCCGGACTTGATGCGGCGTCAGCGATAATTCAACGTAATTATGATACCACCAGTGTGCCTCCATCAACAATGCCGACAGGTACGATGTATATTAATAACAGCAACGTAACTTTTTCGTCAACCGATAACGGTGCGGCCACACAGGAAATACTTACGACTGGAACTCTTTCCGGCCTGCATTCACTGGTAAAATCATTTACCATTTCAGCCACGGGAACAAGTACTATCGACAATTCGAAAGTCGTCCTATCGCAGGTTTTCCAGGTGGCTTTGGTCCCGATATTTCAATTCGCCGTTTTCTATGGCAATGATTTGGAAATTGCACCTGGACCGGACATGACTCTTATTGGCCGCGTTCACTCCAACGGCAATCTTTGGGTTCAGTCGAATAACAACTTGAAAATGGACAGCTACGTGACTGCCTCCGGAGACATTCTGCATGGCCGAAAAGGCCCAGGCGGTGCCGGTGGCGGAGACGTGTTCATAAAAGACGCTACCGGAACGTACGTTTCAATGAAAGAAGGGGCTGGATGGCTGGATGCCAATGACAACTATTGGTACGATTCTTCCACTGCTCGTTGGAATGGCCGCCTTCAGGACGGCAGCCACGGTCAGCAGGCGCTGAATCTCCCATTGAATACAACTAATGGGGAAGCTCATTTATTGATTGAAAGAGAGACAGGCAACCCTGATTCATATGAATCGAAAGCTACGATTAAATTTATAGACGGCCAGGGCTATGTAAAAATTGGCGGCATTTGGTCAAATGTAACCGCCGATATGGTCTCCAAAGGAATTATCAAATATACAGCCAACAAGTTTTACGACGGTCGCGAAGGGCAATGGGTCGATGTTACTGATCTGGATGTTGGTAAACTTTACGACAACGGGTACGCTCCGTCGAACGGCGTAATTTATGCCGCTGATGCTATTGGTTCAGGTGAATTTCCAGCGCTGCGCTTGAAAAATGCTTCCGAAATCGATTATCCATTAACCATTGTCAGTCAAAACCCTGTCTATATCATGGGCGGCTTCAATTCAGTTAACAAAAAACCGGCCGCCATAATTGGTGATGCCGTGACGTTTCTTTCAACTGCCTGGAATGACGCCAACAGCAGTCTGGCATTAAGCAGCCGCACGGCCAACACCTCGACTGTAAATGCCTCGATAATGACTGGCAACGTGGAGACAACTTCTTCAAACTATAGTGGCGGACTCGAAAACCTTCCGCGCTTTTTGGAAAATTGGTCGGGTAAGAACTTCAACTGGATGGGTTCGATGGTAAACCTGTGGACATCGCAACAGGCTATAGGCAGGTGGAACGGCACCTACTATTCACCGCCCAACCGTGACTGGGCCTATGACACCGCCCTCAATGATCCGGCCAATCTGCCGCCGCAATCGCCGGCAGTGCGTGTATTCCAGCGCGTCGGTTGGAAACAGGATAACGTCGGTATTTAATTTGAATTGACAAAATTATCCGGGCGAGGCTTCGAAATATTTCAAATACTTTGGAGAGTCGCCCTTTTCTTTATTCTATTGAAATATCAAATAACATCCGGGTAAACAGACCACCGGTCTCAAAACCGTCGATGACGTCACCTTCAATTGACTCTTTACCAGAGCTTTTTCCCACGATTGATGCCAAGACACTGATCAAAGAATTATTGGGCAGAACAAAAAACGGTCGTTTTTCAGGATAAAAAACTACACGGTAGTCCTCCAGATTGAGTCGACTCGCGGTATAATCCAACGCCTGTTTTAGTCCGCCGACTTCGTCAATAAGACCGTTCTCCACGGCTTCTTTACCCGTCCAAACTCTGCCTTGAGCCAGGGCTTCAACTGAATCGCTTTGCATTTTTCTGTTTTGAGAAACTAATTCTGTGAAATATCCATAGAAAGCCCGAATCTGGTCCGACTGCTTTTCTCTTTCTTCGTCCGTGAAGGGCCTGATAGAAGAAGCCATCCCTGCGAACTTCCCTCGAGTGTAAAGCTCTTTGCCCAATCCAATTTTCTGGTATAGTTTTTCCAAATTCAATTTACCGCCGAAAATTCCAATTGAACCGGTTAAGGTGCCAGCGTCGGCATACAGCCTTTCGGCCTTCATCGCTACAAAATACCCGCCGGAGGCCGCCAGATTTCCCATTGATACTACCAGCGGTTTCTTGCGAGCTGCCTTTTCAGCAGAATGTAAGATTTCCTCGGCGGCCAGGGCCAAGCCCCCCGGAGAATTGACGCGAAAAACTATAGCCTTTACATCTTTATCTTTTTCAGCTTTAGAAAATGCTTTTTCCAGGGCTGACGGAGTGGCGGCTTCCTTCTCTCGCCAGGGCATGACGCCGCCGCTATTAAAACCCATTTCGCCTTCGGCAATTACCACGGCCAGTTTTGGTTTGGACGGCCAACCGTCATTGACTAGTGTATCCCTGGCGTAGCGCTGCAAGGATATTTCCGGCAGCGAGCTCAAAAAACTTTTTTTAATCTCATCAGCATAACTTAATCCGTCGACCAGCCCGAATTTGATCGCATCAGCGGACGTGTATGGACCGTTATCAATAATCTTCTTTACGGAGTCGGTTGAAATGTCTCTTCCCTCCGCTATGCCTTCTACAAATTGACCAAAGATGTTATCAAGCAAGCGATTGACTTGTTCTTTGTTTTCATCAGAAGACGCCGATTGGGTCAGAGTCTCTGCGGCGGTCTTGTAACCACCGATTTTGACCAAATCAATCTCAACCCCAAGTTTATCAAGAGTGCTCGCGTAAAAAGTCAGTTCAGCTTTTAGACCAATTAAATTCAATTGGCTCACCGGCGGAATCAAAATACTGTCGGAAACTGCTGCAATGTAGTAACCAATATTGTTGGGCATGGACAGATGACAGACTACCGTCTTGCCACTGCTTTTGAAATATTTCAGGGCATCCCGCAGCTCCTGTGCCTGCGCTATTCGCAGCGAAGGTTGACGCATTTTGATTACTAATTCTTTTATGGATTGGTCATCAGCGGCTCTATAAATATTACTTATGAACGTGTAAAATGCTTGGGACTTTTTCCCAAAGACCGGCCTTGGCGGGTTTTCTGCGGTAACTTCGGGAACATCAATCTGCAGACGCCGACTGTACCACGGCAACAGTGATTCTTGCCGAAGGTCCGTAGCGCCAGCATATATCGTTGTGCCGCGACCGCCGCCATCACCGTCAAAACGGCTCTCATTACCGACAAAGTACTTCTGCAAATTCGCCCTCACGGCAATGTTGAAGTTCTCTTCGGAGTCCAAGAGACCGTCAACGGTCAGCCCCGGATAAGGCGAAACCGACACATTATAAATCATGTGCGCATCGCCGAGATTGACCGAAGAAGTACGCAGCATGTCAACTGAAAGGGTCAAGTCCATTTCAAACGGTCGGTATGAAACAGAATATCTGTGCTCTACTTCTGAACGTTCGCCATTAACCCGTCCCCGATTCAGGTTCGATAAAACAACTGCGCCGCTAAGTTTGTAGTCACCCCTTAGCTGAATTCCGATGTTCCAAAAATGCCGGTTGTCGTAAATCCCCGGGCCATCTTTAAAAAATCGGTAGGAACCGCCAACGTTCAGCTGGCCCAGTCCCAAGCCCGAAGCGAAAACCCATTCCTGAAAATCCTGACCTGCTGGATTGTCCAATCTCCTATAAGCAACGGCCGATTGCTCGCCGTCAACCATACCTCCCCAGCTTTTGGCGATGTCTCCGTCAAAATAGTCTGCCATCAACATCATACCGGAACCGGAAAACCTGCCCAATCCGGCCGGATTGACCCAGGCGGCCTCGAAACCAAAAACATTGGAAGCGCTTTTGTAAAAAAAGACACCTTCGGGTATTGTGATGCGCTCTCCAGATTTTACTTCGGCCGCCATAATGGAAAACAGAAGAACTGGAATTACTGTCGTAATCTTTGTCAAAAATCTCGTTCTAATCATTTGAACCTCGAATATAGATATTCCCGCTTCCCCTGACCGAACTGGTAATAACCGAGTTGCCTTTGCCGGCCACCAGATTCATACGATTTTGTTCAATCAACTCCGGTTTTACATTGATGTTCGATACTTCTATCTTGCCGCCTTCATCCACCGCCAATGAGAAAGAAGCTGACGTGTTATCGGGCAGCGTCAGTTCCACATCTTCAAATCTGTTGGTAATTCTAAGCTGGGCATCTTTTACTTCGCTTATCTCAAGCGAAATTGGCCCCGACATGCCGCGAATGACATTTCTGTCGCCGCGCACAATGAATGAAGTAATATTTACCCGGCCGTAGCTGTTTTCCACACTGATTTCTCCGGTAAAACCGTCAATGCGAATGTCACCATGTTCGTTTTCAATCTGGCACCGTTTACCTATTGACACCAGGTTATGTCCGGTCAAAACCGCATTGGTCGTTGAGATGGAGATATCACCTGAAATGTCGGATACGTTGACTCTCCGATTGGAAGTGGCCACTTCAAGTTTTTCCAGGACATTGGAAACATCAACTTTTCCCAAAGATGCCAATACCACTAATCCCTGAAAAGGCCCGACTGCATCGACATCGTAAAGGGGCGCCTCGATTTCGATAAAGCATTTTTCGGGAACGGTGATTTTTGCTTCGACCATCCCCCATTCGGTGTCTCCGCCCCAGGGCGCCGGGTTTGGCGCGCGCATCTCCAGACGAAGCGCATTGGGAGTGCGATCAAGAACCACCGCAATTAAATCGATATAGTCAATGGCTTGATCCTTTTCCCCAGCCTTAGCTTTCTTGTAATAAGCCACGCTTACTTCTTTCACTTTAGAAGTATTCAGGGTGATATTACCCGGGAGATTGGCTGCGGCACGAATCAAAAGATGGTTGGTGGCACCGATTTCCATTTTATGGGAAAGCTGGCCGGTTGAAAAAATCCCTTCGTCAGTTTCAAATACTTCCTGCGCCAGAAGAACTGTCGGTTGCAGCAGAAGGAGAATGAATAGTAACGATCTATTTAACTTCATTCTGCTCCTTTTAATTTCAATTTTTGAAATAATTCATGCATCAAAATTGATCCCGCAACAGCTGCATTTAGCGATTCGACCTTGGCGTCGTGCTTGATGCTGACCCTGTAATCTGCCAGAGAAAGTACCGCATTAGAAAGCCCTTCGGCTTCGGAACCTATTGATAGGATTAAAGAGCTTTCTTCGTTTATTAAAGATTGCGGAATCTCAAAACAATTCTCATTGCCGGCACGGTGCGATACTGCCGCTGCCATCTTTATATTTTGCGAATGTTTAAATTCACTTAGTTCTTCATATGTCACTTTAGTTACCGGTAATGCAAATATTGCCCCTGCTGATGAGCGCACTACTTTGGGGTTGAAAAGTTCCACCGAGTTGTCCGTTACCAGTATCATATCAAAATCAAAGGCCAAACCCGACCTGACCAAAGTTCCCAGATTGCCCGGATCGTTTATCCGGTCGCACAATAATAGCCTACGAAAGAAGGGCTTGTAAAGTTTTGACAAGCTGGTTTCAAGGAAATTAAAGACGCCCATTATCCCCTGGGCTGTTTCCGTGTCCGCGACGGCGTCCATTTCCCGACTGGATACAGCTATTATTTGAACCTTTTTTGTCTTAAATTGATTAACAAGAATTCGTCCGCGTTCTGATATAACTGACTGCGAATACAACAACTTGACCGGTAAAAAATTGAACTTTAGAGCTTCTTCAAGAACTCTGACTCCCCCTGCTAAAAACCTCTGTTGCTCACCTCTTCCCTTTTTTGTTTTCAGGGATGCCAGTTTTTTTAATTCCGCTTTACTAATTGCCAATTTTTATTATCTCCGGACAGTATAATTCTAAATATATGAACCGTTTGTGAAAGTCTGGCGCAAGTGAAAACTTTTATTGTCTGTTCCGCAGTATTGCTGTTTCTGTCGCAGAATTGTTCTGCCGATTTCGAAAAGATTATTATTGGAGGGTTAGACGGAATTGACCCGGAAGATTCAGTCCAACACTATCAAGTGGCAATGGCGTTGTCCGGAGGCGGCGCGCGAGGTTTGGCTTCCATTGGTGTAATAAAGGCCTTTGAAGAAAAGAATATTAAAATAGCTGCCATCGCCGGAACTTCCATTGGTGGTATCATGGGCGGGCTTTATGCCTCCGGCTACTCTCCTGATGAGTTATCATCGATTGTCAGCGAGATTGATTTCAACGATTTTTTTATTGATGCCCCCCGAAGGCAAACCATGTTTTTGACCCGGCGCCAGGAATTTGAAAGACATCTCCTTTCGCTTCGCTTCGACAGATTTAGGCCAATAATTCCGCAGGGGTGGACCGGCGGTCAAAAAATCACCTCCGTTCTGAATCGGCTGACAACTAAAGCCAATTACCGCTGCGGTGGTGATTTTACAAAACTCAAAATACCTTTCAAGACCGTAGCCACTGATGTGGTCAGCGGCGGCGAAGTGATTCTCGACAGAGGTTCGATTTCAGAGGCTATGCGGGCCACCATGGCTTTTCCCTTGGCGCTGACCGCCGTTGAGAGAAACGGTTACGTCCTGATGGACGGTGGCATGGTAATGCCTATTCCAGTTACGATTGCCCGTTCCATGGTGGATAGCGAAATTTTTTTGGTAGCGGTCAACACCGCCAGCAAACTTGAACCAAAAGAAAAGTTGAAAACGCCGGTCGATATTGCCAGCCAGGTAACTACTATAATGACAGCGGACAAATTGGCGGCAGAACTGAAAATCGCAGATTTTGTAATTGAACCCGACTTACAAGATTTTGAATCTTCGGATTTTGACTTCAAGGACAGTTTAATAGCCATTGGTTATCGCGCGGGAATTAAAGCTGCTGACAGCATCTTGTCCATGAATCATAAACGTCTGGATACCGGCTCATTTTTGATAAGTGAGGTTTCCATTTCGGGCGGCTCTTCGGCCGTAGGACAATCTATTAAATCCGAATTGCTTAAAAAAACACTTACCAAAGAGAAGTTAACTGCAAAATTAAAGCAGCTGGCTTCAAAAAACGGTTTATTTGAAATTGACGCTTCATTTGAAGAATCGGATGCGATTAAATCCATTAGCAAAAAAGTTGCACTTGATATTGAGGTTCAAAGTAATTTGACTGTTGTTGAATACGAATTCGTGATTGAAGGAAATACCAAACTCAATTCCGATACTCTGGCCGCTCTGCTGATCGATGAACATAGCCAGCTATCATCGTCAGAATTCAAAAGAGGACTTGGCCGCATCGAAAACAAATATCATAGTGACGGTTACGACGTAGCTTTCGTCCGAAAAGCCGAAATTGATTTTGAAAAGAAACGGATTTCTATCACGATCGATGAAGCCATTGTCAGAGGAATCGATGTCGAAGAAAATGCCCGCACACGAGACTGGTTGGTCCGTTCTTATGTGCCCATAAAAGCTGGAGAACCATATACAACCGCTAAGGGCGGTAGTGGGCTGGATAATCTTTATGGAACTGATCTGTTCGAGCAGATTAACATGGAATTAGTTCCGGTTCATGACGGGGCCCGGATCAAGATTAGAGTAAAAGAGAGATACTACACCCAGCTTCGACTGGGCTGGCACTGGGATGACGATTACAAATCAGAGCAGTTTTTAGAATTGCTGGATGATAATATCCGCGGCATGGGGCTCGAGTATCGAATTCACGCTCAATACGCCGAAGACCGCCAGAAATACTTTGCCCAGCTGAAAATGGACCGGATCTGGTTTAGTTATATAACAGCCCGTATTACCGGTTACCACAATCGTCTGAATAGGTTTATCTATGATGCTGACGGAAAAGAAATCGATACTCGCAAAGAACGCCACACCGGATTCGAAATAAGTTTGGGACAGCAAGTCAAACGGTTTGGCACCGTGCGTGGTGCTTTTATTTTCGAGGAAGTAAGAAATCACAGCGACGTAACTCAAATCCTCGATAAATTCAGCCAAAGAATTATTCAACTGGAATCAATAATTGAAACATTTGATAGAATGCCTTTTCCAAATTCGGGGAAAAAACTGCAAGCAGAACTCCGCTTTGCCGGAGAATTCCTGGGCGGAGATGTCGAATACCGCCGTTTTTTTGCGTCTCTGGAAAGTCATTTTCCCCTCGGAAAGTACATTAATTTTCATCCAAAAATTTCTTTGGGCCTAAGCGGCTCGGTGCTGCCTCCATCGGAACAGTTTTATATTGGCGGCGCCAAATCATTTGCCGGATATCGGGCCTTTGAATACGCCGGAGATAAAGTCATTCTGTTGAACAATGAATTAAGGTTCAGACTTCCCTTGAGACTTTATCTAATCGGGCGCTACGATATTGGCGAAGTTTACGTTCATACCGACCAGATCAAACTGAAGAATCTCCGCAACGGCTGGGGGGCATTTCTGGCTTTTAATTCCCTTATCGGGCCGTTCGAACTTGGATATGGCGTGGCCAATTCGGACAACGACCGATTCTATGTCAATATCGGTTTGACTTTTTGATTAGAAACGATAGCCCGCACTCACGCGAAAAGTCCCGTCAAAAGCATCGTCGTGCAGGTATGCAAAATCAACTGTGATGTTTTTGACATCCACTCCCCCGCCAGCTGTTATTCTCCCGATATCAAATCCGGCGCGGCCAAAAACTAATTCTTTGTAGCCGATTTCCAGACCATAATGAGTATCCAGCGATATCCTCCCTATCCAGTATTGCGCGGACCATTTGAGGCCTTCGAATTTTACGTCTCCACTGGCAGCGAATCGTCCCGACCAATTCTTGTGATGCTTTTCCAGCATTATGGCCGGTTTGACAGTCGGATAAATTGATTCGGTGCTGGATTCTGTTTCAAACGATGTCGAATCCGATGTTTCAATCGTGCTGCCGCCGCCGTAGCGAATGAATCCGGAAGTTACATCTGTTATCATCAATCCCAATCGAATCATTGAGCTATATTGATACAAAGCTCCTGCATCCAATGTCAGGCCTTGCCCTGATTCAGTGCCGATATCGCGATAGATAATTTTTGCAGTCAGGCCGAAATCGATTTTGTTTTTGATTTTTCCGGATAACGAGGCTGCGAGTAAAATATCAGCGTGTGATTCTTCACGAACGACATAAGGTCGATTAAATTGATTCAGACTCGTGATTTTGATTCCACCCCCGCCCAAATAATAGAGATAGAAACCAAAGGCTTTGATGGTTGAACTATCTTTGGGGCGGGCATCGATATAGGCCACATAATCATGATTCAAGAGCGACCCGAATGTCTCGGCGTGCATGGCAGCAATATGTCTCTGGCCAAGATAATTCATACCGGCCGGGTTCCAGTAAGCGGCTGTGCCGTCAAACGGCCCGGCTATGACCGCTCCACCCATGGCGAGTCCTCTGGCGCCGGCACCAAGAGTGAAAGCATCGCCGGAATACTTGGCGGCGTTGGCAAAATCGAATGCAATGCCCAGAAGAAAAGCTAATCCGAATACTCGTAAATTCTTATTCATCAAATCTCTCGGTGCTGTCAGGTGTCCCCACCTGACAGCACGGTCAATATCTAAGCTGATGTCAGGTGAGGACACCTGACATCACGTTGATTCTAGATTCTTTTCAAATATACCCAACCCGCATCATTACAACAACTTCCTTGCCAAGTTTGTACCAAAAAAAATCCCCCGATTGTGGCGGGGGATTCTAAATCTATCGGTTCAAGTTCTTAATTACTTGGAACCGTCTTTCTTGTGGGCGCTGCATTCGGCTTTTTCAGTCGTGTTCGTAATAGTAGTGGTTACTGATACTGCCGGGATAATCTCGGACTGAAATCCTTTGGAGCTGACGGCCTTGATCATTGACTCATTGTTGAGCTTGGCGCCGTCTTTCACGCAAACAACTGCAAAACCGGCTTTGGAGCAAACGTCGAGAACGTTATTAACACCTTCGACAGCCATTAGTGCCGTTCTGACCTTCCCTTCGCAATCCGGACAGGTCATGCCCTTGATGGACATACTGGTCAGATGATGGGCCTTGGAAGCTTCGAGACCGCAGATTTCGGCATGCTTAGCTTCGCAGAACTTAATGCAAGCAGCGATGTTTTCCGGTGAGCAAACCATGGCAGTGGTCAAGCTGGTGCCTTTGGCCAGGCAGGCGGCTTTGTCGGCTACGCTGCAAGTGGCACCATTTGTGGTGGTCTTGCTAGAAGCCAATGTCGCGTTGGTTGTAGTGGCGTTGGCTGTTGAGGCTTTGGAAGCACAACAACCAGCGGCAGTGGTGGTAGTGGCGGAAGCCTGCTTGGCTGAAATCGTCGAGGCGTCGGCTTTCTTAGCGGTGGTGGAATGTTCACCACAAGCGAAAGCGGCCAATGAGCCAAGAGCTACAAAAGCCATTACCATGAATGCTACGAATAGAACTTTTTTCACGGTGTTACTCCTTGTTGGTTGAAAGAATATGTTTATTTGATTTTTTATCATTCTTGATATTATCGTCATAATAATCAAAATAGCACAAAACAGGCCATTTCGACCGGACGCTCTAATTTAGTGTTTAAACGTTCGGGTGTCCAGTGAAGTTTCCTAATTTTGGATTAAAATACTGGTTTTAACGCAATTTTAACAGTTTTTCTTTCAACCCCACCCCTAACCCCTCCCCCGGAGGGAGAGGGGAAGGAAGAGAACCTAACCCCCCGGCACCCTTCCTTAGGAGACCCCTCCCCTAACCCCTCCCCCGCAGGGAGAGGGGAAAGACAAAATGGGTTCGTTTTGACAAATCTTTAATATTTCGGGCCGGGTTCTCACCGGCGGGAAATTGGGTTCGTTTTGTTATATTTAACATCTTTATATTTTGTGTTCCTGGCCTTTGTGCTTGTGTTCAACGATCCCACAGCCCGCCGCGGCGGGTGGGCGACCAAATTTGGGCAGGAGTTGCAGTCGAAATGGGTTCGTTTTGTCATTTTTACTTTTCGTCATACAGGGTTTGTGGTGAATACGAGTGGCGCAGGCGAAATTTTGAGGTGGTGGAGGATTGTGTATTTTGGACAATGAGTATGATAATTTCATTTATATATAGTGGTCTGAATGCGTATTTTGCAGGGGATTGGTGGGGGAATTGTATTTGCCTGCTTTTGGTCACCCTTCGACTCCACTCAAGGTGACACGCAGGCCCATAAGTAATGATGTCGAAACCACGGGGGTTTCGACAAGTAGGTCAGGAGTCTTGTACTCTTGACTACTAAATGGTAGAGTTGTCAGGACCACAAGGGTCCTGACCTACGAGAAAAAGAAAATGACTAAGAAAACACTGAAACTCAAAATCCTTGTGCTCTGCACCGGGAATTCGTGCCGGTCGCAGATGGCTGAGGGGTTTTTTCGGCATTACGCGGGT
>Ga0184627_10000036_pt1 | contig 74760 bp, 66 predicted proteins | sample PLM3_127_b1_FD_133150 | JGI IMG/M metagenome (GOLD analysis project Ga0184627, IMG submission 133150) | Groundwater sediment microbial communities from an aquifer in East River, Colorado, USA - PLM3_127_b1 | ecosystem: Environmental > Terrestrial > Soil > Riparian zone | place: USA: East River... | reverse complement strand
TGAACTCGAACCAAAATCCACCCTCCAGCTCCACTTTGTCTACAAAATTGCCAACTGTCACTGGCGCTACCGCCGCCTCATCAACGCCGAAACCGCCCAAATCAATAGACAGCTCCATCCTGTTACATCCCCGCTCCTCTACTCCGATCTCTGGCATAAAGAGCTAAAAACTGCCGGCCTGCTGGAAAACCATCTTAACACCGCCTCCATCCCCATTGGAGACCCCGCCCACACTTTAAGCCGCTACGAATGGCGCCTAAACCGAGAACTCCACCTTTCCTACAAACTCCTGCGCCAGCTTCAATCTCAAGAAAACAGGCCCCCTATTAAAAAATCACAAAACGAACCCATTTCCCCCCAATCCCATACCCCACAAGAGCCTACACCAACCGTATACCCTCCCTACCGCACCGAAGGAGGTGAAACTACAGAGGTTCAACAAAACCACCCGGATTTGTCATTCCCGACGCATCGAGAACCAGTCTTTTCCCCTCTCCCTCTGGGGGAGGGGTCTCTCATGGAAGGGGGCCAGGGAGTTAGGTTCTCCTTCCCCTCTCCCTTCGGGGGAGGGCCAGGGGCTTGTCCCGAGCTTTGTCGAGGGGAGGGGTCTGACTTGGAAAAGGGCCTGGAGAAGGGGTCTCTTTACGTCCCCATTTCCCAGGAGGCCAGGTACTTTTTCTGTTCCGAGGTCAGTTTGTCGATGGAAATGCCCATGGATTTGAGTTTCAAGGCGGCGATGTCCTGGTCAATTGATTCGGGAAGAGTGTAAACTTTCTTTTCGAACTTCTTATGATTATTCACTACATATTCGGCGGCCAGCGCCTGATTGGCAAAGGACATATCCATTACCATCGCGGGATGGCCTTCGGCGGCGGCCAGATTTATCAGCCGCCCTTCGCTTAAGATAAAAATTCTCTTTTTGCCGAGCGTAAATTCTTCGACTTCGAGGCGGACTTCGCGGCGTTTGGTGACCGCTTTAGCGAGTGATTCCAAATCTATCTCAACATTAAAATGCCCGGAGTTGCAGACAATAGCGCCATCTTTCATCAGCTTTAGATGTTCTAAAGCAATCGCATGCAAGTTTCCGGTAACAGTAACAAAAATGTCTCCGATCAAAGCGGCTTTTTTGAGAGGCATCACCTGATAACCGTCCATCACGGCCTCGATCGCTTTGAGATGGTCAATCTCACAGACAATTACATTGGCGCCCATCCCTTTGGCGCGGGTGGCCAGGCCACGGCCGCACCAGCCGTAACCGATAACCACAAATGTCGAACCGGCAATGAGGGTGTTGGTAGCACGGAGGATACCATCGATAGTTGATTGTCCGGTGCCGTAGCGATTATCAAAAAAATGTTTGGTCTTGGAATCATTGACAGCGACAACCGCAAACAAAAGCGCTTTGGCTTTTTCCATCGCTTTTAATCGAATGACGCCGGTGGTGGTTTCTTCGGTGCCGGCCATTACGCCTTTGGCCAGTTCTTTCCGTTCGCTGTGAAGTGAACTGACTAAATCAGCGCCGTCATCCATAGTGATGTGCGGCTTGATATCGAGCGCCTGATGAATATGCTTGTAATATGACTTTCGGTCTTCGCCGCGAATGGCAAAAGTGCTGACGCGAAATTCTTCGACTAACGCCGCGGCACTATCATCCTGCGTGGACAGCGGATTCGAAGCGCACAGCGTCAGGTTAGCGCCGCCGGCTTTGAGGGTGCGCATCAGATTGGCTGTTTCGGTAGTAACGTGCAGACAGGCAGCCAGATTAATTCCTTTGAGCGGTTTTTCTTTTTCGAATCGTTCGCGTATGAGTCGCAAGACCGGCATGCTCCGGTCGGACCATTCGATTTTCCTGGCGCCGCTTTTGGCCAGCGATTTGTCTTTAATGTCAGCTTTAACAGGCATTACTTAAGCATCCTTTTTCAATAGTTGCGCTTTGTCGGTTTTTTCCCAGGTAAAAGATTCTTCGGTGCGGCCAAAATGACCATAAGCGGAAGTTTTGGCGTAAATGGGTCGGCGCAAATCCAAATCACGGATAATGCCCAGCGGTGTCAAATCAAAATGTTTGCGAATGAGTTTGGAAATTTGTGACTCCGGCACTTTGCCGGTACCGTCAGTGGACACCATTACCGACACTGGTTCGGCCACGCCGATAGCATAAGCCAGCTGCAAAGTGCAGTAGTCTGCCAGCCCGGCAGCCACCACGTTTTTGGCAATATAGCGCGCCATGTAGCAAGCCGAACGGTCAACTTTGGTGGGGTCTTTTCCGGAGAAGGCGCCGCCGCCGTGAGCGGCAGTGCCGCCGTAGGTATCGACAATGATTTTACGGCCGGTCATCCCGGTATCGGACTGCGGACCGCCCACCACAAACTTTCCGGTGGGGTTGACCAAAAATCTGGTATTGCTGTCAACCAAGTCTTTTGGAAGAATCTGCAGTATGACCTGGTCAATTATTTCTTCTCGGGCCTTGTTGGTAATTTTCTTCCCGGTCTCGTCCAGGATTTCTTCGGTGTGCTGCGAAGAAACTACCACGGTGTCGATGCGCGAAGGATGTCCGTCCCGGTATTCCATTGTCACTTGCGACTTGCCATCAGGACCGAGATACGCCAGAGTTTTGTTTTTGCGTACTTCGGCCAGCCTCCGGCAGAGTTTGTGCGCCAGCATAATCGGCATCGGCATCAACTCGGCCGTTTCACGACAGGCGTAGCCAACCATAAAGCCCTGGTCGCCGGCGCCGCCGATATCGACACCCTGCGCGATATCAGGTGACTGCGGACCGATGGCATTCAGGACACAGCAGGAGTTGTAAGTAAAGCCATGTTTATTATCAGTGTAGCCGATATCTTTAATAGTACGCCGCACCAAATTATGAATATCGGCCCAGCCGGTTGTAGTAATTTCACCGCCGACAATAACCATGCCGACAGTTACAAAAGTCTCGCAGGCGACTCGTCCCTTGGGGTCCTGGCGCAGAACTTCGTCGAGAACTTCATCCGATATACGGTCGCATAATTTATCGGGGTGACCTTCGGTGACCGACTCCGATGTAAAAAGAAAATCTTTATTAGGCACTTATCTTTTCTCCGAATTAGAGTGTGATTGATGGGACATTTAGATTAACAGCAAATTTCCGAATTATCGCCCAGATTAAGAATTCCCCGGTATCCTGCGACAATTACATTTTGTCCTATGAGCGAATCTTTGATAATGGATTTATCCAGCCGAGAATTTTTACCGATTATCGAATTGGTAATCTCTGAATCAGAAATCTCGGCGCATTCTCCGACTGAAACGAACGGCCCGATGGTTGACTGCTCCACTTTGGCGGAGGAGCTGATATATACCGGCGGCAACAGCGTGCAGCTTTCGATTGACTTCGTCTGCGGCAATTTTTTCAAGAAGTGCTGGTTTGTTTCAAGCGTGGCTGCTTTTGTACCGCAGTCAAACCACCCGCTCACTTCAAAGGGGACAAACTTGGTGCCATTTTCAATCATCCCTTGAAGCGTATCAGTCAGTTGGATTTCACCGCTGGTTCGTCGGCCCGATTTAACCAGTTTAGCGAGTTCCTTTTTCAAAAGCTCCGGCCTCTTGAAATAATACAAACCTATCAATGCCAGATTCCCCGGAGGATTCTTGGGTTTTTCAAGCAGTTTACTGACATACCCGTCTTTGACTGCCGCAATGCCGAAGCGCTCGGGGTCATTAACTCTTTTCACTCCGAGGACAAAATCTCCAGTGCGAATGAATTTGTTAAGGTCGCTTTCCACGATGGTATCACCTAAAATAATTAACAAATCGCTCTGGCCGACTTTGGGCATGGCCAAACTAACGGCATACCCCAAACCCAAGAGTTCATCCTGTTCTATAAATGTAGATTTGAATCTGTAGTTCTGATTGACGTAATCACGTACTTGGTCGCCTTTGTAGCCGATGACAAAAATGACTTCCTGCGGTTTGAGTTTTTTTAAGGGATCCAGAATATAGTTGAGAATCGGCTTCCCGGCTATTTCCAGAAGCGATTTGGGAATCGTGTTGGTGTGTGGTTTTAATCTGGTGCCTACTCCGGCCACCGGAATTACAACTTTCATCTAAATCCTTTCAACTGCAGCCGTTATAGTAGGGAAAGATACAGCCCTTGACAAGGGTAAATAGGATGTCCTTGGGGAACTAGAAAATGTGTTGAAAGGTGCCGAGCCAGTCCTCGACTAAGAACTGCACCCGGCCAATTAAGAGAGATACTCTACCCATGACGGTGTATCCAAAATGAGCGCCAAATGAAACCATGATAAACCAGATGCCGATTTTGGCGGTGACTCCCAGGGCGCCGGTGTGCTCGTGTGAAAAATAGAAATAGAGTAATGTTGAAATAACTCCCACGATTGTCACTACTCCCAATAGAAATGCCACAAACCCGTCGCTTGAGCCAACTGACAACATGGTGGATTGCATCTGCGGCAGCACCAATCCGTGAAGTTGAGTAGTTAGCTGTACTCCCGCCGTTACGGCAAACACGACCGCCAGTGGAATTCGGGAGAGCCACGAAATCTTTGGGAAAAAGCGGCTGAACATGAGAAACCCTAACAGGCCGGGCAGCGACATCCACCATTCACCATTTTGCACCAATGGGTCCCACAGCTTTTGAATAATGATAGTATCCCAGATGAGACCGACTTGATAGCCGGCGGTGAGTCCGGCAAAAATATTCTCGGCTAATTTGTAGATGGGATTATCTTTGTACAGAAAAGAAAAAAGGGCCAATGTGAAAAAGGCAATTACCCAGGTCTGGAAAATCTCAATACCGCTCATACGCCGATTTTCCTTTTCTTTCTTTTCGTCACAAAAAAGCCGATGTTGCCGATTATAACGAGACCAATTATCAGAAAATGCACGAGCGACTGAATATCCATACCTCGAAATGCGGTGCTGGGTTTGTCGAGAAGAATTTCGTACTCCGCCGCCCCTTTCATTCCACCTAAAAGTCCGACAATCTGCCCCGCCCCATAGAAGGCGTAAAATTTGGGCGCCATCACGGCCGTGCAGCCGACCCCCATAGGCACACTGTACCCGGCGTTTACAATTGAAATCCAGTAGTCGGCGGTGGCGTTGTCAGCCACTTCAAAAATGAAATCAACTTGTTCATAGTTTTTGACATAATTCATGAGCGGCAGTTCCGATAAAGGTGTGCCGCGATTGTCGGTTGGAAATATCGACTCAATAGAAACGCCCATCCCCTTGAGAACCGATACATAGCCATATTTGTAGCCCAGATTGACAAAATCCTTGCCATATTCCTTGCCGTATTCCGCTGCGATTCGTCGAGTGATAGATTCAGCCATCGAGGGAGCGCCGTAAGGAATATTGCTTAGGGTAATTATCTTGCAATGTTTTTGGAACAAATGATGTGCGCCGGCAATGGCCATTGGTTCGCATTCGGCAATTGTGGAAGGATAATAATCAAACACGAGCATCACGGTCGATGAATCCGGGAGACTGTCCACGGCATTAAAAAACGAGCGGGCTTCGGGTGAAACGCTGACGGGGAATTTCATGGGAATAATAAACGGTATCAGCACCGTAATGCCGACCATCAGATAGACCCAGCGGCGGTCCATACCTTCAAATCGTTCCCAGAAGCTCAACTGTTAACCCCTACCCATGTAGGTTCGTTCAATTCCCAGAATAATGCGAAGTGACATGGCGGCCGCCCCTAAGGCGGCACCGATTATAATTCCTCTTTGAACGGCCAAATTGGCGCCGTTCATTACGAATTTATTGATGAAAAATGGCACATCGCCCGGAATCAGATTCAAAATTGCTTCGCCGATAGGGACTCGCCAGAACATTACCAGTGTGGCCGTCAGCAAAAGCAAGGTCGCTTCGGGTGTTCTGGCGCGGAAGGCTCGATAGGCGGCCGATGCAATATAAAACGCCAATGTGGCAAACATAGTGGCCATCATCGGCGCCTGCAAATTCATGAACAGCCAATCATAAATGGAGCCTTCAAATCGTCCAAACAACGGCGACCATGAAACTGGTAACAGTGAGGGAATGGCCATTATCAATACGGAAACAATCGTGGCGATTTTGTAGAACCAGCCTTCTTTGCGCCGCTGGACAGTTTGCCAGCTCACGCGAAGAATGGATACCACGCCCAGAAGGAGTGTAAAGCCGCCGATAATAATCAGCCAGTCGAGAAGTTGATTAGATAACTGCCCGACAAAAGGAGTTTTCTCGTTTAAAAAAAACGTTACTACTAAAGTGGCGCCGGTAAGAAAAGCAATTATGACCGGTGCGGTAGTTCTCATCAGACCGCCTGAAACCAGCTTTTGAAAATGGGACCGAGTTTAGTTGTAAATGTTACCAGAATAACACCTGCAAGAATAAGAATCACTATCAGGACTTTCATCAAATCCTGTCCTTTGAGACCACCCATCATTACCGGCTCATGTGATAAATAGGCCGATGCCGCAAAAAGTTCTTCGCCCATCAAAGTGTAATCGCAGGCAGCCACAAAAAACGGGAGCTGTTCGGGGCGTCCGGTTCCGGCAATTTGAATTGAACCGGCGGCGTTGCCGGTTTCCGCAAGCAAGAGCGATTCCGCAAAAAACGCCCCCATATAAATATTGGTAGCCGGATGTTCGCGCATCATGTAGCCGTTGACCGTGGCCGCAAAAGCGAATTGTTCACCGGCGACATAGCGCACCATATCTTTTTCATAGGCATCACCTTTGCCGGCATGAATATAGGCCTGCTGGACCACTTCCTGTCCGGCCGCGAGTACCAGCGGATAGCGCACCGGCACCATTAAAGGAGTTTCATATTGAGCGGTAATTTGGGCCACTCGACCAAGAATAGATATTCCCGCAATAGTTTCAATCTGGTCCAGGTCATCGATTCCGGGAATAAAAAGAACCGGACGTCCCATTTCGGTGGCGCGCCCGACGGCTTCTTCAACGGCATCCAGGCCGGCAATTTTGCGCAAATAAAGCGGTTTCCCTCTTTTGGCCCAATTGGTAAAAATTAATACGGCCGCAGAAAAAGCGACCACTGCAATCAGAGCATTAATGCGGTCACCACGAAAAACCGAAAATTCTTCCTGACTAAAAGCGGCTTCGGCAAAGAGAGTCAAAAAGAAAAATAGCCCGGCCGCAGTTTTACCCGCCAGCCGTGGATGTTTGAACTTAATATTCAGTGGGACCCTTCTAATTTCGTTTGCGTAAAGCTGAAGCTTAAGCTCTTAATCGTCAAGTGATTTCTCCGCCAATTCCATAATAAAAACGCCTTTACAACAATTCCTGCGTGCTGTTACTTGATATAGTAGCAATTTCAATTATTGAGTTAAAAGGGACCATTTTTGTTTTTTCGAATCCAATTTCCAGAAAGAACAGCAGTGCGACTAAAAGCAACAAATTTCAAGATTATTCTAATCGGCTTGACGGTGCTGTTCGTCAGTGTCTTTGGCCAATCGAAAAAAAACACCCCGACCCTGGCTGATATTTCAAATTCATTCAATGAACTTTCCGAACAAGTCTCCCCGGCCGTGGTCAATGTACTGGCTACCGGCTGGTCGAGTTCGTCCGAGGAAGGCGCTGCCGCTTTGCTTTCCAAAAGCCAGAGTACCGGTTCGGGCGTCATACTTGATTTGAACGGGTACATCGTAACGAATGCGCACGTGGTCGAAGGTGCTCATAAGATAGAAGTCATTCTCAACAAGCAGTATACCGAACAAGGGAAATTCAAATCGATACTGAAACCGCGGGGTGAAACCGTAGCTGCCGAGTTGATCGGGCTGGACATGGAGACCGATCTGGCGGTGTTAAAAATACCTTTCACGGGGCTGTCGCATTTAGAACTGGCCAATTCCGATGATTTAAGGCAGGGACAATTGGTGTTTGCCTTCGGCAGCCCAATGGGACTTCAGAATTCCGTGACCATGGGTGTCGTAAGCTCGGTCGCACGCCAGATGACCCCGGATGCGCCCATGATCTACATCCAGACCGATGCGGCCATCAATCCCGGCAACAGCGGCGGACCGCTAGTAAATACCGAAGGTAAAGTTGTCGGAATCAATACGTTCATTTTTACGCAATCGGGCGGCAGCGAAGGTTTGGGGTTTGCCGCGCCGAGCAATATTGTGAAAAATGTTTACAATCAAATAAGAGAGCGCGGCCGGGTGCGGCGCGGAGAAATCGGCGTTCACGCGCAAACTATTAATAGTGATATTGCCAAAGGTCTTGATCTCTCGCAAAACTGGGGAGTGGTTCTGGGTGACGTTTACCCTGACAAGCCCGCCGACAATGCCGGGCTTAAAATCGGCGATATAGTCTTATCACTAAATGGAAAACCAATGGAAAATGGACGGCAGTTTAACGTGAATTTATATTCCAAGAATGTCGATGATACCGTAACTCTGGAGGTTCTGCGCGGCGAGAAAGCAATGGTTTTTCGAGTGGCAGTTATTGAGCGCGAAGACGATTATGAACGATTTGCGGATCTGGTAACGCCCGAAGAAAACCTCATTCAACCCCTGCGCATATTAGGTCTGGAGCTAAATACCACAATTATTGAAATGCTTCCGAAATTGCGCCTTGAATCCGGTGTACTGGTGGCCAACCGAGTGGCCGCATATTCTTTTACCGAAGACGGCTTCATGCCCGGTGACATTATTCACGCCATCAATCAATCCTCAATTGCCGGACTGGCCGGATTGCGCCGCACTCTGGCCAACTTTGCCCACGATGAACCGGTGGTGGTTCAAATAGAAAGACGCGGCAAGTTTCTATACTTGGTAGTGCAACTGCAATAGCAATTATTTAGGGTGATCTAGATAGAACATTTTTAGACAGCGCAGCGTCATAAATACTCCGGTAACGTGCAAGGCGTGAGAAAACTTCCCGTCATCGATCATTTTCAAAAGCTTCTTGATAGTTACAAATTGAGTAGTGATTCGCTCACTATGATCAAAATCAGGTTTTGCGACTTTTTTGATGTTGAAGGCCGCGAATGAATGCACCTGGTTGTTTTGTAGGGCGGGATTGGGAAATATCACCCCGGCTTTGATAAATTTTTCAGCAGCGTAACCGGTTTCCTCAAGCAATTCCCGTCGCGCCGATTCCAGAGTGGATTTGTCTGATGGTTCGGCGAACCCGGTGGGGAGGCCATAAATCACTGATTGAATTCCGTGGCGATATTGGCGTGTTATCAAAACCCGATTTTTATCATCAAACGCCAATACTTGCACCCAGTTAGGAAATTCCAGCACAAAATACGGGTCGACGATCGCCCCCTCTTTGGTTTCGCAAGAATCTTTGCGCAGGGTCATGTATTTGTGCTTAAGCAAATACTCGGAGGTTTTGATTTTCCATTCTGGCATAGGCACGCGTCAGCTATTCACTATTACAGCTGTTCCCTTGACCCGCCCATTACGCAAATCATCGAGCGCAATATTGACATCCTCAAGAGCATAGGGCTGAACGTTTGTTTTAACAGGAACATTGGGAGCCAGTTTCAAGAATTCTTCGCTATCTTGGCGGGTCAGATTGGCCACTGATTTCAAAATTCTCTCTCCCCACAAAAACGAATAAGGAAACGAGGGAATGTCACTCATGTGAATACCGGCACAGACCACAATGCCGCCTTTACGAACTGCCCGCAGCGCCAACGGAACTAATGCACCGACGGGTGCAAAAATAATGGCCGCATCGAGCCGTTCTGGTTGAGCATCCGAAGAACTCCCGGCCCAAGCGGCGCCTAGTTCTATAGCTGACTCCTGCGACTTGGTGTCGCCATCGCGAGTGAACGCATAAATCTCCCGCTTTTCATAACGAGCCACCTGAATCAGTATATGCGCGGCGGCGCCAAAACCATAGAAACCGATCTTTTGGGCATCACCTGTCATGCGATATGAGCGATAGCCTATTAATCCGGCGCACAACAGCGGCGCTGCCTGCACATCAGAATAGCCCTTCGTAATGGGAAAACAGTAGCGTTCATCGGCGACACAATATTCGGCAAAGCCGCCATCCAACTGGTAGCCCGTATAAAGGGCCTCATCGCACAGATTTTCACTTCCGGAATTGCAGTAGCGGCAGTTATTGCAAGTACTGCCCAGCCAGGGCACTCCTACACGGTCTTCGATATAAAATCTTTTGACATTTTTCCCGGTCTTCTCCACCCGACCGACTATCTGATGACCGGGGATAAGCGGCAGTTTTGGCTCATTTAGTTCACCGTCGACAATGTGCAGGTCGGTGCGACAGACACCGCAGGCGTTGATGCGAATCAGAAGTTGATGTTCTTGCGGTTTTGGCTGCGGGATATTTTGAAGGCGGAGCGGTTTGCGCTGCTCGTCCAAGACCATTGCTTTCATTTCAATTTACTACCGCTTTTCAAGGTGACAATTAAATCTTGTCGGGAAAGCCTAAGATGTCTGATTTATTTGCTTTTATAATCTTTAAGGACCCCCAAAACATAATCAATGTCAAACGGAGTGTGATCGGCGCAGACTTGAAAACGAATCAATTGGTCGCCTTTGGGGACAACCGGATAATTTAGCCCCGTGGCCAGAACTCCTTTATCCCGCAAGTATTGCACCATTTCGAGGGTCTTTTGGGTGTCACGCACCATCAGTGGTACCACCGGATGTTCGCTGGGGATAGTTTCATAGCCGAGTTCCAGAAGTCCGTCTTCAAATCGTTTAGTCATTGTTCGAAGATGCTTCAGCAGTTTTTTTCCTTCTTTGGATTGAAGGATCTCCAGTGATTTTAAGGCCGCACATGCTTCTGAAGGTGTAATTGGATTAGTGTAAATATAAAACGGATTTTTCTCACGCAGATATGTAATTACGGACGCATGGGAAACGATATAACCGCCGTTGACCGCGAACGCCTTCCCCAGTGTCGCGACTAAAATATCAACTTTACCGGCATTGGTTAATTCCTCGGTCCCCCGGCCTGTTTTGCCGAGTGCGCCCACGCCGTGCGAATCATCAACGACAAACACAATATCTTTGGAGAACTCATTATTATATTTCTTACAGATTTCAGCCATTTTATCCAGCGGTGCATAGTCCCCGCGCATGCTGAATACGCCATCAGTCACTACTATCAAATGTTCGCAAACTCCGACAGCATCCTGAATGCACTTTTCCAATTCTCCCAAGTCGAGATGCTTGAAAATCTTCTTATCCTTAGGACGCGCCAGTTTCATGGCGTTGATGATACAGTTATGATTTAGTTCATCACTTACTATTATTGTTTCCGGAGTTGTTAAAGATGCAACAACACCAAGAACCGCCGTATAGGCGGAGCTGGTTATCATGCAGTCATCACGGCCGTGGAATTTGGATAGCGCTTTCTCTAATTCGAGATGCGCATCATATGAGCCGCTGATAAACCGAACCGCTCCCGGTCCGACGCCGTATTTGACCGCCCCTTTCTCTTCAGCTTTTAAAATATCCGGTCGAAACTGCAGGCCCAGATAGGAATTGGAATTCATCCGCACGAAATCGCGTTTGCCATACCCTTTTAGAAAAAAGCGCGGCCCTTTTTTCCCTTTGGCCCGAACAATTTTGACAACAACCCGCTCGTCCCCTTTGGCGGTTCCGGACTGTTTGAGTTCAGCTACTTCTTTTTTGAGGAATTCGGAGAATCTGGCCAGCGGCAATTCAACCACCCCGCGCAATTTTGGTGATTTTGGAAGTTTTAGATTTTTTAGACGATAGCTTGCTGCTTTTATGAATTTTAGCGTCTAGTTTTGCCAGCATATCGGAAGACATCGATTCGATGGTATAAGTCGGTTTCCAGCCCCACTCCGAACGGGCGCAGGAATCATCTACAAAGTCCGGCCAAGAATCGGCAATAGCCTGCCGAGCCGGATCGACCTGATATTCAATTTCAAACCCCGGAATTTTTTTTCTGATTTCATCAGCCAGTTTCGATGGAGTAAAATTCATGGCCGTAAGGTTGTAAGCATTGCGATGTTTAAGTTTGAGCGGATTGGCCTCCATCAGTTCAATCATAGCCCTGATTGCATCCGGCATGTACATCATGTCCAGCGACGTATCCGGTTTCAAATAGCAGGTGTATTTTTTGTGCTTGATAGCTTCGTAGAAAATCTCCACCGCATAATCAGTGGTGCCGCCGCCCGGCTCTGTTTCGTAAGAAATCAGTCCGGGGAAGCGGAGTCCTCGTGTGTCCAGTCCAAAGCGTTCATGGTAATAATCGCAAATCAGTTCGCCGGTGACTTTGGTCAGGCCGTACATCGTGCGCGGACGTTGAATAGTTACCTGTGGAGTGTTCTTCTTGGGAGTAGATGGTCCAAAAACTCCAATTGAGCTTGGGAAAAACAAAGCGCAGTGGTACTGCCGGGCCGCCTCCAGCATATTGTAAAGCCCGTAGACATTAATTTGCCAGGCCTGGTTGGGCTTGGTTTCGCCGATAGCCGACAATATCGCCGCCAGGTGAAAAATAGTATCGGCGCTGTAAATCTGCATCACGCGGGTGATATGGTGCGGGTCGAGACAGTCGAGAAATTCAAACGGGCCGCTGTCGCGCAAATCCTGGTCGGTCGGCATACGAATATCGGTGGCAATTACTTTGCTTTCGCCGTATTTCTTGCGGAGAGCTATCGTCAGCTCCGAACCAATCTGACCGACGGCCCCTGTTACTAAAATGGTTTTCATTAAAGTTGTCGTTTACTTGGCCCGATTGTAATTTATTTCCATAATTTTGAAATTATCGGTTCCCTGTGACATTATTGGATCTGTAAAAACTACACTAAAAACGAAATTGTCTTTGCTTTTTAGATCAAAAATGAATTTGTACTCCTGGGTGAAACCCATGGCTTTGTCTTCATCTTTTCCATACATGACGATTGAGCCACTGGTCGTATCCACCGTTCCTTTGGCGCTTACCCAATATGTTCCCATATTGTCGAACCCGACCGTTGTATATTCTTTCCCTCTTCGGTCGAATCCAATTATTGACATTCCTTCAAAGGGCATCCCCATGAAAGAGCCGCTATTATTTAATTGCAGAAACCTGCCGCCGATTATCATCTTGGCCTCACCTTTTCCTTCTGTTTCCATTGGATTTGTTTCGGCCGGGCTCATCCACATTTTCACAGTATAAGTCCAGTTTCCGGTAAGTTCCGCCAGTTTCATGTGTTCGGGGCCAGGCTGCGCCATTTCCTGGTATTTTTTCATCATTTCGGCTTGTTCTTCAGGTGTGGCCGGCGGTTGGGCCAAAAGTATGCTTGAACAAAACAAAGCTAAGACCACCAGGACGATTGACGTGACTGCTTTACGGCTCATGAAATCCTCCATCTATATATGTATGATTCATTGGCTACTAACCGATAAACATCAGCACAATCTAAATCTACGACCTTCATCGCACAAGCGTCAAAAAGGAGCGACAGTAATTCCCAATTTCCAGTCAGTATTTGATTGAATTCAATGATTCCAAATTTAAATCAATACGAAAGCGTCGATGGCCCCATCCAGGGATAGATTTCATAAACCAATCTCCCCGCTTTAACAGCTGGGTCAGACTCGGTCAGCTCTTTGGCGGCTTGAATTGATTCAACTTTGAATATAAACAGCCCCGCCAGCGCTTTAACTCCGGTCTGCTCTAAAAACGGGCCGGCCAGCGCCAAATCTCCCGTCTCGGCCATGTGATTGATGTGCGCCAGATGCTGACGCTGCAACTCTTCTGTTTCCGGAGTGATTTTGGCTGTCCATTTGGGCCCCCGGTGAAGCATCACCAGATAGTAGGTTATCATTTCATAATGAGGTTCAGCGGCCGTCAAAGTATCCGCTTGAGTTCTTGCAGTCCGTTCAATTCTTTCAATACAGGCTGATACCAAAAGCAAAACAAAAAGTAAGAGTACTTTTGATATCAGCCTGAACATATGCACTGTCGTTTCTATTTTCCAATATAGAATCTGATGCCGGCACCGCCATTAAAATCGAGTTCGGTGTCGGGAGCCAAATCGACTATGGGGACAACTTCAAAGAACAGTTCCAGAGGTGAATTGGCAAACAAATAGGTCATACCGACAGGAATGCGCACGCCAACCAGGTCATCCTGATTGTTCCCCTCACGGAATTGAACTCTTCCGCCAATGCCGTAATAAAGGGGGAATCGTCCTTTGTCAACGTTGACAATTGAGAAATCATGAAGCAAGTAATCCATGTGCAAATGCAAGTCTTCATTGCCCTCAAGTGACCAAGCCACAGCGCCGTCAATGGCGGTTTTACCGCCGGTCCAGACTTTGAAACAAGGCCCGGTCGGCTCGCCGATAATCACTCCCAACCCAAAACCGTTTTTTTGGGCATAGGCATCATATGTGAAAGCAAAAAAAAGTAGGACCGCCGCTACAGAAAAGGCTACCTTTGAAAAAAGGTTTTGAATAAACATGAGATTCCCTCCTGTTCTTTAATTGCGTTCCAACTTTATACACCAAAACTTCCCAAAGGAAAAGAATTTTTTCGATTTATTCAATTAAATCACTGGGTACGGCCAAACTTTTATTTTTGAAAGAATGCGAAAACTCTTTTCAGCGGATCAAAAAATTTATCTACTACTCTTTCTTTAAGAGGAATAATGGCGTTATCCGTAATGGTGATATTTTCCGGACAGACGTTTGTACAGCATTTGGTGATGTTGCAGTAACCAATGCCCTGATGTTTTTTTAAATCCTCGCGGCGGTCTTCGATATCGAGAGGATGCATTTCAAGTGCGGCGGTGTAAACCAAAAGCCGCGGGCCGATAAATTTTTCATGCAAATGGTGCTCACGCAGGACATGGCAGACATCCTGACACAAAAAGCACTCAATGCATTTGCGAAATTCCTGCACCCGGTCAACATCGGCCTGTTCAATTCGCCAGGTGCCGTCAGCCGCATCAGGTGGACGTGGTTTAAATCTTTTGATTTTCTTTTTGGCCTCGAAATTAAAGGAGACGTCACAGACTAAATCTTTCACCACCGGAAAGGCTTTCATGGGTTCAATCGTGATCGGTTTGTCCTGCGGGAGAGAATTCAAACGGGTCATGCACATCAGTTTCGGAAAGCCGTTTATTTCTGCCGAACATGAGCCGCACTTGCCGGCTTTACAATTCCAGCGTACGGCCAGATCATTGGCCGATTCGGCCTGAATTTGATGAACAGCATCCAGCACGACCATCCCTTCGGAGATTTCGGTCTGGTACTCCTTGAATTCCCCTTTGGTTTTATCGCCGCGCCAGATTTTGAAAGTTAGCTTTGACATGATTAGTACTTATTTGTTCTCTTCAATAATCTTTTTATGTTCATCGGATGGAGGAACAATCGGCACTTGGTGTATCAGCATCTGGCCGTCATCACCTTTTTTCACGACGAGATTAACTTTCGAGAATTGCTCACTTTTATCAGGGTAATCATTTCTGAAATGCGCCCCGCGGCTTTCTTTTCGTTCGACCGCGGCTTTAGCTATGGCTTCGGAAATGATTAACAAATTATGCAGGTCCAGCGAGGTGTGCCAGCCGGGATTGTATTCCCGGTTACCGCCAATACCAACGGCATTGGCCTTTTGTTTAAGCTTTTGAATGCCCTCAAGCGCCTGCTTCATTTCGTTTTCAGTTCGCACTATTCCCACCAAGTTCTGCATCATATCCTGAAGTTCCTGCTGAATTTGGTAAGGCCCGGTGCCATTGCTGGTTTTGGCACCGCGCTCAAAAGGAGCAAGTGCCGTTTTAGAAGCTTTGCTTATTTCCGACTCATCAATTCTGGCGTTCCCATTTTCTTTGGCAAATTTGGCAGCGAAATCACCGGCCAGACGACCGAATACCAATAAATCGGAAAGTGAGTTTCCACCCAAGCGGTTGGCGCCGTGGAGTCCGGCCGCACATTCACCCGCCGCGAACAATCCGGGCAGAGTTGACATCTGGGTTTCGGCATCAACTCGCACGCCGCCCATCATGTAATGCGTTGTGGGACCGACTTCCATCGGCACCTTGGTAATATCAATTTCCGCCAGCTCTTTGAACTGATGATACATGCTGGGGAGTTTGCGCTTGATGTGCTCTTCCGAATTGGACAGCTTTTCCTTAATCCAGGCAATATCCAGATAAACGCCGCCGTGCGGCGTGCCGCGACCCTCTTTTATCTCTCTCACAATACATCGCGACACATGGTCGCGGGTCAAAAGCTCCGGCGGACGGCGGGCATTCTTGTCGCCTTGAACGTAGCGCCAGCCTTCCTCTTCGTTGTCGGCTGTTTGATTTTTGTACGCCGGCGGAATATCAGTGAACATAAACCGCTCACCCTGACTGTTTCGTAATACGCCGCCTTCGCCGCGGACACCTTCAGTCACCAGAATCCCTCTGACGCTGGGCGGCCAAACCATTCCGGTCGGATGGAATTGGACAAATTCCATATCCATCAATTCCGCACCAACATCATAGGCCAGTGCGTGACCATCGCCGGTGTATTCCCAGCTGTTGCTGGTAATTTTGAAAGCACGGCCGATTCCGCCAGTTGCCAAAACTACAGCCTTTGCTTTGAAAACAATAAATCTTCCCAGTTCACGGTCATAACCAAAAGCGCCAGCAATGCGCCCGCCATCTTCGAACAGATTCGCCACGGTGCATTCCATATGGAAACTTATGCCTTGATGAATACCGTGGTCCTGCAGAGTGCGAATCATTTCCAAACCGGTGCGATCGCCGACGTGCGCCAGTCGAGGATATCGGTGACCGCCAAAATTTCTCTGCAAAATTCTGCCGTCTTCGGTCCGGTCAAACAATGCTCCCCAGGCTTCCAGTTCGCGAATGCGATCGGGAGCTTCTTTGGCGTGAATCTCGGCCATTTTGGGATTATTCAGATACTGCCCCCCGCGCATGGTATCGGCAAAATGAACTTTCCAGTTATCGCGGTCATCAACATTGCCGATAGCTGCTGCGGCACCGCCTTCGGCCATAACTGTGTGAGCTTTACCTAAAAGAGATTTGCAAACGACCCCAACTTTGACTCCGGCTGCTGATGCTTCAATGGCCGCGCGAAGTCCCGCACCGCCGGCACCCACGACCAGAACGTCGTAATCAAATACTTTGTAATCGAGCATCTAAAGAATTCTCCAGTCGCTCCAGACGCCCATCGAGCATAGGCGAACGTAAACATCGGAGAACCCGACCATAAACAAACTCAACCAGGCCCACATCATGTGACGGCGATTGAGACAACTGACACATTGATAAGTCTTGAAACGCACCGGTGAACCGGAGAGCCGGTCCATGAAGCCGCCGACCAGATGACGTAGTGAATGACAGCCGAAAGTGTAGCAGCTCAAAAGAATAACGTTGGCGGCTAAGACCAAAGTCCCGATGCCAATTCCAAATGATACATTGCCAGTGTCAGGGTCAACAAACCACATCGCTTTCCAGACATCCCAGGTCAGGATGACAATGAAAATGAGCGCCAAATAAAGAAAGTAGCGGTGAATGTTTTGAATGATTAGAGGAAACGAAGCTTCGCCGCGATAGGTTTTGCGCGGTTCACCGACCGAGCATGAAGGCGGATCACTCCAAAAGGCTTTGTAATAGGCCCCACGGTAATAGTAGCAGGTGAACCGAAATCCACCCGGCGCCCATAAAATCAAAAAAGCCGGTGAAAACGGGAGCCAGAGCGGCCACCAGCCAGGTTTTGCGCCGAGCAGGCTATGTGCTGAATCACCAAAGATTTCCGGAGAATAAAAGGGTGATAAATATGGCCCGAAATGGTAGTGATTTCCCTGAAATGCCGCCCACGTGGAATACACCACAAACGCCGAGAACCCGAGAAAAACTGCTATCGGCTGCAGCCACCAGGTATCACGGCGGGTCGTCTGACCAAAACTTCGACGCTGCAGTGCCTCTGTGAATGACATCACCACCACTCCTTAATTATTCACAACTATCAATTTGCAGTAGTGTGAGGAGAAATACTATAAACTATTGCTGTGATTGACAAGCTGTTTCTGAATTGAGACATCTTGCTATTAAATCTGCGTTTTCGTAAATTTTGGTGTATCGTAAAAACCTGAATTATCAAAGAGGTAGCCAACATGCCGACCAAGAAAAAGAAAGCCGCACCCAAAAATAAAAAAACAGTTGCTTCAAAAAAGAAAGTAACTACTGCTTCAAAAAAAGCTAATCCTCTTAAAGCTCTGGAGACCGCCGAACAAGAACTTAAACAAGTCCGCGAAAAAGTAACGGCGCTTCGCAAAAAGCTGGATAACAAACTTGTTCCGGATTACACGTTGAAAGACCCCGATGGTCATCCAGTGAGTCTGTCCAGTTTATTCGGCACCAAAGATGACTTGATTATCATTCATAACATGGGAAAATCGTGTCCCTACTGCACTCTTTGGGCCGATGGATTAATAGGATTCAAAAAGCATTTGGAAAATCGCGCCGGGTTTGCATTAGTTTCGCACGATCGTCCATCGGTATTGAGAGAGTTTGGCGCCAGTCGCGGTTGGAATTTCAAGTATCTTTCAAATGATGGCGGCCCCTTTTCCAAAGACATGGGCTTTCAGGATGAAAAGGGGAGCCCTTGGCCGGGCATATCGACATTTCACCGCGACCCCAACGGCGCCATAAAGAGAATGTCGCATGCCATGTTTGGCCCTGGCGATGATTTCTGCTCTATCTGGCATATGTTTGAAATGCTTAAAGATGGCCCTAATGGTTGGGGACCGAATTACGGTTATTAAACTTGACAAAACAGTTCAATCAATAAGTCACTGCGAGGGTCATGTCATGCCTTGCCGTGACCAGTGGCAATCCTGTCTGCCGTAAAATGGTGAAAAACTTGCGGCGCAATCCTTGATGGCTGATTAGTTCACAAAACCGCGATTAAAAATCGCGGCCACACATACAGGAAACTCCTCTTCTCCCTTATGCCACAACAACTTTGAATGACAGCCGGAAAATGTTTCTCAACCAAACCTCGGCCCTCTCATTAAATTTTATTGACAGGAAAACGGCACCCATTTAAACTCTCGGTCACCCTGCTTCACGCGGGATGGGAAGTTTTTTTTGGTAGACCATGGAACTACTTTTGGGAGGAGGTTCTTGGCAGTCTAAAGTTAATTCCATTCAGATTGTAACAATCTAATTATTAAAATATCATCCTTTGGGAGGTAAGATGCGCAAGTTCGTTAAGGTGTTGTTTCAGGCAGCTCTCGTATTTTCAAGTCTGGCGCTCTTGGGTGTCGTACTTGCCGATGACAGAATTATCGATGTCAATCGGGCCGACAACGCGCCTTCGTTTTTGGGTTTTGTGCCCAACCGGTTAATCGTGGTGTTGAAACCCGAAATCGGTAAATTAAGTTTCCAGATGTCGGCCAGTTCCACGGTTCATATTGGCAATGTGGAATTCGACAAAATCTCCGATCAATTCGAAGTATCCAAAATTGAACAACAGTTTGCCGGCGCCAAACCGGGAGCAAATTCTAAAACTGCCGGTCTAGCCGGATACCACAAAATTACCATCGAAACCGGAACCCTTGACGAAGCCATGACCGCCTATGCGAAACATCCTCTGGTTGACCATGTCGAGCCAATTGGCATTCATTCCATGTATGCCACTCCCAATGACTTTTATTACAGCCCCTATCAATGGCATCTGAACGCCGTCAGCGACCATGACGTTGATGCCCCCGAAGCTTGGGATATAGAGACCGGAGTCGATGCGACAGTAGTGGCAATTCTTGATTCCGGCACGCGTTATTATCACCCTGATTTAGGCGGAGTCAATGCCTCACCCGCTAATCCAACGGCTTCACGCGGCAACATGTGGATTAATAATGCCGAATTAAACGGTACCGCAGGCGTTGATGATGACGCCAATAGCTACGTCGATGATTGGATTGGCTACGATTTTATTCAGACCACCTCCAGCTGCTGGGCAGGCGAAGATTGTAATACCAGAGATAACGACCCTCGTGATTTTAACGGTCACGGCACACACACTGCCGGTATCGTTGGCATGTTGACCAATGACGGCTATGGCATGTGCGGCATTGCCGGCGGCTGGGGAAACGGCTCGCAGGCCGTAACCGGCAATGGCGTTAAGATTATGGCTCTGCGCATGGGGTACTCTTACAATAATTTCAGCCAAGAAGTGGGCGTGGTTCTAATGGATGCCGCCGCCGAAGCGTTTTACTATGCAGCCAATAATGGTGCCAGCATTGCATCTTGCAGCTGGGGCTCATCGAATACCGGTGGAATTGGTGCCGCAGCAACATACTTTGTAAATTCGGGCGGTCTCATATTTGTGGCGGCCGGCAATGGCAATAATGAAGTGGCCGCATATTTAAACTCCCGAAGTGATTGCATTTCCGTATCCGCTACCAACGAAAGCGATGACGGTGCCAGCTTTACCAGTTATGGTACGTGGGTTGATATCTGCGCCCCCGGAAATAACATTTACGCAACTTACCACGATCACGCTGACCCAATTACAAACTACTGGGCGGCTTTAAGCGGAACTTCAATGGCCTGTCCTTTGACGGCAGGCGTGGCCGCTTTGATATGGTCAAAGAATCCAACTTGGACTGCATCTCAAGTTCAGACTCAACTTTTCACTTCTTCGGACAATATTAACGCGTTCCTGTCAGCCAAATATATCGGCAAAATGGGGGCAGGACGAGTCAACGCTTTTAACGCCGTTAATACTGGCAGCGGTCCGGGTGCGCTAGTGGCCGCATTTACCGGTTCGCCAACATCAGGCTGTGCTCCGCTAGACGTGAATTTTACGGACCAATCCACTGGTGACATTACCAGCTGGAGTTGGACTTTCGGTGATGGAGGCACTTCAACTACCCAAAGCCCATCGTACAGTTATGCCGCAGCCGGGAGCTATACAGTTTCACTTACAGTAACAGGTCCTGGCGGCTCCGATGGTGAAACCAAAACGAATTTCGTCGTAGTTAGTGGAGTTCCTACTGCCAATTTTGTAGGTTCGCCAACATCGGGTTCAGCGCCACTAACAGTCAATTTCACTGATCAGTCAACTGGTGGTCCAACATCCTGGTCGTGGAATCTTGGCGATGCCGGCACATCGACAGCGCAAAATCCTCAACACGTTTATGACAGTGCCGGAACTTACACTGTGTCACTTACTGCCACCAACGCCTGCAGCTCCGATGGTGAAACCAAAACCAGTTACATAACAGTCACGCCTCCTCCCGCCCAACAGTGTGATGATTTTGCCGATGGCAATATCAGCAACTGGGTTAACAGCACCGGCACCTGGACCGCCACGGGCGGCTTCATGAAAGGAAACTCCAATACCCAAAATGCACGAAGAATTTCACCTTTCGGATCGTTTACTGCAGCCTCAATTGAAGTTGACCTGCGACTGAACACTGGCAGGAATCAGCGGAATGCACGAATTATTTGGGCCTATGTCGATGGAAACAACTACCGGTTTCTCGAAGCCGACGACCTCAACAACCGCTGGAGAATCTATGAGCGAGTCGGCGGCACAAATAACTTGAGACTGAATGTCAGCAGCTCTATCAGCACCGCTACATGGTATAATGTAATCGTGAGCATCGCTTCCAATGGTGCCGCTTCATTTTCGGTCAACGACGCACCGATGAGTTCTTTCAGTTTTACGACATCTGTGAGTGGATTGGTCGGCTGCGGGTTTACTCGAAGCAACTCTGATTTCGATAACTTCTGCGTCGGCGCGGGCGGAGGGGCTCCGGCATTTACTGGCGGTGATGCCATAGCCAGCATTGCGCCGGATGAGCTTCCCGCTAAATTCGAAGTGCATCAGAATTTTCCAAATCCATTCAATCCCTCGACTGAAATCAGTTTCTATCTGCCGGAAGCTGCTCATGTTTCTGTCGAAGTATTTAATATTTTGGGACAAAGAATCACCTCTTTGTTAGATGGGCAAACTAAAGCCGGATTGACCACTTTAACCTGGAATATTAACGATGTTACCGGAATGCCGTTATCTTCGGGAATCTATTTCTATCGGGTATTGGTTGAAAACCGCGACCCCGTTACAAAGAAAATGATTCTGATAAAGTAAACGATAATGCCCTTGAATCGAAAAGGACTCCGCTCACAGCGGAGCCCGTTTTTATGAAAAATCTCGCTATATTGCACGGAATTGGAAATCTAATTCTAATCTACAGAGAATAGTTATGGCCATAACTGAATTAGACAAGCAAATGTTTCGGGCTGTCCAGATTGATTTGGAATTCAATTACGATGCCCCCATTCGAAAGGTCTGGCGGGCATTAGTCATAGAAACAACCAAATGGTGGCCGAAAGACTTTTATACTTCAAATAAAACCAAATCTTTCGTGATTCGGCCCAAACTCGGCGGACACATGTTTGAGAACCTGGGAAATGGGGCCGGATTGGTGTGGATGACCGTCCTGGGAATCGAAGCTCCCAAGTATTTGTATCTGGCTGGTCATATTAGTCCCCCTTTTGGCGGGCCGGCAGTATCGCTTTTAACTATTAACCTCGCCGAAAAGGGAAAAACCGGCACAACCATAAAACTTCAAGACAACTGCTTTGGCCAAATTAGCGAAAAAATGGCGCAAAGCCTCGATGACGGCTGGAAAATCCTGTTCGAAGGGAATCTCAAGCCGTATGTCGAAAAGAAAAAACGTGATTGACTATTTCCAGACGACTGACTCAAATTAACTCAATATGGGCTTGATAGAATTGCCCTGAACCTTAAAACCAGAAACTAAAACTGGGAGGAAGTAATGAAAGGTAAGTATCTCGCATTGGCAGCCATTTTGGGAGGGCTCACCCTATTTGTTTGGGGATTCATCTGGCATGCGGCTATACCGCTCTATGAAAAAGTGATGTTCGAGTTCACCGACAATCAACTTGTCAACACTGTCATCCAACAGAACACTGCACATGGCAACGGAATTTATTTTAGCCCGCAAGGTATTTTTGTTGCCGTGGCCTTTAGGCCGGGCATGCCCGATCTGACACAAGAAATGGGCAGTATGCTGCCAATTGAGTTCATTTCTAATTTAATCGTGGCCCTTCTATTCGCCGTTATCATCGCCCGCACTGGAGCTTTCGGCTCGGCCATGAAAGGCGCGCTTTTTATGGGACTGGCCGGCCTGACTGCCGAGCTTTCTTCGGAACTATCGTATTGGAACTGGTACGGGTTTTCCGGCGGTTTTACTGGCTTGAACATTATCGGTGAGACGCTGGCCTGGTTTCTCACTGGATTTGTCATCAGCGGCCTTTATCTTAAACTCAACAAATAGATTCAAAACAAAAAGCCCCTCGAAATTATCGAGGGGCTTTTAAACTAGTGTAATTCAATTATCTTCTGCGGCGCGAAGCCTTGGCCCTTCTAACTGGTTTGCGCAGATGCAGTGAACGCGCTTTGGCCGCCACCGAGCCAATGGATCTCCGCAGCTTTCTGCCAATTTCCCGGTTGGTCTTGGTGCGGTACATCCGGCGCAGTTTGCCTACAGCCTGCGCCGACCAGGTTTTGCCACCTTTGTTTCTCGATGCTTTTCTTCTTCTTGCTCTTGCCATAACAGAGCCTCCTTAAAATAGGTTGTTCCAAATGTCGATTCAGTCATACCCAACATCTGGAGTTAACGTTGCCATATCGCACACTGCTGATTGCTCTTGATTGATGTCCATCCCCACAACTCTCAATTGAATTAAAACACCTATCGAATAGTTTGTCAATGATTAATGTGCAAATCCGCAAGCGTCAGAAACATGGCATTAAAAATGCCTCGCATTGCGAGGCAGTGCATTCGAACTTTTATTTTAGAACGAATTAGTTTTGACTTTGAGCGTTCACATTCTTAGGCTCGTTGGGTTCCGTCGGCTCAAGAGTTCCAAAAAGTTTGTCCCAGATAGGGACTGTGATTGAAAAATGCATGTCATCGTATTTGGGATTGAAATGATGCTGCAGATGATGGCGCTGTAGCGCCTTGGTCCAGGCAAAGCTTGGTTTGGCGTGGTGAAAAAAGTAATGCGATAAGTCGTAAATGATATAGCCAAATGTAAACCCGGCTTGAAATGCCCAGGCATATTTCCCGAACATGACCCAAAAGATTCCTAAAAAGATAATGAACAGAGTCATACTAATAGCCGGAGGCATTACTAATCTGTACGGGTCATGCGGCCAGTCATGATGAATACCGTGCACCCAGAAATGCATTCTGGCGCCCCAGCTTTTATCCGGAACCCAATGCATAAGAGTGCGGTGGAGCCAGTATTCAGTCAAAGACCACACCGGAGCGCCGACCGCAAATAACAATGCTGATTGCCAAATGCCAACATCCGCCTTCACAACACCGTACCACAAAAGCCAAATCACAATGGGTAAATAAATTATGACCACTACCACCGGCGGCGTGCGGGAAAGCATTTCCAGAAGATTATTCTGAAATAATCTTGGCGTCTGTTCAGTTTCTTTAATCTTTAATAGCATGCAAACAACTCCGTCAAGAAATCTTAAAACTCTAGCCTACTAATAATTTGTAACAAACATGCCAATTCACTTTTTAGTTCCGAGCCACATCAACAAAGACCGTTCATGACAAAGAAATACTTTTCTATTACTCCGGCAAGGTCAAATTTTCCAATTCATTCTGGCACTTTATGGTTCCGGACAGCCAATTGGTGAGCCATTACATTCATTTATCATGGCATGAAAATATGAGTTGGTTCGAGCAATAAAGCCGGGTTTGAGTTTGATTTTGTTGCCTGCAAAAAATGCCACACTGGCCGTCCCCTCGACAATTACCGTATCGGCTCTAATGGTATCGTCAACCTGAAAGACCTTGATATCGTCTTCATCATAGGTAATACCGTTAAGAGCTACACTGCTGGAACAGGCATTGGCATCACAAGCCTGGGCGGTGTACAATTGATCCTTGACTGCCACAAACCCCGGCACGTTACATAAAAGGGGAAGACGCAAACCGGAAGTGGTACTATTCATGCGAACTTCAAAATGAAGATGAATTCCGCACTTTTTGGTCGTATCAGCCACCAGCGTGTCGCAATTCTGTTGAAAACGATTCTGTGAGCCGCTGCCGGAAGTATGACCCACGTCTCCTTCGTAACCCAAAAAAGTGCCGCTGGTAATACAGGCACCCTCTCCCAAATTGGCCGTGTCCGGATCTGTAACTGTATTCTCTCTGAAATGGGTATACTTAGTCCATTCACCGTTGGCATGCTCCAGCCAAACGAAGTTGTTGCATTGTGCACAATTGGTGGTATCGCAACAATTGTTGTTGTTATCAACAATGGTTCTGATTCTTCCATCGGCCGAGGCACGAATTTCTTTCATCGCAGTTGGTCCATACCCAACAGATACCAAATCCAATTTCAACATAGGTGTATGGGTTAAGTGATCTTGGCTGCAAATGAAATCCTGTCCACTTTCATACCCAGGTCGATAAATACCGTGCGACAACGGGAAACCGCTGACCATTATGTTCACTTGTTGTCCCCCGAAGAGATTCTTCAATGTCGGCGACGTAGTGAATGTGATTCGTGTTATTCCTTCCTGGCCAGTACGGGGGATCCACTCAAACGTCCCGGTGCCATCTCCGTGGTCGGTAAAAGTGCCGCCATTCGGCAAATCCGATGCAATTATCGAACCCGGTTCATCCGCCTTGACTCCAAATGTAAGGGTATTATTCAACGCCATCCGTTTGGGAGTAATGCTTCCGATTTCTTCGAAAAACGGAGGCGGATCATCAGCCATGGCAGCGCTTAACAGAATCGCCACCAATAGGATAGCTAAAAGCGCTGATACTGCATTCATTCGAACCCATGCTAACATAGTTCGATTTCTTAATCCTAACATGATTACTGCCTCCCTTCAACAGGTGTCGACATCTGCTGCTTCAGGGATTCATTTTCTTTTCTTAGAGTGTTCAAATCCTTGTTCAGTGCTATAACATACAGCGTCAGCTCCTCAATTTTTTCCAGCAATTTCCCCTGCATATTGCCCAGCGCGATGCCCTTTTCGGCAACTTCATTCGAAGACGGTATTCCGGGCAAATGGCCATATTGTTTAATCTCCTGTTCCAATTCTTCAAGAGAAGTGAGTGCATAATCGTCCGCAAAAACATAATCGGGCCAGTCATCAGAAATTGATACCTCGACCTCTTCACAAATAACTTTGCCATCAACAGCCAGTTTGTAGCCTGCCGGAGGTTGGAATTGCGTACCGGTATTGACATTAAAACCAGTCCCGATGGCCATGGTACTGGCATACGTGACACCCGCAAAATACCCGGCCCAATTGACGTTTCCCTGACTGGCGAATCCATAAACGGCACGCGTTACATCGCCCCCCTGAGCAACAGCGTAAACGCCGTACCGGTCGCCGCCTCCGGGATCGCCGAAAGAAAAGCATTCCACGGCCGTCACATTGTGCGAGGCGGTACCACCCTCGGCAAATGCACGTACCCCTTCTTCGCCCCCGCGGAAAAACCCACCGGTCCCGTCACCATCAGATATCCAGCTTTCTCCCCATACGCCAGTTGTAGCCGCAGTTGAGGGGCCGGTATATACTCCCTGAAGCGCCACTGGAAAAGGTCCGGAAGAAGAATTTGTGAAGAGTCCCCCATAATGCTGGTCGGAATGAACTCGCAGAGTGCTGCTATCGGGGTCTTCATTAATTCCAATTCGTGCAAGACCGTTGGGAACATATTCGGCATTCAACTCAATGGTTTTACCACCGCCCGTAGAAAACATTTGCTGCCGCCCGCCAGTTACACCATCGGCGGTCGCTTTGATTTCAACTGTTTTAGCTTCACCACCTCCTGATCGTCTATGGTAAAGATTAATTACTCCAGAGCCGCCCTCTTCGGCATCAATTTCAATCGTGCGATCGCCGTCATCTTTGCGCAAAGTTATCTCGGCGCCCGTGCCGGCAATTTCGTGAGCCCTCAAATCGAGTTTGGGAAGCGCTCCGCTGGTGCCAAATAATTGTATCTGTGAAGAATTCCCCGACCCATTCGTCAGAAGAGTAATTGCTTTATTTGCGGCGGAATTGTTCACAATAATATCTCCTGTCACGGTACCGCCGCTTGATTTATCGATTGTTTCGACCCTGAAAGAGTATGGCGATGCCACCAGTTTTGTGCGCGGTTCTACGGCCTGCCCGTCTACCAACAACTCTAACCACAAAGTGTCAAAAGCCGTGAAGAATGTGTCCGGAAACGGCACCAACGAACCCAAAAAATGTTGCAGACGGCCATCAACTATGTCGACCTGCGTCACTTCGGCCCATATGAATGAGCCACCGCTGGAATCCTCATAAATAAGGTACCTGACGCTCAGGCCGTTTTGAGTAATAGGCACACTATTGGAATCTGTCAGGACTGCCTGATACGAAACCCAGCGCGGAAAACTGGCTTCTCCGTCCTCTGCCAGGCAAAGCAATGCCACCAAACCCAGACCCAGCAATAGAATCTGCGGTCTCATAAGATACCTCCTGTTTTTATTTTTATGAAATCGGATGATCGCGATTTACGACTTTCAAAATCAAATATAGCAATGGTAGACTATCCATGCAACGCAAAAACTGCCAATCTTACCGACAAACCTCAAACAGATTGGCCATAAAAAAATCAGAACCCCGTTTGGGTTCTGATTTTGATATAAACCACGAAATAGAATTACTAAAATGGTCAGATGGTCTTTTTCTCGCCGAACATTGCGAGAGCGGCTTTTTCCATTTCCTGGGGTTTGACATCTTTAATGTGCGTGGCAAACGACCAGTCGTGGCCATACGGGTCAGAAATTAACGCATAGCGGTCGCCCCAAAAAGCGTCCATCGGGGCCATTTTCACTGTTGCACCGGCCCGGGCCGCCTGCTCGACTACTTTGTCGACATTCTTGACATACTGGTGAATGGTGACGCTGGAGCCACCCAGAGCCTTGGGATTTCGCGGCGTTCCGCCAAATTCCGGAAATTCATCAGCCAGAAAAATCCGCGATTGCCCAATCTGGATTTCAGCGTGCATCAGTTTGCTGCCATCCGGTGATGGGGCTCGGTTGATTTCTTTGGCGTCAAAAGCCTTCTTATAGAAGTCGATGGCGGCAGCCGCACCGTCAATAATCAAGTGCGGTGTCACTCGCTCCAATCCCTTCGGGATCGGTGTGACCCGGCCTTTTGGTTTGGCTTTAGGCGTCGCTTTCGATCTTGCTTTGGCGCGAGGTTTTGATTTTGATTTGGACATTGATTCCTCCTTTTGAAAAAAGTAAAATTGATTCTATGGCACTGGTGTTTAATCTATACTCTTTCATGGGCAAGTCAACATTCTATTATTAATTGTGAAACCGCCATTCCCGATGAAAAAACCCACTTTCATAAGTTATTCCCGAGCAGTATATTACCGATAATTGAAACTAATAGACCTGCTGTCCGTTTAAAAAGATAGGAAAGTCGGATATTCTGATGACAAGTAAAATCTTTAGAACATCGGTAATTTTAATCACCCTGCTGACCCTGTGCGCTGCACCGGCATTACAGGCTTTCAGCTTTTCGGATAGAATTTCTCAAATGAAAGAGGCCTGCGGCTGCGGCTGCTGTTTCAGCAATACCGAAGAATCCTCTTGTCCTGTAAAGGCACAGTCTGCGGAAAAAGCTTGCGCCTGCGAAGTGGGCCAACAAATTCCGTTTAACTCCAAGCCGTTTGAAACAGTTGCGCCTAGCCAAAACATAACAGACATTTCACTTCAGAAGTGCGATGTAATTGTTTCACAGACACCCGACTGTGAGCAGTCATTTAACAGTGTAGTATTTACGATTCCCTCAAAAACGCACCCTCCTCTTTATATTCTGAACGCATCTTTACTTATTTAAATAATCTCTTATAGTCCTTTTCGGGCATAGTTATGCCCACAATTTTTTATCAACCTTTTTAGGTGGAGTTATTAGTTATGGCTATAAGAGTATTTGTTTGGACAGTCCCAGCTTTGGTGTTGCTGTTTGTCGCCGATTGCATGGCTGGTCCCGAGACGCTTGATTCTTTGATTCAAGCTGCATTAGAGAATAATCGAGAGTTGATAGCTTCAAGCAGTCGCTATCAATCGATGAAACACGAAGCCGACGCCGCTGGAGCCTTGCCTGATCCGCAATTCACCATCTCGGCGATGGATCTCCCCCGAAAGACTCTGTCATTGACCGAGATGGAGATGTCCGGCATTTCTGTCGGACTTTCGCAAGTAATTCCCTGGCCATCTAAACTTTCCGCCACCTCGCGAGTTTCCAGACTCACGGCGGAAATGGAATTATCAAACGTAAAAGGCCGGCGCAATTCCCTCGTGCGCGAGATTAAACATGCTTATTACGAATACTCTTACTGGTCGTTTGCCGAGAACATCATTGATGAGAACATCAAATTGGGCGAAGACATTATTGATTTCATGGAAACCCGTTACAGCACCGGTAGGGCTTCCCTGGAAGAAGTCACTTCCGCCCGCGTCAGCAAAAGCGAGCTGGACAACGAAAAACTTGACATCCGGGCGCAAATACGCTCGGCAGTTTTTATGTTAAGTCAGCTGGTCAACGACACCACCTTGACTGATTCAACCTTGGTGCCATTTTTGACTTTGAATCTGGACGACAGCCTGAAACAAACCCCCGACTTTAGCAATAACCCAATGCTTGCGGGAGCTGCCACTAAATATGAAGCGGCCAGAGCCAAACATTCACTGGCGAAGTCCGAATACTGGCCGGAACTGATGGTTGGCGCTGACTATTTAATCAGAAAATATGATACTTCTCAAGTAATGGCAGGCATAATGTTTCCGGGCGAAGACATGTGGTCTTTCCATTTCGGCTTTACTCTGCCGCTCTGGTTTTTTGCCAAACAAAATAAAATGAAGACCGCGGCCAGATATGAAATCGACGCCGCCAGAGCCGAACAGCAATTTGTCGACCTGCAGTTAAAACAATCGGTCAAAGAAGCACAGTCGCAGTTGGAATCGCTACGGCAGAGAACCCGTCATTTTATAAAATCAATCATTCCACTTTCCGAGGCTGCTTATAATTCAGGATTTGTGGCATATGAAGTCGGCCAGATTGATTTTGAATCACTTTTGGAAGATCAAATGAACTTATATGAATCCAAGCTGGAACATATCGAACTGGTCAAAGAGTATCATCAAACCAAAGCCTATTTGGACGAGTTAACGGGCAAGGAATATGGAGAATTAAAATGAAAACGAGAATCATCACACTTTTCACAATCATTGTAGTTGCGGGACTGTTATTTCTGGTCGGCTGCTCCAAAGAGCAGAAATCCGAACCAGCCAGCCAGGCCACCGCTGCAATGAATTACGTTTGTCCGATGCATCCTGAAGTAGTATCAAAGGAACCGGGGAACTGCCCTATTTGCAATATGCAGCTTGTCCCCAAGGAAGCAGCTGCTCATGGCCAGATGGAACAAATGGCCGACATCGCCAAGCCAGTATATACCTGCCCGATGCACCCCGAAGTTGTCTCGGATAAACCCGGGGTCTGTCCGGAATGTAATATGAATTTGGAACTAAAAGTGGAAGCTCCGGCTGATACCATTTCCCAAGACGACCAATCTTCATTACAGCAATACACCTGCGGCATGCATCCGCAAATTGTCACGAACGAACCCGGGTTATGTCCTATCTGCCACATGAAACTGGTGCCAAAATCTGATGTGACCCAGTCCGGAGGAGTTATAACAGTTAATGCTCAAACACAAAAGAATATGGGCGTGGCTACCTCTCAAGTAACTTTTCGAAATCTGGCTAAATCGATCAGGGCCTACGGCAATGTCACCTACAGTGAACCAAAACAATTCTCGGTAAATATCAAATTTCCGGGATGGGTGGAAAAGCTCTATGTCAATAAGACCGGCTCTCAAGTCTCCAAAGGTGACCCGGTTCTGGAAATCTACTCGCCGGAGCTGATCGCCGCCCAACAGGAATACCTGATTGCCTGGCGCGCTATGATGGCCATGCACATGGAAGACTCCATTCCCACTAGACTGGTTTCAGCTGCCATTTCGAAATTGAAAAACTGGGATATCAACGACGAACAAATCCAACAGCTTGCGCTCACTAAGCAGCCCAAAAGAACTCTGATAATTTACGCCCCCTATGACGGTATTGTCACTGAAAAAAACGTTAGAGAAGGTGACAATGTCATGGCGGGACAGGAATTGTTCAAACTGGCTGACCTGTCCACTGTCTGGGTGTCGGCCCGGGTTTATGAACAAGATCTCCCATTTATCCACGAAGGACAGACCGCCTCCGTATCTTCCCCATCGATTCCCGGTGAATCTTTTCGTTCCAGCGTCATTTATGTTTCACCCTTTTTGGATGAAAGCCGTCAGGCGGAGATTCGTCTTTCAATTGGCAATGCCAGTGGTTCACTTAAACCGAATATGTATGCGGAAGTTGATATTAAAAGTGAACTGCCGGACAAATCTCTGGCCATTCCCCGCTCGGCCGTGATTAAAACTGGCACTCGCGAGATTGTTTTTGTGGCTCTGGCAGACGGACAATTTCAAGGGCGCGATATTACCACCGGCGTCGTGGACGAAAACGATTTTGTTGAAATTAAAAGCGGCTTGCACGACGGCGAATTTGTGGTGACCTCGGGGCAGTTTATGCTCGACAGTGAATCCCGGTTGCATGAAGCCATTGCCGGAATGGGAGAAGATAAAAGCACTCAACCGTCCGGTCATGTTCATTAAAGGGCTGCGAAATGATTAACAAAATAATTGAGTATTCCATTCAGCATAAATGGCTGGTAATGACACTTCTGGTCTTTGCACTGGCGGCCAGCTATTACGCCGCCAATCAAATTGCTGTTGATGCTATTCCCGACTTGTCAGATGTACAAGTAATAGTTCAGACAGAATATCAGGGGCAGCCGCCCCAGATTGTTGAAGACCAAATTACTTATCCTATTTCGACGGCGCTATTGTCCGTTCCCGGTTCCCAGTCGGTGCGGGGATTTTCGTATTTCGGACTGTCATTTGTCTATGTCATATTCGAGGACGGCACTGATATTTATTGGGCGCGCTCTCGTGTGTTGGAATATCTGTCGCAGATAAGCGGCAAACTTCCCAAAAATGTAACCCCGCAGCTGGGACCCGATGCCACCAGTCTCGGCTGGGTCTTTCAATACGCCCTGGTTGACACTACCGGCCAACAAAATCTGGCCGAATTACGGACTCTTCAGGATTGGTTTCTAAAATATGAACTCGCGGCTTTGGACGGAGTGTCCGAAGTGGCTTCGATCGGCGGGTATGTGCGCCAATACCAAATCGAAGTTGACCCGCAGAAGCTCCAGTTTTACGGACTGGCCATAAAAGATGTCATGATGGCTGTCCAAAAATCCACCAGCGCCACTGGCGGCAGCATTGTGGAGTTGGCGGAGACGGAATTCATGGTCCGCAGCCAGCAATACTTTGCCAGTCTCGATGATATTCGCTCAATCAGAGTCAACTTTAAGTCCGGAGGTGCACCGGTGCTGCTATCTTCTGTGGCCGAAGTGCAATACGGCCCGGACATGCGCCGCGGCGTTGCCGAATTGGATGGTAAAGGCGAATCTGTCGGCGGCATCATTGTCATGCGCTACGGAGAAAATGCCCGCGAAGTTATCAATCGGGTCAAGAATAGACTTGCTGAATTGGCAGAAAGTTTTCCATCAGGTGTAAAAGCCGTCACGGTTTACGACCGCTCCGAATTGATTGGCCGCGCTATCTCCCATCTTACCAACACACTCGTGGTTGAAATAATCGTAGTGGTGCTGGTCTTGTTGATATTTCTCTTGCACGTTCGCTCCACACTTATTGCAGTGGCGACTTTACCGGCAGGGATAGGGCTGTCACTTTTGACGATGCATCTCCTGGGCCTAAATGCCAATATCATGTCACTGGGGGGAATAGCAATTGCCATTGGCGTCATGATCGACTCGGCCGAAGTGACGGTCGAGAATGCCCATAAGCATATTGAACGTGACGGCGGGAAAAAACCACATAGTGAAATAATACTGGACGCCACCAAAGAAGTCGGTCCGGCGCTGTTTTTCTCATTGATGATTGTCGCCGTGTCATTTTTGCCGGTGCTGGCATTGGAGGGTCAGGCGGGAAGATTATTCAAACCACTGGCCTACACCAAGACGTTCGCTATGGCCATTTCTGCATTCTTATCAATTACCGTTATTCCTGCCCTGACCGTGTTGTTTCTCAAAGGGAAAATTCGCCCCGAGTCAAAGAATATCATCTCAAGAGTCTGTATAAATCTTTATAAACCAATTATCGAATTTACCCTGCGCTTCAGATTTGTGGTGCTGGCATTGACATTGCTCATTCTTATCGCCACGATATTCCCGCTTACCCAAATCGGTTCTGAATTCATCCCACCGCTCAACGAAGGCGACCTCTTGTATATGCCCACGACACTCCCGGGTATTTCAATTGCCAAATCCAAAGAACTTCTGAAACAGACTGACAGCATTATAGCTTCTTTTCCGGAAGTGGAAAGAGTGTTCGGCAAAGCCGGCCGCGCCGAAACCGCTACCGACCCGGCGCCGTTGACCATGATTGAAACTACAATAATGCTTAAGCCGCAAGACCAGTGGCGGGCGGGAATGACGCCGGAAAACCTGATTGATTCTCTCGACCGCGCCATTCAATTCCCCGGCCTGACCAATTCCTGGACTATGCCCATCAGAACGCGTATTGACATGCTCTCAACCGGTATCAAAACTCCAGTCGGCATCAAAATCCTCGGACCCAATCTAGACACTCTTAACAATATTGCCGTTCAAATTGAATCGCACTTGAAAGGTATGTCCGGCTTACGCTCGGTCTTTTCCGAAAGAGTTACCGGAGATAATTATCTGGATATCGATATCGACCGCTTCAAAATTGCCGCCTATGGGCTGACTATCGACGACGTGCAGGAAACCATTGCCTCCGCCATCGGCGGAATGAATATCGCTTACAATATTGAAGGACGTGAGCGTTATCCCATTTCTGTGCGTTATCCCCGAGAACTCCGCGACAATCCCGAAGCCATCAGCCGCATGCTCATAGCGACACCAATGGATGGCAATGTCCCACTCGGGCAAGTAGCAATTATCAAGTTTTCCAAGGGGGCAGGAATGATAAAGTCAGAAAATGCCCGCCCGACCACGTGGGTGTATATCGATTTGAAAGGGACTGATATTGGCACGTTCGTCGAAACGGCCCGGCGCAAAATTGAAAACGAAATCACGCTTCCCACCGGCTATTCTCTGGTTTGGTCCGGACAATATGAGAGCATGCAGTCAGTCGCAAAAAAGATGAAACTCATCATTCCGCTGACTTTATTCATCGTGGCATTTTTACTGTATATCCATTTTAGAAATGTAGGCAACTGTCTAATTGTCCTGCTGTCGCTTCCTTTTGCACTGGTTGGCGGCATCTGGTATTTTTACATGCTGGGATACAATTCTTCGGTAGCAGTGATGGTAGGATTCATTGCCTTAGCTGGATTGGCCGCAGAAACCGGAGTGGTTATGCTGGTTTATCTCGACGAGGCATTGGAACGCTACAAGTCCCAGGGGAAACTAAACAACGCCGATGATTTGAAATCCGCCGTTATGGAGGGTGCCGTTGATCGTGTTCGACCTAAACTAATGACTGTGGCGACTACAATGCTGGCGTTAGTGCCGATCATGTTCGGACATGAAACGGGCTCCGAAGTAATGCAGCGCATCGCCGCTCCGATGATCGGCGGCCTGACCTCATCAACTATTTTGACACTGATCGTAGTACCGGTGCTGTATTATGCAATCAAAATGAGGACGCTAATCACGGAAAAGAAGGCTTGAGAAAGGCAAATATCAGATACTTGGAGTTGGGGTTTTACCCAGAGCGTTTCTCAACAAGTCTGCCCACACCTTTTTGATTCTATCCGGGTCAACCATTTGCTTGGCCAATTCTTTGGTTTTCTCGTTGGCATAACGATTTCTGACAGCCATTATTTTATCAATCGCTCTAACTATATTCTTTACGGCGTCCTCATCCGATTTAGGAATCTCTACCGCTATCCCACCTCCAGTAGTGTCCACAATCTCCTGGCCGCCGTCATCTTTGCGGCAAATCACCGGGCAGCCGCACATAATCGCTTCAATATAGACCATCCCAAATCCTTCGTCGCACGACGGCAGCACAAAAACATCGGCTGCACGGAAATAATCTTTCAAGATCTCGACTTTGGGAATGAATTCCATTGAAATCGGCGCCAGAGATTTAACTTTTTTTTCATTTTTGCCGCGCCCAATCACTGTCCATTTTATGCCTGATGAGTCGTGTCTTTTAACCAATTCCTGATATGTCAAGGCGCACAAATCAATGCGCTTGCGCGGAACTACATTGGCAATGGTCAGGATTTTCAATTGAACTCCCGACTATCCACGGGCAGATAGATGAGGTGGGATTTATGTTTGTATGAATCCCCGTAAGCCTTTTCAAAAACACTTTTTGGATGAGAACCAATAAAAACCAGATGAAGCGCCTCTTTCAGAACAGGACGGAAGAAAAATGAAAGTAGTTTTGAACGGCAGATGAGAAAAATGTCCAAGCCTACGCAATTTAGTATGTAAGGCCGCCCTGACAGATAAGCCACCAACCCCGCCGGAAACATCCAGTAAGCGATTATCAAACGCTTGTCCTGTCTAAGTTTTCTGACGGCGCCAACCAAGCCTTTCAATTTGCCGATTAACATCACCGGTTTGTCTCCCCAGAGTCTTTTAATCCAGATGCCGGAGTTGGGATATTCTGGGGTCGGGTAGTTGTGGGTAAGAATTAAAATATCAAACTGTCCAAAAAAGTCGGTCGTCGATTTTTCCACGTCGTCAATATAGAAAAATAATTGGCCGTCAACAGTAAACAAAAAAGCGGCAACACCTTGACGGTATTGCCGCTGATTTTTAATAGCTTCTTAGCTCATCCTACCCGGCGGCCTCTCACTCCAAAATCGACATTGTCTTTGACCCATTCAAAAAACTTCTCCTGGTTTTCCAGGGGCTCGCCGGGATGCAGGATTTTGGGGTCTTTCCAGGTCACCAGCACTTCCGCATCCTGCGTCCAGATTTTAACGCGCTTGCGCAGCACTTTTGTCTGCCACTCTTTGCCCACAACGGCGTTGGTATAGAGCAGGCGAATGGTGACACTTCGAGACAGCTTTTCGAGTGGCCTGACGGTTATTTTGTTAAAATTGGTTTTGCCATTCTTTTTGAGATCCGGTGCATCGGCGATGCCGTCGCTAATCATCACTATCGAAATCGGCCGGAGCACCAGGTTTTTATTTTTAACCGTTGTCGCCACCTGTTCAAAAAAGGCGTTGTAATCGGTAAATGGATTAGGGTTCTCCTTGGGAAAGAGTGTCTGAAGTTCGGTGGTTATCTCTTCGATGGTTTTGTTCTGAAACGACTGTATGGGATAAAATGTTTTCGGTTCATTAGGTTTAGCTCCGCCAATAGTACCGACAAAAAGCATGTCGGGGACTTCCAGCCCGCCCAGTCCATTCAGATGGCCATAGATATAATGCCCTAGAAAATTAATGGCGTCGTCAAAATGCTGGCCGTTCATGAACGAGCCGCTGACATCCACTCCCACAAACATGGCCAGGCGCGGATCCGGTTCTTCCGACCACATACCGCAGCCGGCCAGCACAAAAATCAAAATAAGTAATGATGCAATTACGGCTTTATATCTGAACATTTTCATACTCCCTCTGTTTTGGAGTACTCTCAACTGACGGTGTGGACCGACGATTTATGTTATTCATGAGTGCTCTGGTGTCTACGACTGAACTCATTGATTTGAACGGCAGTTCAAACAAATGGTTTGAATTCAAAAGCAGAGTACAGAAGTTTAGTCCGGCAGCAACCACCTGAAGCGGCGGCAGCATCAAGCCGGCCAGAACTTCTTCGCCTTTATCCTTCATCCATTCCAATTCTTGCTTGATACGACTAATGAATTCCGGAGAAATGCTAACCAAACGGCTTTTGGCATTTTCGCCTTGGCTGAACACGATGACGCCTTTGCCCTGAATCAAATGCAGGATAGTCGGGGTGCCGTGCGAGGCAAAAAGGAACCACGACAAGCTTCTGATGCCGAACCAGACAAAGCAGGCGATACCCAGCGTTCCGCCGATGCCCAATTCAAAGTTTTCCGAATACTGCGCAAACCACGGCACCAGCGCATCGACAAATTCGCGGTACAAAAAGAGCACTTCCACGAACAATACGACAGTTTCGATTATGCCAATACCAATGATTGACTGCACTTTTTTCTCTCTAATGGAGCTGACAAAAGTGGAAAGAATGGCATAGCTGCCCAGAACCACGAACAAGAGGAAGATAAATAAAGGAACCCTGATGACGTTTACAGTAAGCTGGTCACCGGTAATATTTGAGAATACGTCCATTACTATGGGTGTCATGACATAAGTGAAAATGGTCGCTTCGACAATGCACCAAAAAATGGTCATAAACACGGCCAACCAGGGCACCGGCGAACTCAATACGTTCTGGCTGGCGCTTTTAAGCAGCCGGAAAGGAGTAAAAACTATCTCCTGAACCAGCGACCACAGGGCCAAAATTGTAATCTTGAGAAACTCAATTACGGCGACCGCAAAGGTGAGGATGAATTTTATAATGCCGCCCCAGTACATGGCGATTGCTTTGCCCAAGTCCCACCAGGTTATCAACAAACTGGTCAGAAACTCGCGGCGATTCTGCCTGATTACTACTGTCAAAAGACAGGCAATACTTACCCAACACCCCAAAATTATGGCGAATACGGGCAGCAATAGGAGAATGCGTTTCCCTATCATTACCCAAAATTCGTCGGTCGCCCCCCAGGCAAAGTTTACGAAACTTTCCTGAAAAAATAGCGGGAAAAACAATACCGCTAATACTACTTTAAGAATTCCGCTGGTTTCTGTGGACATAATATTACTCTCCATTCAAAAAATTAATTTTCCTGTTTAACAGGACTAATACTTACTCTTTATCGGAGAGTTTTGGAAAAATTGAATAGAATGTCCAATAATTGGATAGGTCGCCTAACTAATCTTAAGACAATAGGTTATGGGCAGGCTAAATTGGAGTGTTGGACCTGGCGCGCTAAAGCTATGGCAAAATTGTGAAAATGGGGCCGGCCATGGGATTTATCCAGATCATCGTACTCGGAATATTTGATAATGTCGAAATTTTTTTTCAGCAGTTTTCTAAGTTCGTCAGGCTCAAAGTAATGTCGAATCGCCCAAGACAATTCGCTGGCTTTATCGGAACCATTTGTTTTGCCGGGGTCCTTGACAGTATGCACTTTCGCAAATATGACCCCACCTTTTTTCGTACTTCCAGCCACTTTTTCTATTAATGGCCGCACATCCTTTTTAGGCAAGTGGTCAAACAATGTAACTGCCACAACCAGATCAAATGAGTTATTTCGGTATTTGAAATCGCGTGCATCGCAATAGTGTAGTTCTAATACTCTATTGAGCTTTCTAACTTTGGAGATTGACTCCAGCTTCTTGATGGCCACCGGTGAGAAATCCACTGCCGTAACGTGGTACCCCTGTTCGGCCAAAAAGAGGGCATGACGCCCATCGCCGCAGCCCAAATCAAGTGCTTTCCCCCGCACCCTTGAGGATTTAACAAAGTTGGCGAGTTCCGGCTCCGGCTCGCTGCCAAAAGCCATTCCCGGCTTGCCATAGACTAAATCAAAACGAGATGCTTGCCCGGTGACTTGTTCTTTTCTCATTGACTTAATATAACAAAACGAAAGTAAATTTGCTCCGCGTTTGTCAGGGTGTTTGGTGAGTATTAAAGGCCAGTCGATTAACATTATATTGAATATTGAAGTGAATTCTGTTAATTTGACAGAAACAAAGGGAGAAAAATCAATGCCTTTTCTGATTGTTAAACACAAAGTCAAAGACTTCAACCAATGGCTGGCCGTTTTTAATTCCCACTCCGAGGCCCAAAAAGAAGCCGGGTTTCGAGATGTCCAGATTCTAAGAGATTACCAGGATCCCAACACAGTGTTCTGCTTTTTCAAAGTGATTGACATTGTCAAAGCCAGGGCCTTCACCCAGGCTCCCGAAGTAGAAAACGTCATTGAAGAAGCCGGCGTTATTGGCATGCCCGAAGGTATTTGGCTCGACGAAATATAACTGAATCCTACTTTGCTATTCTCGCTTGAGGAGATCTCCGATTTTACCAGCCATTTTGTCGCCGTCGAGGTGATGAGAAACATCTTCCGGCAAGCCAATCTGATCCATAATGTATGCCGGATAAGATGGAATGTCACCCCAAACTGCATCTTTGTCATATGGAATCGCTCCCCAAACCGCATTTCTGTCATACAGAAAATAGATATCCCAAGCTACGTCATCCATTGCGAGTACTTCCTGCCATTCCACTCCGGATAGCTTATATCTGTCCCAGAAATAAGTGACTCGTGGGTCGGAGAATTCAGTGGAACGCAAGTAGGCCGAATAGCGGTCATCTGATTTTAGAATGTCAATCCAGACAATATATATCCGCAAATCATCGCCCGGATTGGCGTTGACTGCCTGCTGAACGACGGAGAACCCCCGTCGACATCCCGGTCAGGTCGGTGAAAGCAAAGCGATCAGGCGAACCTTGCCGGAGTCTCGTTTAAAAGCTTCTTCGAGCTGGGAGAAGTTCAGCAAATCAGTGGTGCGTAAAGTATCTTCCCCTAAATCGGCTAGTGATTTTCCGGCAGACTCTGAAACTGCATAGTTGCTGCAAGCTACGTCAGCTATTTTGTTACTGTCGTCAAAGTTCAAATAAAAGCCCAGGGCGTCACTCTCGAAATAAATCGGCAGAAGTACTTGTGATGGTGCCAAAATTTCCAATTCGCCCACTTTTGTGATTACACCGCGAGTGTTGATTTGTCCCAGAAAATTCCTTATATCATCCTCCGCCCAGGTGGTCAGCCCTTCTTCTGAAAAGAGCGACATAACCAGCTCGACGTTTGTATCACGAATTCCCTTTAGAAGTTCATCAGCGATAGGCTGATACAGTTTGCGATACTCTGCCGTAATATACGGAGTCAACGGGTTTTCCGACGGGTCGATCTTATGCAGTAACCAAGTGAGTCTTTCTATCTTGGAACTGTCGTTCACACGAATATGGACATCAAATTTCCCTTTTTCCATTTGCAGGAAAACCAGCCCGCGACTGCCATCGGGGCTTATGTTCAACTCAAAATTCTCAATCGGCCCATATTTTTCCATATTAGAGTTCATGACTTCTATTAGGTCGTCTAGTGAGAATTTCTCCTTGAGAGCAGCGCTGAAGTGTTCTCTATATGATTCTGCTTTTTGTTCATTGTAAGCTTTTACGAGATCTTTGACCGTCATGGCCAACCCAGATTCATTCTTCTTGCTGCATGAGACGGCCAAAAAAACGCCTGCCATTACAAAGAGAATAGATAAGATGAAGTATGTTGATCTTGACCTTAGGCTCATCAGTTTTTAGGACTCAAATTTTTACACATGGTAATATTATACCGACAATCGAATAATCAAACCAGTTCTTACTCTAACCGAAGTGGAGGTGGATTTGACGAGAAAGACAATTCAGAAAACCATACGACTGTGCCGACCTAACCAAATGATTGCCAATAAGATAGAAATACTAATCCTTTTGTTCAACCCTCTTAAGCCTTACTCACTGTTTTAATTTTTGCAGTGAAACAAGAATCGCCGCAATTCGTATTATTTTATACAACCTTTATTGATAAAAATGCGGAGGAATGCGAACGTGAAAAAAGTCAAAATGTGGAGCCTGACGCTCCTGTCGATCCTGATTCTGTCTTCAACTGTGTTTGCCATCAACGTGGCAGAAATCACCGATGTCACCACCGGTGAAATTCAATCTGTCGGATTCACAATCAAGAAAGATGCCCAGATTGGCATCGATGCGGTCGGGATAAAGTCCAACCAGTCCCGAGACATGCTGGCATACGCCTGGATTATCAATTCCGACACCCGCAAGCTGGTCTGGGAAATGGAAAGCAGAAAGACCGATCGCTTTAAAAGTAAAAGCAGTGTTCGCAAGCATAACGACACTGAAATTCTGCCGGCCGGAAGCTATGAACTTTATTATTCGGTGCAGCGGCCGGATTATTGGGAATGGAATCAGGGACGCTCTGATTTCTTTGGTGCGCTGGGAAGGTTGCTTGATGGTGATAATGATAGAATTCGCCAAAGCGACGTGCGGGAATGCTATGTAACCCTGACATCTGACGATCTTACCGCTGCCGATATCGAGAGATTCGAACCGGATGGCGGACTACCGGGTGCGCTTATTCGCCACAATCGTTTGGGCCATGACAAATTCATCAAGGACGGCTTTGAGATAACCAAACCCACCAGCCTGCGCATTTATTCCTTGATTGAATATCCCAGCTATTCCGATGGCTCCCCGGCCGACTACGCCTGGATTGTCAATCTGGACACCCGTGAAAAAGTCTGGGAATGCGATAAGTGGAATGTCGAATATGCCGGCGGCGGCGAGAAGAATCAACTTCATGATGAAGTTGTCAAATTCGAAAAAGGCCGATATGCGCTTTACATTGCCACTGATGACTCCCATTCCTACGAAGAATTCAATGCCAATCCCCCTTATGACCCAATGAACTGGGGTGTGACGATTCTTCCCGATAAAAATTTCGACAAATCATCGTTTGCCATGATTGAAATTCCCGGAAAAGGTGAAGCACTCATTGACTTCACCCGCGCCCGTAATGATGACGTGCACGAACAATCATTTAAACTCGACAAGGAAACCAAACTTCACATCTACGCCATCGGTGAAATATCCAACAGCGACAAAGAATTTGCCGACTATGGCTACATCATGGATGCGACATCAGGTGAAACCGTTTGGGAAATGACCTTTCGCAATACCGACCACGCCGGCGGTGCCGACAAGAACAGAATGTTCGATGATTTCGTTACCCTGCCTGCAGGAACATACACAGCCTATTACCTGACCGATGATTCACACGCTTATCGCAACTGGAACTCATCGGCCCCATTCGATCCAGAAAGTTATGGACTGGCCATCTATGCCACCGGCAACACCAAACCGGCCGGATTCAAATTGGTCAACGAGCAAGACTTGTATCAAGGTACAAATGTTCTGGCCCGAATCACCCGTGTGGGGGACAGCGAACGCCGCCACGCCCGTTTCACTCTTAGTAAACCGGCCAAAGTTAATGTCTATGCGCTCGGCGAGGGAAGCGGCGGGGATATGTATGACTATGCTTATATAGTTGATTTAGACAATGACCAGGATGTCTGGGAGATGCGCTATCGCCGCACCCACCATGCCGGCGGCGCCGACAAAAACCGAATGGTTAAAGCCTTAATTACTCTGGAACCAGGCGAATACGAAGTGATTTACGAATCTGACGGCTCGCATTCTTTCAGCCACTGGAACGACTCTCCGCCCAAAGACCCGCTTAACTGGGGCGTGACAGTCTCGATGTCGGATTAATTACGTGGGCGGCCCGCCGCGGCGGGCCCTCGTCTGCCCCAACTGAAAACTGTAGGGCAGAATCCTCCGATGAAATCGGAGTGGTTCTGTCTACTTTTTTATGCACTTGGCTGCTCGTTACAACTCTTTCAACCCCCTGCTGCACATAGCCATACCCTATTATATCCAATTAAATCACAAATACCTGTTGACTTTATTCCTACAATGCCGATATTCCCCACTGTAATGAATCGTTTCCGCGTCGGGCTCTGATCAGGACTTTGTATATCCAAAACAAAAACTATCAAGCATCTGAATCACGGGATCGAATGCGCAATAATGCGCCAATAACGGGTTTGTCCCGAAGAACTAAAATCCTCGTGGTTCGGCTACGCTCACCACAAGTGTTTTTGAGTTTCGGTCTGGGATTGACCAAAACCAATGGAGTGTAGAATGAAGATCTACATCGGAAACATGTCGTTTGATACGACAGAAGACACCGTTCGCCAGGCTTTTGAAACCTATGGCGAAATAACCAGCGTTAACCTCATTTCGGACCGCGACACGGGTCGCCCCAAAGGGTTCGGATTTGTCGAAATGGCCAACGATGAACAAGCCAGAGCGGCTATCGCCGGTTTGAACGGCACCGATATGGGTGGACGCACCGTCAACGTCAACGAAGCACGCCCCCGGCCGGAAGGCGGCGGTGGTGGTCGCGGCGGCAGCCGTGGCGGCAATCGTGGCGGCGGCGGCGGACGCGGACGCAGCTGGTAATTAGACTACAGTTCTTCTGTTTTCGATAATCTCGGAAACGAACACTGAAAATCAAAAAGACCTCCGATTTATTCGGGGGTCTTTTTTTATGTCCTGTGAAAGCCGTCTTTGTATTATTTAAAGGCCACACCATGCGGACGGGCCGGTCCTGTGGGCACCACGTTATCAAAATCCAGATTGAATTTCGGGTCCAACGCAAGATCATTTGCAGTAACATTAGCCACATGAACTCGGTGGTCTCCTTCGGCATGAACTTTCCCAAAGTCATCTTCATTCAAAAAATAGTCTGTGATGACCAGTCGCTTTTCATCGCTGGTCAGAGCGATGTAGTGCGGACCGGCGCCTTTGCCCAAGTCTAACACTTTCAAAACCCGCGGTTGATCGGGATTTGAAGTATCGAACATGACGACTTTGTCGGCCATGTTCATGCTCACAAAAAGACGTTTACCATTATTGGTCATGCGCATCAGTTGCGGCCAGCCTCCAGTTTGTATAGTGGCGAAGTCAAATACTGCCTTGGCAGTGCCAGCCTGGGTATCAAATAGATACAACTTGTCATCGGTCATTCCGGCCGTATAGCCGCGCAGCTGCGAATCCCCTGGAATTAGGCGGATATCAATTGTGCCAGCCGAACCCTCACCTATTTTAATAGTATTGGTAATTTCTCTTTTAGCAAAATCCCAAACTCGAATACTTCCTCGAATTCCCATATCACCTTCCACCGCATGCAAAGTAGTAGCCGGACAAATAAAATCGCTGGTGACCATTAAATTGGCTTCCGGGTTGACCGAAATGCCGTGGGGATTAAATCCATCGTCAGGTGGGTTCTGGGGATGCTCTGCCACTAAATTCATTTGTTGATCGAATTCAGCAACTCGACCTGGGTGATGCCCTGCCGCGCCACCCATCATTGTAACTAAGAATCCACCATTAGAAAGACTGTAGAATTCATCAGTAATAGCAGATTGAGCTGGGTCAGCCGAAGACAGAAACTGTGGTTGAGCGGGGTTCGATACATCAAAAAAGAAGACTTCTTTTTGGCCTTTGAGCACACTTAAAAGCCCACCGCATGCTAAAATTTTTCCGTCGCCGGAAAGCCCAACGTGATGGGGTTCGTTACCGGCATAACCGGGATTGGGTAAGGGAACAGTGGTGATTAGTTTCCCATAGTCTTCAGACGCCGGATCGAAATTCACTACCGCCAAAAAATCGGCGGCCTGACGGGCCTGGTCGCCAGCCCAGACAAAAAGATATTTTTGTGCGACTTCTTCAACAACCGCTTTTTTGGAGCACGAAACAAGTAGCGCCGTAGCCACGATCATGACCGTAAGCAGAAAATTAGAGATTTTGGACTTTGACATAATACCTCCTTGTATTGAATTCTATCTAAGCTTCTGTTTTTAACCGTAATTTATTCAAAATCTATGCGCGTGAGAATATTTGCCAATGGACAAGGCGATGTCAAGGGGAAATAGAATTAAAATTGAGCTAGGTGCATGTTGCCGATCATTAAAAGCAGCTAACAATTATTTAATTCTTTTTTCTCTACTTCTTTTTCATCGCCTCAACAGAATTTTTGACTAGATCTTTCAGCACTGACAAATCGATGTCTTCAAGCTTTTTGATGTAAAGACAGCATTTGCCGGTTTTGTATTTCCCCAGTTTTTTCATTTTGTCGGACTTTTCATCAAAACCAGTCATAATGTAGAGCGTCATTTTCCCTTTGCGCGGTGAAAATCCCGTGACGGGCCAGTCACCTTCCTGACCGCTGGCATAGACATAATGGTATTTGCCAAATCCAACAATGCTTGTACCCCACATTTTTGGTTCGGACTTCGTCACTTCTTTCATCAATTTCAAAACTTCAAACGAGTCTGCGCGCTGCTTTTCATCTTTGACGCTATTTAGAAACTTTTCGACGCTGGCTTCGTTCTGCTTGGTTTTTAGTTCGGCCATATTAAGCTCCTTTGTCTGGATTCATCGTGCGGGCTGAACATGTTCAGCCCCTACGAGGGGAATCTGTCTAAACTTCTCCCAGATACGCCTTGCGCACTTCTTCGTTCTGCTCAATCTCCGAGGCCTTCCCGTGCAGACGTATCACCCCGGTCTCCATCACGTACCCATAGTGTGCAATCTTAAGAGCGAGATGTGCATTTTGTTCTACGAGCAAAATGGTAGTCCCCAATTCTCTGTTAATCTCGACTATCTTTTCAAATATAGCCTTAACCAGTATAGGTGCAATACCGAGCGATGGTTCGTCCAAAAGCAGCAGTGTCGGCTTGGCCATCAGCGCCCGCGCAATAGCCAGCATCTGCTGCTCTCCACCGGAGAGCGTTCCACCCATCTGCTTCAGACGTTCCTTGAGACGGGGGAAAAGTACAAAGACAAACTCCAAATCTTTTTTGATTTCAGCTTTGTCCTTTCGAAGATATGCGCCCATATCGAGATTCTCTTTGACCGTGAGATTGGCAAAAATCATGCGCCCTTCGGGTACGTGTGAAATCCCCGCTGCTACAATCTCATGAGGCGGTTTATTGGTAATATCCTGTTCTTGATATTTAATCGAACCGCCGGTAACTTTGATTATGCCTGATATGGCCCGAAGGGTCGTGCTTTTCCCCGCGCCGTTGGCTCCGATAAGCGTGACGATTTGCCCTTTTCCAACCGTAAGCGAAATTCCACACAGGGCCTTGATAGCGCCGTATGAAACTCTAAGGTCTTTAATGTGGATCATGCTGGCGACAGAGCCTCAAACCGTTTCACCAAGATAGGCTTCGATTACTTTCGGGTCGCGTTGGATTTCATCGGGCGTCCCTTCGGCAATCTGCGCGCCGTAATCCAGCACCACGATATGCCGGCAGATTCCCATGACGACTCTCATGTCATGCTCGATCAAAAGCACGGCCACGGAGAATTTCTCTTTGACTTCTTTAATGAGTTCCATCAGAGCCACTTTTTCGGATGGATTCATGCCGGCAGCAGGTTCATCTAGAAGAAGTAGCCTTGGACCAGTGGCCAGCGCCCGTACAATTTCCAGCCGTCTTTGGTCGCCGTAAGGGAGCGAACAGGAAAGATTGTCAACTACACCGACCAATTCAAAAATCTCCAGAAGTTCCATAATTGTGTCACGAACGCGTTTTTCTTCACTTTGATATTTTCCGATTGAAAACGCCGCCTGTCCGAAACCGTAGTCGAGGTTTTTGATTAGCGCCATCTGCACGGTTTCAAATACTGTCAGTGATTTACAAATACGGATATTCTGAAAGGTGCGGGCAATACCTTGCTGGCAGATTTCATACGGCTTTTCACCGACAATCGAATGACCGTCGAAAACTATATCGCCCTCTGTCGGTTGATAAACTCCGGTGATGATATTAAACACGGTGGTTTTGCCGGCGCCGTTGGGGCCGATAAGCCCAATCAGACCATCTGATGGAATACTCAAGTTGAGTTCGCTGACGGCAGTAAGCCCGCCGAAACGCATGGTGCAATTATTAAGCTGCAGAATTGACATATAGAATTATGTTTTTGACTCGCTGACTTTCGCTTTACCGGTAATTGTACGCCACAGTTTTCTAAAAAATTCTCCGTCACCAAACAGCCCTTGAGGGCGGGCAATCATTATTACCACCAGCGCCAGAGAATAAATGACCATGCGATATTCGGCAATCGGGCGGAGCGCCTCCGGCAAGACCGTTAACAGCACTGCTGAAATAAATACGCCGACAGTATGACCCATGCCGCCAATTATCACCATCACTACTATTTCTATCGATTTAACAAAACTAAACTGCGAGGGATTAATATATGTCACGAAATGGGCATACAAGCCTCCGGCGATTCCGGCAAAAAACGCCGCCGCTACAAACGCCGTGACTTTATAGCGGGTGGCATTAATGCCCATGGCTTCGGCGGCGACTTCATCATCACGCACCGCTAAAAAGCCCTTACCGTAAGTCGAACGAATCAGATTCGATAACAGATATAAAAGTATAGCCACTACTGCAAAAACCCAGAAAAAATTCGAAAGTTTGGCGATTCCGGTAAACCCGCGCGCGCCGCCTAAGAAATCAAGATTCTGTATGATGACGCGGATTATTTCTCCAAAGCCGAGCGTCACAATGGCCAGATAGTCACCTTTAAGACGAAGCGACGGAATTCCTACCAAAAGCCCAAAAAATGATGCCACCAAGCCGCCGCTTAATAAAGCGAGGAGGAAAATGAAACTGCCCATTAGACCGGGTGTTGCCCCCAGTTGAGATGTTATTACGGATGCCGTGTAGGCACCGACTGCCATAAACCCGGCATGTCCTAATGAGAATTGACCAGTAAATCCGTTAACCAAATTGAGGGACGATGCTAAGATGACGTTGATGCCTATATAAATAATAATCTGATAATAGTAGGCGTTGAAATTTGATTCAAATAATGAAATGATAAATGCCAATGCAACGGCTGAAAAGAGGAATACGACACGAGAGTGACGGGAAAAAACCTGCATTAGACTCTTTCAGACTCGAACTTGCCCAAAAGTCCTGCCGGACGAAAGAGAAGTATTATAATAAGAATACCGAAAGCGATAGCATCACGATAAGTAGCCGAAATATATCCCGTAACAAATGTTTCTGTCACGCCTATAATGAGTCCTCCCAGCGCCGCACCGACTAGATTACCAATGCCGCCGACCACAGCTGCAATAAATGCTTTCAAACCGGGAAAGACTCCCATGAGGGGATTAATACTGGGATATACTGACGCATATAGTACTGCTGCTGCCGCTGCCAGCGAAGAGCCCAATATAAACGTGAAAGAAACAACTTTATTAATATTAATCCCCATGAGTCGCGCTGCCTGCAAGTTGAAAGAGAGAGCCCGCATGGCTGTCCCGGTTTTGGTATTCATCACGACCCAACGCAATAGCAGCATAAGACCTATGGCTGTTCCGATAACAACCAAAGGAGTCGAGCTGACCACCACCCCGCCGGCATCAATCACATTGGCTTTGGGAATCAGATCAGGAAAAGGTTTAGGGTCAGGACCAAATACCAGCTGTCCGCCGTATTCCAGAAAAAATGAAACACCAATGGCTGTAATGAGAACAACGATTGTCGGCCGGCCCCTAAGCGGTTTGTAGGCCAGTTTTTCAATGGTCACACCCAGCGCCGAACACAACGCCATAGCCAGAAGCATTGAAAGCGGTCCGGCAATAAAGAGATTCCCGCCGGTCAAATCAAGAATGGTCGGTGCCGCAAAAAAGGCTACGTACGCACCTATCATAAAAATGTCGCTGTGGGCAAAATTGATAAAGCGAAGAATACCGTACACCATGGTGTACCCCAGAGCGATAAGCGCATAAATGCTCCCCAGAGACACGCCGTTGATGACCTGTTGAATGAATTCGCTCATTCAGAGATGCAGCTGCTTTCAATCCGGCAGCAAAAGGTCATAACGGGTCAACTTTGGCATGAAAGCGGATTTGTCCGTCCTGTATTTTCACAATTACGATTGCTTTACGGGCGTTGCGTTGGGCATCGATAGTGGTAGTACCGCTGACTCCCGGAAAATCTTTTGTGGTCGCGAGAGCGTCGCGAATTTTAGTCGGATCGTCACTGCCAGCCCGACTGATGGCGTCAAAAAGAATCCGGGCAGCGTCATAGCCCAATACCGCCATCGCATCGGGAATTTTATTGTCGAAACGCGCTTTGTAAGTTCTGACAAAATCCTGAACGATAGCGCTGGTGTCATCAGCGGCATAATGGTTCGTGAAATAGGTGCCATTCATGGCTGCGCCCCCCACTTCCAAAATTTCGCTCGCGTCCCAGCCGTCACCGCCCAGAAACGGCATGGTCATGTTCAGACCTCGGGCCTGTTTTACCATTAGTGCTGATTCCTGATAATAGCCCGGTACGACTACTATTTCCGGATTGAGTCCTTTGATGGCGGTAAGTTGGGCAAGGAAGTCGGCATCTCCCTCGCTATAGGCCTGCTCGCCCACCACCTGGCCACCCAATTTCGTAAAGGTCTCGGTGAAAAATTGAGCCAGGCCAATAGAATAGTCATTCTTAACATCTTTTATTATAACCACCCGTCGCGCGCCCAATGACTCATATGCAAACCTAGCCATTACCTCCCCCTGGAAAGGGTCGATGAAGCAAACGCGAAAGATATAATCCCCTTTCTTGGTAACTTCAGGATTGGTAGAACCCGGAGTCACCATGGGAATTTTGTGCTCTTGAGCAATCGGCGCCGCCGCCAGCGAGCGCGATGAAGCAATTTCGCCCAAAAGAGCAACGACTTTATCCCGGGTAATCAGCTTGGTTGCCACCAGCGCCGCTTCTTCCGGTTTCGATTGGGTGTCTTCGGTGATAAGATGAATTTTCTTACCGAGCACACCTCCGGCCACATTGACTTCATCAACGGCCATTTGAATTCCATTCGATGACGAAGTGCCAAAAGCGGCGGTAGTGCCGGTTAACGATAAATATGCCCCAATGAGAATTTCATCCTGATTAGCCTTTTGCGAGCATCCGGACAGGGCAACAGTCAGCCCCAAAACGACGCATAAAAAGCGGTTAATAATTCGCAAGTTTTTATCCTCCAATAAGTCAGCTTGTTTATAGAAGAGGGTAAAATTACAGTCGAAATCGAGGTCAGTCAATCTGTTTCTGTCTATAACCTACCCCTGAATTCTAACCTGAAAGGAAGTTCTGTGGGCGGTCCGGCACTGCGGACCCTCGATTGTCCTCAGCTTCCACACTCTGAGCATATTCAGGGGGTCGATGGATCTTCCCCTTATTAGCAATGACCTTTTGAATTGGCGAATATCTATAGCCTTGGGCTAACCTCGCGGATGGAAATTAAAAAGGCGGGAGCCAAGTGCTTCCGCCCATTCTGATTTCGAGCTTCAGAGTTTTCTTTTTTACTGAACCGCTACATAGAAAAATATTATATCACACTTTCTCCGTACACCCGGGGGACACGCGCCCTCATAGACGTGCAAAGACAGAATTCTCTCTTCATATCTACTGGGGTGTCGTGCCCACAACAGTTCCGTGAGCGGTCGGAAAATAAATGAGCGTCAATTGCTTGTCATCGATTGAAACACTGCCGCTCTCCTCTTCCGCCAAGAGGTAAAACGTGTTCGCACCAGCTGTAACCACGAATAACCCGTGTACCGTCGCAATTTCATAAAACGTCGCTGTGGCGGCGACCGAATTTATGAAAAAATGCACTGATTGATTGCCAGGAAAAGTTCCTGCGGCATCAGAAACGCCAATCCTGGCGGTTGTGCTCGTGCCGCTCGTGTGTACCCCTTGCATCTCGGCAGTGCCAATAACAAAAACCCAGCCGCTGGCCGGCGCCGTTATGACTCGAGAGAGAAGGGTCTCCACTGTGCCGTCCAGAAAGACGGTAGTAGAACTCAAGTTGCTCGCTACGCCAGGTTCGTCATCGATATCGACAGCCGTGAGCGAGCTGTTCAACACTTCTGAAGTTCCCACGGCCCCGGCGGCGATATCGGCACTAACGATTGATCCGTCAAGAATCTCCGCGGCTCCCACGGCGCCGGTTGCGATATCGGATTGGGTGATCGAGCCGTCCAATATATCGGAACTTCCCACGGCCCCGGTGGCGATTTTGGTAGTGGTTATAGCGTTACTGGCGATATCTGGTTCAATGATGGATAAGTCAAGAATCTCCAAGGATCTCACGGCCCCGTCGGCGATTTCCGAAAACCCAACGGCGTCGGCGGCTATCTGGCCAGATCCAATAGCTTCAGGTGAGATATCAAACCCGAAAATTGTGCCGTCGGCGATTTCACTGTTGGTGACAGCGCCCGGAGCGATATCAGTTCCCGTAATAGCGTCTGGGATTATCTCGTTGCTCCCGACAGCGTTGTCGGCAATTTCTGAAGCACCAACTGCATCAGGGGCAATTTCACTTGCTGTGACACCACTCGCCGCAATAGAAAGACTTACCGCGCCGCTGGCTCCTCCGCCGGTCAAACCTGTTCCGGCAGTTACACCGGTTATGTCTCCCCCGCTGTTTTGATCGGCAGCCGTTACGACAGAGCCATCAGACATAATCGCAGTAATGTATTCCCCGCCCGGGGCAGTACCGGTAACCCGGCGTTGTACTTCGGAACTGTTTATTTCGGCCGTTCCGACAGCGTTAGCGGCGATTTCAGTCGCCGTAACCCCATTGGCCGCGATAGAAAGACTTACTGCGCCGCTGGCTCCACCACCGGTCAATCCTGTACCTGCCGTGACACCTGTAATATCTCCCCCACTGTTTTGATCGGCAGCCGTTACGATGGAGCCATCCGACAGAATCGCAGTAATGAATTCCCCGCCCGGGGCAGTACCTGTCACCCGTCGTTGGACCTGGGAACTGTTTATTTCAGTTGTTCCGATAGCTCCCGGCAATACGGTAGCTGCAATATCGGCCGAATCAGTCCGCAGGGCTTTGTATGCAAAACCAACCGAAGTTAGCCGAGTGCGGGGAGAAATTTCCAGGTCAGTACCAACTTTAATCCCCAAATACCGCACTGTGTCTGTAGCAAAAAGATTGTTTGGCAGAGCGACTGAATCGCCCAGCAAATAGCTGAACAGACCGCCGGTCACCTGTATCCCTCTGAACCCGTTGTCCCAGAGCACTGCTGCTCCCCCGGATGGACCATCGTAGATTCTTAGCTGAATCAAGTATACGTTGTCGGCCACCGGCGTACCACCGTCTGTCAACCGACCTTGAAACGATATTAATTGCGGCACGGCCGCCTGAACACTTGTGAGTGCCCATGAGACCAACAGGAAGGCAATCAAGCTAAGTGAATGGTTTAAAAAGCGCTTCATAGAAACCTCCTTAAGTAGATAAAAACAGTTAACAAAAAGAATTATGGACTAAAGTAAAGCTATACTGATATAAGTAACCGGTCATAATCAGCCTGAAGCAATTTGTTAACAAAGATGTCCGTTGAAATGAAAGCCTGTTTCAGGCAATCATAATATTAAGAAAAAAAGCGAAAACATGCAAGAGAATTGAGATTGGTCGTCCCCTGATTTACATGGGCAAGCCTACTTATTGCCTTTGCAGGCCTCGAGCATTTCTTCTCTGGTCACTATATTTTTCGTATCATAGCCCGTCAATGGCCAAGTGCAGATATATGTCTCCACATCCAATCCCAATTTTTGGACCGCTTCACAAAGTTTAATTGAGCGATCTGAGAGCGGTTTGCCTGATCTGTAGAACAAGAGGTCGCCGTTCATGAGGACTTTTTGACGCGGAAAATAAAATATGAAATACTCATCGGTGTGCAGTGACTCAATATTATAAATTTCTAACGCGTTGGTTTCGTCATCAATCCGCCGTCCCTCTTTGGCGATGGCAATTTGTAGCGGCCTGGGTTCCCTTGAAAGTGCATCAGGACTAAGATAAAAGGGATTCTTCACCATTTCTTCAATTAGCGGAACAGTCGAAGGTGGTACGATTACGGTAGCCCCCTCTTTCACCCAGCTGCGCACGCCCCCGACATACTGTCCGTGAATATGACTGAACGCAAAATATTTTACGGGCTTTTGAAATCTATCCTGCACTTTTTGGGCAATCACATCACAAATCCGTGAATTAAAAGCGCCTTCCAACACCACTAAATAATCAAAGAACTCTGCAACTAACACCCGTGTATTAACCGAATCCAGATCAATCTTGAAAATATGCGGGGCAATTTCGTTTATCTTAATGTCTCCGGCTGAAATCGACCATGTCCGGTCGCGTTCGCGGTCGATAGAGGGAAATACAACCACGTCCTGCCGCTGAATTGAGCCAAAATCGAAACTGGCAATTTCGCGGCCTCTCATTGAAATAGTTACGCTTTTCGGATGGAGTACATCGCTGTCGGTGGAATGAATGTCATAATGAATCTGCTCGGAGCCGTCGCCGCGGCGTTCGTTGCGAACTCGACGCTGCAATGATAATATCCGCCCCATTTTTTTATCTATCGCCACACTCCAGAGTTCATCGTTCCAGGCAAATAAATAACCATTAGCGTGATCCGGTTCTAGATTTTCGCGCCGTTCCAGTATAGTGTTGGCCACGATAACTGGGTGCAGCACAGCAACAGTGGCGGCTGATAAGTCTGCAAATTTTTCGGCGTACTTTTCTTTGCCGTCTTCACCAATTTGAAATAGGCGGCCGCGGCGGACATAGTATTTTGCTGAATCGGCTTTTCCTTCGATAGCCCAGTCAAGTGCAATGACCGTTTCTCCCAGCTCCGGATTCACGGAGAGTCGAAGAATCAAGTCATATTTCCTAAAATCTCCCGGATGCCAGGGATGCGAACCGTTCGTGACAAAACCATTTCCAATTATGGTATAAGGGGTGGAGTCATGAGTGGCCAATTTATCGAATATTGTATCTGCCTCTCCGGACACGTTGAAAATTAGTAACAAAAGAACAGCTAATAAGTATTTCATTGATTCCTCCAGCTGGCTAACTGGCCGCTTTTCTTTTTGGTGTTAAATGCCGTATATACTCAAAAATTCCCGGCATTATGGAAATCAGAACTATCAGAGCGATGATCAACGTAAAATTGTTTTTCACAATTTCTAAACCTCCCAAAAAATATCCGGACAAAACGCCAATGAGAACCCAAGCGACCGCACCCGTCACATTGTACACTGCAAACTTGAAATAGCCCATCCGTCCCACTCCGGCCAGAAAAGGGGCAAAGGTGCGCACAATCGGCACAAAGCGAGCGATGATAATTGTCTTGCCGCCGTATTTTTCATAAAACCGATGCGTTTTTTCGATATACTCTTTTTTGAATATTCGGCTATTGGGATTTTCTAAAAGCCTTTTGCCGATTCGATAACCAATACTGTAGTTTGCTGCATCTCCCAAAACTGCGGCAACTATAAGTATTAGTATCAGCCAACCAATCTCGAGCAATCCTGCTCCGGCAAAAATCCCCGCGGCAAACAAAAGCGAATCTCCCGGCAAAAATGGTGTGACCACAAGGCCGGTTTCACAAAATATTATCAAAAACAAGATAGCGTAGGTCCAGCCGCCGTAGTCCTGAATGATTTCGAACAGATGACGGTCGAGGTGAAAAAATAAATCAATTATTTGTTTGATAAAATCCATGGGCTTGTGTCAATAGTTAATGTATAAGTAAACAAACTATAAAATTCGCATTGACCCGGCCAACTTCAACTACAATGTTATACCTCCCTGGTGATAAAAAAATATGAGGCTCCGACTTCCAATACTGAAATACTCCGACCTTTATCGTAAATTGCTTGTCTTTTTGGGGCTAAATGTGCCAATAGTCTTTCTGCTGCTTTTGCGAAACTTGCGGCAAGTCGATTTTACTCCCCTGACCTGGATTTACTTGTTTTGCGTCACCCTGGGATACTACACCCTGGCACTTCTGCTCGTCATCACCTTAATATTTATCTTCAGCCTTTCGTGGCGCACGTTGGCGGCGGGTTGTGCGGGAGCTGTTTTGGTCATCTTCATCTTTTATCTGTTAATCGATGGTCAGACTTACAGCCTTACTTCTCTCCACATTAACCTTTTCTGGCTGGAATGGATTATAAGTGATTACCAAGGGCTGGGGTTGCCGGACTCAACCATACCTTTCGCGTTGCTGGCTCTGCTTTTCGTTATAGCTTTGGAGTGGGGCATTTTCAAACTTGTCCTCAAAGTCCCTCAACCCCGATTTCTGGCGATTTCGTTATGGTTGTTGGTAATCGTATCGTTTTCAGCCAGTCAAATCATTCACATCGTCACCTACGAAAGGAATGATATCCGCGTAACCAGCCTGACTCCACATCTGCCTGCTTATGTTCCCCTCACATCGCACAATATCGCTATCAAATACGGCGATCTCATTCCTCTGGATGAGGAAGAGCCGGTCGTGGTGCCGAATGAATTCACCGGGTCATTTAACTATCCGTCAAGTGAGATCAAGCTGGTAGTGACGAATGATAAAATGGTGCCAAATATTGTTGTAATATTCCTAGAAAGCTGGCGCTATGACATGATGAATGAAAGCGTTACTCCAAAAATTCTTGAATTCTCCCGCAAATCGGCCGTGAGCTCAAAACACTTCTGTACCGGTAATTCCACAGTAGCTGGTACTTTCGGTTTTTTTTACGGTATAAATCCAACTTATTGGACGGCAGTCAGCTCCAACAACTTGCTGATTGACAATCCGGTTTTTATCGACGTACTCAAAGATTATGGTTATACCTTTGGAGTTTTTGCCAAATCCAATTTTAAACGACATAAGCTGAAAGATTCGATTTTCCGCGGGATTGATGTTCACGAAGAATTCGACGGCGCAACCATTCTTGAACAGGACCAGGATTTGACCAATCAGTTCAAGTCCTTTCTCCTTGAGCAAAAGAACAACTCAACACCGTTCTTTGGGTTTGCCTTCTTCAAATCAAACCATGCCCCTTATTGGTATCCCCCCCAAGATTCGATTTTCCTGCCTGCCGGTGACCAAAACCTGATGTTAGCTTCGTCCGAAACAGACCCTACTTCATATTTGAACGATTACCGCAACGCTACCCACTATGTTGACCGACTCACCGGAGAAATCTTGCGTCAAATTGAGGCGCTTGGGTTTTTATCGAATACCATCGTTATCATCACCAGTGAGCACGGCGAAGAATTCAACGATAACAAAACCAACTTCTGGGGGCACGGCAGCAACTTCACGCAGTTCCAGACAATGGTCCCATTGATTTTCTATGCACCTGGAAAAAAGCCGACTGAAATTAATTTTCCGACGTCACACGTTGACATTGCACCAACAATTTTGCAGGAATTCCTTCACTGCACAAATGACATTCGTGACTACAGCAACGGCTTGAATTTGTTCGCTGGGCAAAGCGAGCCGCGAGCCTTTGTCATTGGCAGTTATGTCAATTATGCTTTCGTCATAGATGACAATGTATATGAAATCTTTCCATTATATACGAAGGACTACAAATTGCATAACATTGCTATTACGGCAGCGCGGCCCTCATCACAGATGCTAAAGAAGATTGTCGAAGAAACGGGGCGATTTTTTAAAAACGGGGGGAGATCGCCAGTAATCAGTTCAGTGCCATAATTTCTTCAGATATTTTTCACCTGTAATTGTTCAATGGACTTATTGAGGATGTTTTCTTTATCCCGCCATAGCTCGATAAAACGAGTATGTGCTTCATCCGCCCGCTTTTGCAATTCCGCCGCCAGAGACTCATAGGACGCAGGCGAATAAACCGGCTGGACTACATCATTGGACAAAAACGAATGAAGTTTCGTAGCGGCCGCTATCGTGTCGTGCCAGAATCCGATGGATTGATGAAGACTGCGCAGCCAGGCGTCAGTTTTTTTCAAATAATCTTTTTGATTATTAATCACGTCCAGAACTTGAATGCGGTAACGTGCATCTTTGGTTTCAATACGCAGGCTGTGCAGCTCTTCAAGAGGTACCGGACCGCCGGTTTTGTGCGATGCAATCTTCAAGAGCGTATCGGCGGTATTGCGACCCACCACCCGCTCAAATTGTGACTGGGGAATGCCGCGCGTGTGACTTGAAATAGCTGCAGAAATGTCACTAATCGTTCGCATTCTGAAATTTTTACACACAGCTAAAAAACTTTGTCGCGCAATTACCTCTTTATCCTTCAGAAAATTGTAATATTCGCTCACTTCCCAAGTTGTTCCGGCTGCCCATTTCCAGATGAGTTCTTCGGCGACGTGCAAATCCCTGACTCGGCCGGCCGCCTTGAACAAACGTCGAAAACTGTGTTCGAAATGTCTTTGCTCAAACCAGATATCGATCTCGGTAAGAAGATGAAGCAGTGAACGGAGTCGTTTTATCCCTACTCTCAAATCATGCACGCTGGCCGTGGAGCAGGATCTTCTTGCTTCAACCAGGTTATCACTGATGCTTTTGATTAATCGGTCTTTGTAATTAAGAAACTGCATGGGCGTTTACTTAACCCCGCTGGAGTCTAAAAACAGACGAACTTATTTATGCTTGGTTGCCACAGCAATACTGGCTCGTCTGTGGTCCTTAGTATCGCCGGCCAGTAGATATTGATTATAAAGCATATGAACCAGGCCGTCGGCTAGGCCGATTTGCGGTACATGAATTTTCTTCCCGCCGCTCCATTTCATGACCGCCAGAAAAATATCGGCTGCGGGGACTATTACATCGGCCCGATCCGGACGCAGATCTAATTTACTGATTCTTTCTTCGAGAGTATATCCGGCCAGCATGTCGCGCAATTTCGAAAGCCTTTTGAACGATAGCGGTTCGCCCGCTTTGAGTCGGGCCATGCGAAAAAGTTTGTTGATGTTGCCGCCACTGCCGACTATCACAATCGGTTTGTGATTTTTTTTCAGCTTTTTGGCCCATTGCTTTAGTTCTTTCCAGGTGCGGTCACTTACTAATTTGTTTAGCAGACGAACTGTACCGATATTCATGGAAGTTGATTCAGATATTTTCCCCTTTTCGATCAAGGTCAATTCGGTACTGCCGCCGCCAACGTCAACGTAAAGAAAGGGCTGGGAACTCTTAAACAAACTCTGGGGATGGTTCAGGCAAATGAGTTCCGCTTCTTTACCACCTTCCACTATTTCAATGTTGATGCGGCTCTCCTCTTTGATGCGCCTGACCAGTTCCGGTCCGTTGGCCGCTTCTCTTAGGGCCGACGTGCCGCAAGCCGCATAGCTTATTGCATCATAAGCTTCAATCAACTGCTTGAAAGCCTTCATCGTCTTAATCAAACTGCCGGCCTTTTTTTCACTGATTTTTTTCAATAAAAACGCATCGTCTCCCAGTCGGATGGGCATTCTTACCAGACACTCTTTTTTGAAAACCGGCGACTTACCGTTGCCAATGACGCTGGCCAAAAGCAGTCGCACCGCATTGGACCCGATATCAATAGCTGCAAATCTGGTACTATTCATTTCTGTCCCGCACTTATGAATTGTTGCTGGGGCCACGAACCCAAATAACGATAAATTTCCCACTGCGAGCGAAATTCTGGCGCTCCATCGGTTTTGAGCCGCCTGTTTTCCCCTTTGGCATCGAGTAAGCTGGCCTTCACATTATCCCGCCATTGCATGTCTAACACGTTTTTTAATTCCTGTTGCAGCCCCGCTGCAGTAATGGGCACCAGCGCTTCCACCCGCCGGTCGAGGTTGCGGGGCATCAAATCCGCCGACCCTATAAAATACTTCGCTTTCCCCCCGTTACCAAAGGCAAAAATTCTGGAATGTTCCAAATAACGGTCGACAATTCTGATGGCTTGAATATTGTCACTCACTCCGGCAATGCCCGGCACCAGCGAAAACATCGATCTCACAATTAACTTCACCTTCACACCGGCCCGGCTGGCATTGTACAAAAATTCAATTATCTCCGGATCGACCAGATTGTTCACTTTTATGGTGATGTACGCTTCCTGACCCTTGTGGGCATTTTTAATTTCGGTCTTAATAAGACGTATCAGTTTTTTGCGCAAGTCAAACGGCGCAACCAACAAGTGTTCAAAATGAGAAACTCGATAATTAGTTTCATAAAACTTGAAAACTTCCAGCACTTCCCTGGTAATCTTGCGGTCGCTGGTAAACAAAAAATGGTCAATGTATATTCGTGCCGTTTCTTCGTTAAAGTTGCCGGTGCCTATAATGGCATAGCGTACGTTTTCATTTTTCTCGCGGCGAGTTATCAGACCAAACTTGGCATGGACTTTTAATCCCGGAACTCCGTAAATGACCCGCACTCCTTCATCAGTCAATCGATGCCCCCAGGAAATGTTGGCTTCTTCGTCGAAGCGGGCCTGCAGTTCCAGCACCGCCGTAACATCTTTCCCGTTGCGGGCGGCATTGATCAGTGCATTTAATACGCTGGAATTACGGGCCGCGCGATAGATAGTCAGCCTAATGGATACAACTTTCGGGTCAATCGATGCTTCTCGCAGAAAATCAATCACATATTCAAAGCTGTGATAAGGGAGATGAATTAGTATGTCTCTTTCCCTGACTGATTTGTGCATTCTCCCCTGCCGATTAATGCTCGGATGCGACAGCGTTTCCATCGCCGGATAGCGCAGGCCTTTGGTATTAAGATCGGGGAAGGCCATGAAATCACGGAAATTGTGGTAACGTCCACCCGCCAGCAGAATGGCCGACTTACCTAAATGCAGTTTTCGGGCCAGCAGCGCCAATAAATCATGCGGCATAGCTGAATCGTATATAAAGCGCACCGGCTTGCCGCCTTTGCGCTGCTTCAAACTCTTGGCGATTTTTTTGGGATAGCTGTCCCACATGTCATCATCCATGTCCAGCTCCGCGTCTCTGGTTAGTTTCATGGTAAAGGCCGCATACGATTTGTAGCCAAAGACTCCGAATATGTCGTGCAGCCCTAATCTTATGACATCGTCAACCAGCATTAAGTACTGTTCATTTCTTTCCCTAGGGAGTTCTACGAAGCGCGACGGGAGATCCGGGGGAAGCTCAATCAGGGCATATCTTTTGGTGTTGGGGTCTTTCTGTTTTACAAGACTAATCGCCAGATAAATTGATTGATCGCGCAAATTGGGCAGGTTTTTTACCTGGTCAATCATTATGGGCATCAGTTTGGGACGGACATTTATGCGAAAATAGTTTTTCACGAAGATGCTTTGTTCTTCCGTTAATTGCTTTTCGTTGAGAATAAAAATATCGCGTTGTGCCAATTCCGTCAGAATTTCCTGATAAGCTTCTTCAAATACTTTGTTTTGCTTAATAGCTATGGCTTCAACTTGCTTCAGCACTTCCCGGGGAGAGGCACCGCCTTCATCGATAAAACTGCCGCCAAACTGAATCAATCGGTTAAGTACTGCTACGCGGACTCTAAAGAATTCGTCAAGGTTGGAAGAAAATATTCCCAGAAACTTTATGCGCTCAAGCAAAGGTACACTGGCGTCCATGGCCTCTTCCAGAATGCGTCCGTTAAACGACAGCCAGCTGATTTCTTTGTTGAGATAGGGGAAGTGTGACTTCCCTGAATTATTTGCCGAAGATTTTGGAGTCACAAGCTTTTCGGATTCCGGGTGATTTGGAAAGTCTGGGAATTAAGGTAATAAATGCCCGCCGGCATTATGTGACGGTCGTTAAATTATTCCTTTTGGTCTACTTTCGCTGAATCCTTTTGCCGCGAGCGCAGCCAGTACGATAATACCACATCCTGATTCTTGGCCTTGTTAAGAAAACTCGTGGCCACCTGCTGACAACTTTTGCGAATTCGCTTGCGAATGCCCGATGCTCCATCGGAATCGATCTCTGCTAATAGGGCGCCCACTCCATCGCTTAAAGCCGCCGCCAATTCCTTGCGGGCTGATTTCCGCAGTTTTTCCGGAGCGTAGCCGGCTTTGGGAAATTCCAGCAGAATCAATCGTCCGCTTTCGGGGGTTATCTGTTTCCACGATTCGGCATTCCAGCTGATTCCCACTGCCCCGGCTTTGGGCATCACTTCTTGAAAGCCTTTGGCCAACGTTTGCGCTAGTTCGCTTATGGCCGGGTCATGGCCAAACATCACCACTGTTTCCCAGCTCTCATCAAACGATTGAATTAATGGCAAAAATTCTTTGGCGCCTCCGAAATCATAGAGCTCCTGCTTGAGAATGATTTTCTGAACCGGATAATCCCAGGCTTTGGCAAAAATATGGGCAGTTTCCAAAGCTCGATTAGCCGGACTGGAAATCAGCACTCCCTCGAGTTGGCCATTCTTGCCAATTCTCCGCGCAATTTTCTTGGCTTCTTTGGCGCCTTTTGGAACAAGTGAACGTTCGAAATCCGGAACTTGATTGTCACGCGGCAACGCAGTGGCGTGCCTAATTAGATATAGACGTTTCATGATTGAACCTGCAATCCTTTGAATGAGTTTGTCGTCCTATAATCTATCAAAAAGTGCGCTTCAAGCAATGGATTAATTCCACCAATCCATCCTGATTTTCTAGAGCCACGCTTAAAGTAAGTCTGAATTGTTAGAAAAGTGTTAGCGCCTGCAACACTATAGGTACGTTAAAGTTGGGAGTGGCCAGAAGTTGGCAATTACGGTGACATAATGAAGTTCAAAGTTTTGCATTACCCATGGTATTTAATCTTGCCTACTAGCAAATCATATATAAACTTAAAAATGAATTGACAACCAAAAGTTAGTTGTAATAAAGTTAACTTGCAATGCCGGAAATAGAACTCATTGAACTTCATAAGGCCTCCGCTCATTTCCCAATTGCGTTACTTATGTCGAATGTTTTTTTCGATTTAGCCGCCCGTATTTTTAAAAAGCCACATTTCCAAATAGTATCGTATTGGATTCATCTGTTGGGAGTTGTTGCCGCCATAGTGACGATCACTTTAGGGTCACTAGGAAACCCGTTTTTTGAAGACGTCGGACTCATAGGAAGTCCCTGGAAGGATTACGGGAACGACATGATCCAAAAGGCTGCCCAGCATTCATGGATGGGGATTACGAGTTTTCTTCTCTTTGCGGTACTGGCTGTTTGGAGAGTAAAGAGAAACGGGCAGTTTGCGAAAGCAGAAACTGTTATCTATCTGTCAGCGGCGGTGCTGGGTGTTGGCCTGCTTGGACTTGCAGGCTATTTGGGAAGTCATGTAATGGATTAGAACTAACGTTTAAGGATTATTTATATTGTAAAGTCCCGGACACAACTGCGGTTCATGTATGTTTAAGATAAGTAGGAAACATTAATTTGTCCAAAATATAACCAGGAGAAGGTTTATGTCTAGAGCAATGTTTATCAAAAGTTTTCAAATGTGGGTCATTTCGATGATAATGGTATTTGGAATGACCGGTACCAGCTGGCCCCACGAGGCCAAATGTCCCCATTGCGAGCTGGACATAGTTCAAGACACTCCGGAGCAAGATAACGAAGTAGCGCTCATGTACGGAAAGAAAAGAATTGAATATCGTTGTGTCATGTGTGCCATCGCTGATTCCGAGAAATCATACAAAGGAGACCTGAAAGTCCTGGCTCCAAGCGAAATCAAGGGAAAACCGGTTGAGCTTGTTCGTACCGAAGGAAAGTGGACTGCCCCAGATAGCACCGTGTTTATCGGCCACAAAATAAAGCACCGCTATTGCGAGAGAGGTTACCGGGCATTCACCACCGCAGAAGCATTTAGTAAACACGTGGCAAAATACAAAGCACAATTGCCGGACGCGAAACAAATTACACTTGCTGAATTGGTTAAAATCGCGTTGAGCGACATCGTTCAAGACGAAAAGAAAAAGTGAGAGAAGGAGATTCTATGAATCGCCTATTGGTCGTCTTTATCTCGTTTCTGGTTTTGGCTTTCCACCTTTCGGCACAGGCCCAAACGGAAAACGAGACACAACACCAGGGCCATTCCTCGACTGGAAAACTTCAGGACACCAACATTCTACCGCCCCCGCCGGCAAACTTGCCTGATTGGTTCAACAACAAGAAAAAGAACCATATTTTTTACAAAAGGGGAAAGTACAACTACGACACCTACAACATCAAGAGATTGGCTTATGATTTAAATGCCGTAGCAGTGGGGCATGCTATGGCCTATGAAGATATGGTAACTGGCAAAGCTGTTGGATTGGACACCAAGACCTTTGATAGAATCAATTGGGTTCTCAATAATCCGCCAAAGTTTATGCCTGATGAAGCGAACATATCCCCAACCTTTGGAAGGAAGTACGGCGTTCTTGAACTTGTTTTTGACTGGACTCATATCTTACATGCACAGACAGTCGATGTCTTAGCGAGCACCGACTTCACAGAAGAAGAGAAGGACAACGAAATTAAGGCGCTCTGGAAGTTTTATTTTGAGAGTGTGCCTTACGCCATATCGCCTTTACCAATGAACATGGCTTATCTGGACGGACAGCCTTATAGCGGCGCGTTCAGGACAAAGTACCCAAAAGTTAACGGTCTGTTCTGGGGATATCACTGGCTGCAAGGGGCCATGTACGATGCGCTCTTGAACAAGACGCTCCAACAGCAAATTGATGTTTATGAAGTTTTTGGCGACCGCTACCACGCTATTGAATTGTATCGCACCGACCGATCGTTTATGCCTATGTTTGCTGAAACCAGCCCTAGATTTTCAGAAAAATACCCTTATATCGCCAACGCCTTCGATAACTTGCATATGTTACACGACATGGTGAACGATATTCTGGCATCCGACTGGATTCCCGAACCGGAAAAAGAGAAACAGATACTAAAGGCAATTTGGATAGTTTCAGCAGAAGCCCATAAGGGAGAGACTCCGGGCGACGTAAAAGAAGAAGTCGGCATGCACGACCACCGCTTTATGCTGGGAATGCCCGGTATGGGATTTATGAAATATGGCACCGAGGACGTAATGTTTATGGATAATATGGGCTGGATGAGCATGGCCGATTGCCATCATTGTTCCATGCCGCTTGCAGAGGGAAAGGATGCCTGGAGAGCCCCCACTGTATCTGCCGAAGGTTGGACTATGCGGACTCGCTGCGCGCTTTGCGCCCGCGACATGGCAGCCGAAACCAAAGGTGCAGTGATCATTCATCTTCCGACGGAAAACCCCTTGAAACCGGCTGTGGTAATTTCTGATGAAATGGGTAATATGACTACGGACTCGCCTGAAATAATCTTTTTGGAAAATGAAAAGAGTCACAGATCGTGTGACCGTTGGTCTTTAACTTTTTCCTCGCTCAAGGCATTCCAGAACTATGTCGCAGCAAATCCTGAATTCAAAAATGCACAACCCGTTTCCTTTGAAGATTGGTCCGGGCTAAGAGGCAAAAAACCAGATACCTATGTAAAACCGGTGGGGCCAGAAGGAAATCCATACGATATTCAGCCGGAAGAAATCTCGATGGAAAACGAGTAAATGATTCCAGATCGGCTGTTACTTCCGTATCTCTGGCTGACGCTTTTCCTGGTTGTTCTTCCGCAGTTTGTTCAAGGGGTAGATCACAACAATATAGATTCCGGCAGGCCCCTTAGTTTTGACGATGCCGAGGCAGTTGCCCTCCGGGAGAGAAGCATCGAGGTAGGACTTGGTGGGATTTCTCCTTATGGTAGTTCTGCCGGAATGACTCTTGACGCCGGATTCCTTTATGGATTCGCGCTGAATTCTCATTTAATGCTTGATGCTGATGCAGTTGCAGGCGGTCGGGCCGGATCACTCGATAAAGGTTTCCAGATAGAAGGCATTAAATTTGGTATTTTTCATAATTTTAATCGAGAGTTCGGAAACACACCCGCGTTCTCGGTTTTGACCGGCCTTGACCTCCCGACCGAAGATGGTTCAAACGGCGTAGCCATTCACTTTAGGGGAATAGCCAGTAAAGTGTTATTCCAATATGATCGCATTCATTTAAACCTTGATGGAATTGTAAAGACTGATGCGGAAAATTTCGAAAGGGGATTTCTGCCTCGTTTAATTTTGGGCTATTCCAAACCACTCGGGTATCCCCGCAGTTTTTTCCGAACCGGAGTAGCCGAACTTTCAATGCGTTCAACTGAACTAAAGGGGACGGGTCCAGTGATGTCATTCGGCATTGGTCTGCGTCAGCAAGTGACGGTTCGTTCTGTAATTGATATTGGTATTAGCTCGGATTTTTGGGCAATTGACCAAGCCCCCCATGAAGATTTCAAGCTTATTGCTGGATACTCTGTTAGTTTTTGATCGTTTCTTGAGCCTTACGTTAGTGAGCCACTGTCAACATAAGTCCCAGCAAATTTTCTTATTAGTGGGGAGTTCTTAGACTCCTGTCCTGCTCAACTGCTGCGAATTTGCGTTCTGCTGCGCGTTTACAAAGCGTTTGTAATCTTCGGGGTCCAAAATCCCCTTGCGGATGCGAATTGATTTGGGTGTCACTTCGACCAACTCGTCCTGCCGAATCCAAGCCATCGATTGTTCTAAGGACATCTTTCGTGGAACATTTAGAATGACCCCAATATCTTTGTTGGATGCGCGGTGGTTGGTCAACTTTTTCCGCTTGGTGGGATTGCAGGGCAAGTCATCGGGGCGCGTGTTCTCTCCTACAATCTGACCCATGTAAATTTTTTCAGTGGGCTCCACAAAAATTGTCACGCGCTCTTGAAGTCCTTCGATTGCATAAGCAGTTGCCGGTCCGGTCTCCATTGAGACAACCGAGCCTTTGTTGCGCGATGCAATTTCCCCGCGCCATTCGCCGTACTTGATAAACCGCGATGCCATAACACCCAATCCTCGTGTGTCGGTCAAAAACTCCGAGCGGTAGCCGAACAGTCCTCGGGTGGGTATCTCGAATTCCATTCTGATACTATGGGCGCCGGCATTGTCCACGTGCAAAAGCTCTCCTTTTCGCTTCGCCAGTTTTTCGATGATTATTCCCTGATATTCTTCACGAACATCGATAATCAGTTGTTCAATAGGCTCCAGCGTATTGCCGTCTTTGTCAAGATGAGTGACCACTTCGGGGCGGGAGATACAAAACTCCAATCCTTCACGGCGCATTTCTTCGATTAAGATTGCCAGATGCAACTCTCCGCGTCCGGAAACTTTAACACCATCAGAACGCCCCAGATCTTCCATCCGCATGGCCACATTGACACGCGTCTCGGAGCGAAGACGGTCCTTGAGTTGGCGCAGCATAATGGCATTGCCGTCCTGGCCGGAGAATGGTCCGTTATTGACCAAGAAAAACATTGATAGTGTGGGTTCTTCTATCTCAAGCGGCTTCAGTCCTACTTCAGGGTTCTCAACCGCTGTGAAGGTGTCGCCGATACCTATTTCTTCGGGTCCGGCCAGCCAGACAATATCGCCGGCACTGATAGTCTCTACTTCGACTCGATTCAAGCCGCGGGTCACCCAGAATTGCACGCCTTTTGACCTGGCTGAAACAATAGAATCCCAGCCTTTATCCTGCTTGGCGCTGTCTTTCCAGCGGGTGATTATCCGGGTGAATTCTTCCCCCTTATTCAAAGTACCCCGGAGTACCCGGCCGCAGCCGATTTGTCCGACATAATCACTCCAATCCAGTGAGCTGATTTGCATCAGAAATGGACCTTCCTGGTCAACTTTGGGAGCGGGGACATCCTTAATGATAGTCTCAAAAAGTGCCTCCATGCTTTCGTGCTTATCATGTTTCAAATCTTTGACAAACCAGCCGTTGAGCCCAGAACCGTAAAGAATCGGGAAATGCGCTTGCTCATCGGTGGCCCCTAATTCAATAAACAAATCAAAGGTCTTGTTGAGCGAGTGATCGGGGCGGGCGTTGGCGCGGTCAACTTTATTCAAAATTACAATTGGGCGCAGTCCCAACCGGAGTGCCCGCATCAAGACATATCTGGTTTGCGGCATCGGGCCTTCATTGGCATCAACCAAAAGGAGGACCGAATCAACCATGGAGAGTACGCGCTCGACCTCGCCGGAAAAATCAGCGTGGCCGGGAGTATCGATAATGTTTATCAAATAATCATCCCAAGTAACGGTGCAATGCTTGGCGCGAATGGTTATTCCCCTCTCCCGCTCAATAGCATTACTGTCCATCAGTCGATCGGCCATCTGCTGGTTATCTCGAAAAGTCCGCGTGGCGCGGAAAATCGAATCAATCAGGGTAGTCTTGCCGTGGTCAATATGGGCCACAATGGCCAGGTTTCGTATTTTATCAACTGGTATCATGTTTACGTTTAGCCTTTTCTCTCTTACTCTTTCGGGCAAATGCCCGTTATCTTTATTGGCTCCGCCGTCAAGCTGTTTAATCAATCCATTTCGAGGGAGATTATACAGAAAAATACCCCGTTCGACTAAAAGCCGCCCGGGGTTAATTCAGGCGAGTGGTAATATAATCAAAAGTTGAAATTATCCAAGTGATTCTTTTCCAATGGGAATTAGGAAGTTAGATTACCGCTCAAACGGGTGCTCGAAGGTGAAATCCGGCTGATAATTAGTGGGGCTGTCCATTTCCTGTACCCAGCCGCGATAAAAACCGAGCCGGTCGAATTCCTCGCGCACTTCCTGGTATTCTTCATAGTTCAACGTCCGCCCCAGACGCGGATGATTCGCGACAAGAGGATTGGGGTGATATTGTGACATGAGCGATAGATGAACTGACGGTGATAATTCATCGGCAATCCAGCGCAGAACATTTTTACTGTTGTCAACCCGGCCCGGCAGAACCAGATGACGAATTATCAATCCTGTTGTAATGCAGCCGTTGTCATCCAGCCAGATATTGGAACCCTTCTGATAAAACATTTCTTTGATTGCAGCACAAGCGACTTCAGGATAATTGGGTGTGTCGGAATAAAACCGGCCAAGCCGGTCATCGAGATATTTCAAATCCGGCAGCCAGACATCCATAGTCCCATCGAATGATTTGATGGTCTCGACTTTATCATAGGAACTGGTATTAAAGACATAAACTGGTTTTCGTCCCCGTGCCGTCAGCGCATTAATAATAACTTTCACTTGTGGAATAAAATGAGAGGGCGAAACAAAACCGACGTCATGTGAACCCGCGTCAAGAATCTCTTCAATTTGTCGGACAATTTCAGGCAAAGTATGTTTTTGTTCCAGAATCTGGGCATTACGATGACTAATCTGATAATTCTGACAGTAGACGCACTGCATATTGCAGCGGGTAAAAAAGATATTACAAATCCCGTGCTGGCCGACGATCACCGGCTCTTCACCCCGATGCGCACAAATCGAACCGATGGAAAATCCGGTGCCGCTCTGACAGTAGCCGAGCTTTTCACCAAACCGGTCGGCGTGGCAATTGCGCGGACAGCAGGTGCAGTCGCGCAAGTGTTCCAGCGGTTCCAGAATTGACGTCATATCCAGCGGTTGGCCGGTGACGGGATTGAGCAAAACGTCATTCATGACAGTTAAGTAACCGATTTTCTTTTATAATGCAAGGGTGCGAGTTCAGGTAGTGGTCGGTTTTCGACTTTTAGACTAAAAGATATGGTTATGTTTAAAATCTGGCACAAATCGCCTCTTTCTCTTACCGTTATCCTGACTTATTTTAAACGTATGACAGAAACCGTAAAAGGGTGGGTTTCTAAGGTCCGCAAAATAAATACGGCTCTCTTTTTATTTGCCGCCGCATTGTTGATTTTTACAGGTTTGCTAATATGGGGCAATAACATAGGGTTGACTGGATGGGATAAAAGCGCTCTTGTAATAGGCCTGATATTCATTGTTTTTGCAGTTTGTTTGTTAGCTCTCTTCAGGCCCGATTCGTTGCTAATGACAGCAGAGCAAAGACTGGAACTATATAAAATTGAGAGAGGCGATGCCGAGGGGGGCGAAATTAAGTCATCATACATTCAGGGTGAAGATGCCCCCGAAGAAGAACCCAAACAGTTAGAATGAAATAATGGTTTTACTAATCACTTACGATATTTCAAATAAGGATCGAGACATTTCCAGGCTTCAACAGGCCATAAAATCTGCTGGTACTTGGTGGCACCACCTGGAAAATATTTGGTTAATTGAGACTAATAAACCCCCTTCTTATTGGTTTAAAAAATTAGCCCCTTACTTGGTTAAGGGTGACCACGTATACATAGTTAGAATTTATCCCGAACGCTCTGGAATGCTTCCTAAAAGTGCCTGGAAGTGGTTACAAAGAAGAAATTTTGATTAGTGTGGCCACTTTACAAGGCTTGGTATAGAGTTCTCGACTCTTTATTATTTCGTCGGCGGCAGGAGTCCCGATTGCCCATTGCTTGGGCTAATACTGCTGCCGGCTATCCAGCCTGTCGTCCAGGCGCTTTGAAAATTAAACCCGCCGGTGATGCCGTCAATATCCAGAACCTCGCCTGCAAAATAAAGACCCGGGCACCTCTTGCTCTGCATTGTTTTGAAATCTACCTCTTTCAGACTCACCCCGCCGCAAGTCACAAATTCCTCTTTGAAAATTCCCTTCCCCTTGATTTGAAAATTCGCTCGGGTTAATTCCGATATAATCGACAACATATTTTTCCGACTTGTATTCCCCCAGGTGGTTTCATCGTCAATGCCGCATGCTTTGACAATTTGTTTCCAATACCGAGCGGGAATCGGTAGAGCATTGGCGCTTTGGACCAGTTTTTTCGGAGATTCTTGCTTTGATGAGTTTATCGTTTCCGTAAGCCCCTCGGCGCTGTAATCCGGCAGGAAATTCACAGTTAACTGCGCCTGATATTTATACTCATGCAGCGGTCCGGCTCCCCAGGCCGATAATTTCAAAACCGCCGGACCGCTTAATCCCCAGTGGGTAATCAGCATGGGCCCCGTTTGTTTGAGTTCGATATCATTCCCGACTAGCAGAGTCAGTTTGACGTTTTCGAAGCTTACTCCGGACAAACCGACGATGCGCTCGTCTTCAACTTTGAAAGTAAAAAGCGATGGCACCCGCGGCAAAACCGCGTGTCCAGTTGATTCTGCAAAGCGGTACCCTTCGGGGCTGTTCCCGGTCGCAATTAAAACGGAATCAAAAAGTTCTTTTTGACCACCGGACAACTCGATTTCAAATTGAGGTGCACTTGAGGTTCCATTCTGCAGTTTGATGCTTTTTACTCTAGAGCCAAGCCGGACATTCACGCCGGAGCTTTGGGCGGCATTAATAAGACAATTCGTAATTGTTTCGGATTTATCGGTTACCGGAAACATGCGGCCGTCTTCTTCTGTTTTCAATTTCACGCCTTCTTTCCCAAACCATTCTATGATTTCAGCCGGACCGAATTGATTATACGGACCTTGCAGTTCTCTGCCTCCACGAGGATAGCTTTTTATCAGTTCAGAAGGATCAAAACAATGGTGAGTCACATTACAGCGTCCCCCTCCGGAAATACGCACTTTGTCAAGAGGATGCTGTGTCGCTTCCAAAAGTGATACTTCAGCTTGAGAATTGCTCCGAGCAGCTGTTATCGCCCCCAAAAAACCTGCCGCACCCCCTCCGATTATGGCTATTCGCACGATGCAGTAGTGCTAAAATTAAAGTTGGTAATAAAGCCCTAATTTCATTGCTTACTTGATAAGACTTCTTCAACCGCTTTTATCTCCGGCGCCAGCTTCTTTTCTTTGGCCTGGGCCAGCGCCGCTTCCAGAATACTTCTGCCTTCTTTGTTGTCGCTGTCGCTCCGGCTGTTTTCAAAAAGCACTTTCCCCAAAAGCGTTTTTAACTGAAGCAAAAGTTGGTTGTCGCCGATTGATTCGGCGTCCCTGCATATCTGTCGGATCTGTCTGATACCCGAATGATACAGGCCGCCGCTGACTGTTAATGCAGCTATTAGAGCCGAAGACTGAAGCACAACCGATTTTTCCCCGATTTCCTTGCCGACCATTAATGCTTTTTTAGCATATTCGTTACAGCCTTTGTAGTCTTTGACTGCATATTTCAAATCCGCCAAGAGATACAAACCATGGGCAATGTTTCTGGTGATTCCGGCCGACTCGGCAATTTTGAGCGCCTCGTTGATTTGTTTTTCGGCATGGGCGTAATCAGCTTTGTAAATATGCGCCATACCCATATAAAGATTGGCGTCACTTTCGCCTAAAGGGTGCTTTATATCTCGTGCAATCTGGCGGGCGGATTCGGCCATTTGAATCGCCTTATCTGCGTCGCCCATGATGATCTTCACCTGACTAATATTAATGAGGTTCATCGCCAGCATGCCGCGGTCGCCAACTTTTTCAAAGGTATCAGCCGATTTTTTCAAAAGCTCCAGTCCTTTTTCGTGGTCTCCGTTCTGAATATGAATAAGACCCATATTAAGGTTTTGCCTGGCCGCCATGGCGTGGTCACCAATTCGGGTATTAATACCGCCGGCTTCTTGTTGATATTGCAGGGCCAGATTCAAATCCCCTTTGTAATAGTAGACATTACCGATATTGGATAAACAGGCGGCTTCGAGACTCAAGTTTTCTTGTCCTCGGGCCAACTCCAGAGATTCTTCATAAAGGCCCAGCGCCCGCTCATAATCTCCTTTGCGTGAATAGGCCACACCCATGTTCTTTAACGACTCGGCAATTTTCTCCTGGTCATTCAGATGCCTGCTGATTTCAAGCACTCTGTCGAAAAGAGCGAGCGATTCATCAAACTTGGCCTGCGGCTGCAGAATTGAAATCAGCACTCCCAGAGTTTCTGCTTCTCCAGCCAGGTCCTTCAATGTTCGATTAAGCTGAAGGGCTCTATCACCAACTCTCCAGGCTTCCGGCCAGTTTGACTGACGGATATAAAACCTAGATAATAATCTCAATATTGTCGCCTGTTCCTGTTTTAGGTCACTTTTTTCCGCAATCGCCAGGGCGCCTTCGAATTCTTTGAGCGCCTCTTTCGGTTCGCCCTGATACAACAAGATCTCTGCAATTCCGGCTCGCGCCGACAAAAGCGCCGGTTCTGATTCCAGCGCCTGCTGATAAAGTTTCAGCGCCACTGAAACATCGGACTTGTCTTTTTTGTGTTCAAAATTGTATTTCGCTCTAAGATAATTCTCATAGGCCGCTGGGTTGGCTGTTTTCTGGCCGCTCACTAAAGCCAAATCCATAAGTGTCTGTCCGACTTCAAGAGCTTGACTAATACTTTCTGCCAGAGACTGTTTAACCTTTGACAGATTCTCAATCGGTTCTTCCCAACGCTCCGCCCACAGGTTTCTGTCATTGTGTACATCAATTAATTGCGCCGAAACGCGAATTGATGAATCAGCGCGGTGAATGGAGCCGTCGAGCACGATATCGACATTCAACTTACTGGCGATATCAGATAATTCGGCATCGGAATCTTTAAATTTCAAAATCGCCCGCATGGGAGATACGCGGACTGTGCCTATGCGTGTTAAGTCAATAATTAGATCTTCAGTTATGCCATAACTTAAAAACTCATCTTTCTCGGTGCCTAAATTGCGCAGATACAAAACTGCCAGCGACTTGACTTCTCTTTTTTCGCCGATGGTGGCAGAATCCAGAGGTACCGTTGTAGATTTCAGTCCGATAACAGCTTTCAAATCCGCACCCAACTGCCCCACATCCTGATAACGTTCGGCAGTTTTCTTGGCCAGCGCCTTGTCAACGATGCGCTGCAATTCAACCGGCACATCTTTTACGAATCTGTTTAGCGGAGGGACGGCGTCGTTGACGATAGCGTAAATCGTGCCGGTCAGGTTGCTTCGTTCAAAAGGGAGTTTGCCGGTAAAAAGTTCGTAGAATACCACTCCCAACGAGAAGATGTCGCTTCGCTGGTCGATGTTACTTCCCTTGGTTTGTTCGGGCGACATATAACTGATCGTCCCCATGGCAGTATCGGCTTTAGTTATTTCCATGTCGCCGACTTGTTTAGCTAATCCAAAATCGAGAATGCGGGCTCTTTGCGTTTTGTCCACCACCACATTTGTTGATTTGATATCGCGATGTACCAATCCAGCTTGGTGGGCCGCCTGAAGGCCCTCGCATAGCTGAATGGCCAAATTCATTTTGACCAGAAATGACAGATTGCCGTGTTCTATCAATTGGCGGAGAGTGTTTCCCTCGATATACTCCATCGCTATGAAAGCACGCCCTTCAAATTCGGCAACTTCGAATATGGTAACGATGTTGGGATGACTCAAGGCGGCCGCGGCGCGCGCTTCGCGCAGAAAGCGGGCTTTATTGGTGGCATCGGAGGCAATCAGCTGTGACAGAAATTTCAGGGCGACTTTTCGCTTCAGGTCACTATCCTCGGCGACATAAACTTCCCCCATGCCCCCCCCACCCAGCTTTTTAAGCACCTTATAATGGGAAATGAGGGCCCCCTCGCGCAGCACCGTAATGGATTGAGTTTTGTCGTCGTCGTGATTTTGTGGAGTCATAGATAATCTTAATTACTAATTTAGCTGCGTTCTAAAATGGACACAGCCATAAAATATCGAATAAACGATGATTGGACAACGCAATTATTAGAACGCGATATTCGCCAAGAATCAAATCCCTCCCCTGACCCCTCTCCTAAGTGGAGAGGGAGATGTAGGGGCAGAATATCTTCTGCCCTCGTGGGGAAGTTAGAGAGGGTTGAACTTGTTCAACCCCTGCCCCTCTTCCTTTTAGGGGGGACTGGGGTTAGGTTATTTGATACCCTGCCCGCCCACAAATGATCCTGGGATTGTAGGGCTTGGGCTTGTAGAGAAAAAGATGCCATCCAAATATTGGTTATCCGGAGTAGTCGTGTACACAGATTTCACCTCACCCGATGAGTTAATAAAAACGCCGCTAGTAGATGGAGCAGTTTCAAAACGCGCTGTGGCGGGCGGTCTGAACCCCTCGGGGAGTGTTCCAAATAATGATTCAGCGTGAATGGGTGAATGGTCGGCCTTATGGACGAGCCCTCTAAGATAAACTATATCTCCAATTTTGCGATATTCCACTTTCTGAAAACCGCCCGCATGCGCATCTTCGTAGTTATCGAATCCTGAAGCGAAAGGAAAAGATGTCCATGATGCGGCGCCTATAATATCACCGGTCACCGTTAACTCGCCGCCTGAAGTTAAGCCCATAGTTGTGTCAGTACCGGTCGTGTCAAACATGATTATTCCCTCGGTAGTTATCTCAACCCTGGGCACCGAAGGTACTGCAAGTCCGTCCTTTGAATCCACCGGATCAAAAATGGATATCACTGTAGTTCCAGACGAATTTACTTTTACGCTGAAAACTACTGCTCCGTCGCTATTCTCGATCAAAATTGCATCACCCAAAACTTTCGCTGGGTCGGGCGTTATTACAAGCTCACCGGATAGATTACCGGCTGTGGCGCCATCAATGCTGGCCACTCGCTTTGACACGGCCACGGCAGTGAAAAGAGATCTGGTGCCGATAATTTCGCCTTCAACTTCAATTTCCAGCCACAAGGCGCTCAAATTGAAAAGACTGTCTGGGATTTCTCCTCCTGTGCCGCTGCCAAGCAGATGAGAGAAAAGCCCATCGGTTACTTGCACATCATTGACTACTTCCTCCCACAGCACCGAGCCGCCAGCTCCGGTGGGAAACAGGCGGAACGTGATGTCAAATGTTCCCGATTGTGGTTCGCCGGAGGAATTGGTAAGTCTCCCCTGGTAGTTGACAAACTCCGAGCCGATGGCCCGTGCCGTTCCGAATGATATTGCCAGAACACAGAATATCAGGACGGCTGTCGTTTTTAAGGATTGCATCAAAGTACCTCCAGTTATGGTGCCTTACTTTTGCTTTATTAAAGTTTCCAGTTCATCAAGTCGTTTTTTCAATTCCAGATTTTCTTTATAAAGCGCCTGTATCGCCGCCAGTGCTACGCCGTCGGCGTCAATTGTGGAGATGCGCTTGTCATCATCACCCAAGCCAAATGCGGAATAGAAATCCTGCGACATAGGACCGATGTGGTCGGCCTGGCTCACTTCTGCGATATACTTCCAG
>Ga0184627_10000035_pt1 | contig 75973 bp, 58 predicted proteins | sample PLM3_127_b1_FD_133150 | JGI IMG/M metagenome (GOLD analysis project Ga0184627, IMG submission 133150) | Groundwater sediment microbial communities from an aquifer in East River, Colorado, USA - PLM3_127_b1 | ecosystem: Environmental > Terrestrial > Soil > Riparian zone | place: USA: East River... | reverse complement strand
TTTTGCTCAACATCCCAACGCTTCCGCCCCGAAACCTTTCGGGACTGCACAGGCATCGTCGCTGCTTCCATCAATCCTCCTTATACGATTATACCTGTCCAAATCTTAAGTGGGGCACGGCAATATGAATTTGGCTTGTGAAAATTATAGACCTTGCTACCGTGAAACTCTACTTCAACAACAGCAAAATCTCTTTCTGCACCGGCTGGGTGGTCACTTCGGCCTTTCCGGGATGGATGAACATATCGATTTCCGAGCGGAAGCCGTATTTCCCCTCGAGGTAAATCCCCGGCTCGATGGAAAAACAGACGCCGGGCACTAACTCCCGCCGGTCCTGGGTTTCAAAGTTGTCGATGTTCACCCCGTTGCCGTGGTCTTCTACCCCAATGGAATGTCCCGTGCGGTGGGTAAAATTCGGCCCGTAGCCCGCCTTTTCGATGACCCCGCGCGCCACGTCATCTACCTCGTAACCGTAAACTCTTTGCCCCTTTGCAATCCGCTCGGTAACGAAAGAGATAGCCTTATCTCGTGCCTCGGCTTCCACCGCCCAGATTTTGGCGATGTCATCCGGAAGCTTGTCGCCGACGTAACCCATCCAGGTGATATCGGCGTAAATCGAGCCTGCCGAATCTTTTTTAGCCCAGAGATCGATTAAAACCAAATCCCCTTTTTGGATGGGGGCAAAAACCTCCGCCGTCGGCTGATAGTGCGGGTTGGCGGCGTTGGCATTCACCGCCACAATCGCCGCCCCGTCGGCAATCATCCCATATTTGGAATATTCGTTCCAGATGAACTGCTGAATTTCGTATTCGTTCACCGGCTGTCCTGCGTTTATTTTTCCGGCGATTAAAGCGAATGCCTTGTTCTGAATTTCGTACAAAGCTTTGGCGGCGTAAACGTGGGTTTGATACTCCTCCGGCGTCAATACCGCTTGAAACATCTGCACCAAATCGGCGGAGGAGGCCACTTCAATGCCGAACGAGCGCACCAACTCGATGGTGCCGGCATCCACGCGCGAAACGTAGGGGATGGCATTGCGCGGCGAATACTCCATCGCCACTTTTTTGACGCCGGAAAGCATCTTACCAAGTTTTGTCTCCAACTCCTTCCAGCCGGAAAAAAGCTCCCGGCTGCCGGGGATGCTGTCAAAATTGTGGTATTCGATGCGGTGATACAGCCCCTTCGGCTCCCCGGTTTTGGGAATGAAGTAAAACCAGCGGCGGGTCTGCTGGCCGCGGATTCCCATAAACTCGGCCGCAATCGGATTGGAACGGCGAAAATCATACAACAGCCAGCCGTCGAGGTTATTTTCCGAAAGATATTTCTGCGCCGCTTTTATTTTTTCCGTCATCGGAGCTCCCTTAAAATTTTCCTGGGTTTTGGATAAAGAAAAACCAAAAAACAAACTCAGAATCAAAACCGTTTTCAGACATTGTTTTCTCATTCCACCCAGGAAGGTAAAATACATTTCCACCTTTTGCAAGTTGGGGGTGCGCCCAATCGTTTATTTACTCTATCTATACCGCTATTTTTTATTTATATTACTCTCGAGGAGTAATATTAGATATGGAACCCGACGTCAAAATCACCGCCAATATCGACCCGCTGCGGCCCGAGGTTTGCCGGCTAACGGTTGACCGGCCGGTCTATCCAGATGGCTCGGCCTATTTCCCAAGCAAGGAAAAGGCCGCCGATTCCCCCCTGGCTGCCAAGCTTCTGGAAATCGAAGGCATCGTCGCTGTGCGCCTGGCCGGTAACGAAGTCGCCATCACCCAAACCGGCTGGGAAGACTGGCAAGTCCTCGCCCCCAAAGCGGCGGCACTCGTCCGCCACCACATCCGCTCCGGCCAGCCGGCCGTTTTCCCCGAATTCCAATCCCGATTGATGCCCGATAACGAACTCAAAGTCAAAATCCAGGAAATTTTCGACACCCATATCAATCCCGCCGTGGCCACTCACGGCGGCTTTGTGCGGCTGATTGACGTCAAGGAGAGCCGGGTTTTTTTGGAAATGGGGGGCGGCTGCCAGGGTTGCGGAATGGCCAACGTCACCTTGCGGCAGGGGATCGAATCCGCCATCTTGGACCAGCTTCCGCAGGTGGCCGACATTTTAGACGTCACCGACCACGCCTCCGGCACCAACCCGTACTACGCCCCTTCAAAAAAGTAGTTTAAAAATGCCCCCCAAGCCCGCTTCGGAAAGGAAGCGCATTTTACTTTTGCTTCCCACGACCACCTACCGGGCGGCTGATTTCGTTGAGGCGGCCCGGAAGTTAGGTGTGGAACTCACGGTCGCTTCGGAAAAACGAAACCTGCTTTCCTCCCAAAATCCGCAGGGATATATGGTCTTGGATTTTGAAAAATTAGAGCTGGCCGCCAAAAAAGTTATGCCGTTTGCAAAAAAGCATCCGCTGGCAGCGGCTTTGGGGCTGGATGACTCAACTGCGGTGGCGGCGGCCTATATTTCCGAAAAACTTTCCCTCCCCAGCAACCCGGTAGAGGCGGTCGAAGCCAGCCGCAACAAGTTCGAAATGCGCCAACGTTTGAAAGCCGCCGGTATTCCCGTGCCGGATTTCCAACTTTTCTCAACCAAAGACAAACCGGAGCAAGCCGCCGCCAAAATCAGCTATCCTTGCGTGCTCAAACCGACGATGCTGGCCGCCAGCCAGGGAGTCATCCGCGCCGATAACCCGCAAAGCTTTGTTTTGGCCTGGGGAAGATTAAAAAAAATCATCCAGGCACAAAAAGCAGCGCCGGAAATTTTAGTCGAATCCTACGTTCCCGGCAGCGAAGCGGCCTTGGAAGGACTTTTAGAAAATGGCTCTCTTCGCGTCTTAGCCCTTTTCGATAAGCCCGAGCCGCTCGAAGGTCCTTTCTTTGAAGAAACCATCTTTGTCCGCCCCTCCCGGCTTGGGGCCGAAGTTCAAGAACAAATTGTCTCCTGCGCCACCCGCGCCGCCGGGGCGCTGGGTTTGAAATTCGGCCCGATTCATACCGAACTGCGGATAAATGAACGAGGCCCTTGGGTTATTGAAGTAAATCCCCGGCCCATCGGTGGCCGCTGCTCCCGGTCGCTCCGATTTGGCTCAGGCGTTTCCCTTGAGGAACTAATCCTCCGGCAGGCACTGGGTATGGACACCGATTCGCTTAAGCCCGACCCAACCCCCTCGGGAGTGATGATGATACCGATTCCTAAAGTGGGCGTTTTAAACAAGATTTCCGGCCTCGAAGAAGCCCGAAAAGTTCCGGGCGTATTGGAAATCATTATGAACGTTCACCCCGGCCAAAAGTTGGTTCCGCTGCCGGAAGGTTCTGCCTACCTTGGTTTCATCTTCTGCCGAGCCAAAACACCTGAACAAGTCGAACAGTTCTTGCACCAAGCGCACCAGCATTTGAAATTCGAAATCGCCTCGTAGGGGCACGGCATTGCTGTGCCTGTCCTTCTAATCCCCGATCCAGGTATCCCAAGGAAAACCGGTCGAATAAATGGTGGGGGGAACTCTTCCGGTACCGGTTGCTTCTTTTTTTAATTTATCTTGATTTTATTCGCTCCCATCTTTATACTTTTCGCACGTTGAAATCATCTGAAAGGAGATAGCGGTATGCGGGGGTGGCCTTTAATTCGTTGGCAAAAAAATGCGGCTTTAGGTGTCACCATTCTATTGATAACTTTTTCGCAGGCGGCGGCCGGAGGAAAGGTGGGACTGTACGGCATTCGAATGGTTCCCTACGGCAAGGATGCCGAAACCTACAGCCGGCCTGGCTGGGGCGCCGGGCTGAACGCCGTGGTTCCCATCCCTCAAGTCGGTAATATGATAGCCGGGGTAATCGGAGCGGAAGGTATAAATTTGCTTAGCCGGACGGAACGATTCCAGGACGGTTTGACCGGCCTGCGGGTTGAACAGCAAACCAACCAAAACTACTTTCGTCTATACGCCGGCTCGCAGGTAGGCGGCCACGGCAACGGCTTTATTCGTCCCCACGCCGGCCTGAACCTCGCTTTGGTGTTGTATACTTTTTCTTTGGATGTGGTGGTTCCCAACGATGCCAACCGGGAAAACGACATCCGTCAAAATTTAGACAGTGAAACCAAAGCGGTGTTCGGTTACGACCTCAACTTTGGCGCTGACCTGAACTTCTCCAATAACATAGCCATAGAAGGGGGCGTGCGTTACTTGAAAAGTTTTTCCCTCCCGCAGCAGCTGGGAGACGGCTCGGTAAAAATCCATCCCCAGTATTTCCAAATCTTCCTGGGCGTGGGAGCTTCGTTTAGAATGTTGCGCGGAAAGCAACAATAAAAAAAGAGGCGCAGTTTCCTGCGCCTCTCGAATCGACTACGAAAAAACTATGGAGTAGCCAAAATCGGCCCGCCGCCATCCGAATGCATTTGCTCCACCGCTTTCTCCCCGATTTTCCGCCCCACCACCAGCCCTTGGTCGTCGTCCTTATGGAAATGAATTCCGCCCCAGAAGCGTGAAATCGCCGCCTCTTCCGCCTCACTTTGGAAGAAAGCTTGCTCGGAAGGGAAGATCTCTCCCATAACCACTCCCGCCGCGCCGGAAATGGTTGAATGTCCGGAGGTGTAGCTGGGGAAATTGGGAGTGGTAATTACGGTCGTAAAAACCGGAGAGCGTCCCGCCAGGCGATGAAACGGCCGCGCCGTCCAGTAAGCGTATTTGGTGTTCCAGCAGCAAACGAAGGCGTCAAACATCGTCACGTTCAAATAGGCGTGCGCCCGCGCCGAGCTCAAAGTAGTCCAACGCTGGCTAAGCAGGCGCTGGTTCAAATAGCCGTTCCAGACGGTCGGCGGCGGCAAATCGGCCCACTTGTGTACAATGGCAATTTGCTCGGGCGTCCGATTGAAGGAAGCCTCATAAACTTCCTCGACTTCGTGCAAGTCTTCCGCCGAGCCACAAGCATAGGGCGGCTCCGGTTGAAATTCATCGCCCCCAGTGATAATCCAGGTCTTCCAGGTGCCGCACAAAGGCAAAGCCGGATTGACCCCGGTCCAGATACAATCGCCGGAGGGTGGCGTTCCGGTGAAAACGGCGTCCGAGCCGTCGTTTTTGCCGTAGTCAACCACCAATTTTCCAACCGCTTGCCCCAAAAACCACGACCGCCCAAACGCGCCGCGCGGACGGTGCACCCCAAACTGGCTGGTTACCGCATCGCGGATGCGCGACCCATCGTTGGGAAAAAGATAAAGCAGCACTTCCGAAGCGGCTCCCGCCGCCACCGCCTCCTCCTTCAATCCTCCCCTGCGGAGGTCGTATCCCACGACCAAAGCATCGTAAATCGCCACCTGCACCAAAGCATACGCCCGCGAAAAACGGGGTGGCGGCAGACCGGCTTTGCGCCCTAACTCTGTGGTCACATCATTCCAGAATACAGGCGGATTGTTGTATCTCGGCGCGGCTGAAGGCCTGCCGTTTGATGCCGTGCCTAAGTTTTCAAAGGCGGCCCGTTCAGCCGGCGAAGCATCGGCATCTTCCGCCCCCGGCGTCGGCAGGCGCGGATCATCGGCCGAGCTCAAAACAAAAGTCCGCAGACCCGTCTCGGTCGAAATAACCTCCGGCGCAGTCGGCTTAATCGAGTTTTGCCGGCTGCAGCTGACCATAAGGACTAAGGCCAAAAATGCCAACAGAACACCTGTCCTTTTCATTCTTTCCCCTTTCATTTAAACGTTTTTGATTTCCGGAAGCACGCAGCTTCCCCTTCTTTACTGCCCCTAATCCCCTCATTAAGTAGGCAACCTTAATATAATGGCCCAAGCCGCTTTTGCAAGTAAAATTTGCTCCCCAGCAACTTTAATTATATCGCTTGCTTTTGCTCCAGAAACCTGTAATAGTTGGAAGGTGTTGTTACCGGCTAAAGCCAAGCGAAGAGCGGACTAAATTGACCGAAAAAATCCGTTCCGGCCATCCTTACTTTATGTACGAATCCATCTTTGCCCAGCCGGAATCGGTCCGGAAGGCAATGGTTGCCAATCAAGTGCCTGCCGAGAAAATTGCCCAAACTTTAGCGCAAAAGAAACGGGTCTTTTTAGCTGGCATCGGAACTTCGTCTCACGCCGCGCTGGCCGGTGAATATTTTTTCCGGATGTTGTGCGGTGAAAAGCTGGATGCCCAGTTCATCCAGTCCTTCGAATTCGTCCACTACCCGCCGAAAATCGATGCCGAAACCGCCATCGTTTTGGTCACCCACCGTGGCTGGAAAACCTTTTCGGAACAGGCCACCAAAATGGTCAAAGCCAAAGGCACTTTCTCTGTTTCCGTCACCGGCAAAAACCCGCAACGGGAAGTGGTTTTAAGCGAAAATGTTCTTTACACCAGCGAGCAGGAAACCTCCTCCGCCCACACGGTAAGCTACGTCACCGCCCTGGCCGTTTTGCTGCAATTGGCCCAATCAACCGCCCGCACTTTGGGAACGGTTAAGAAGGATTTTGACGTTCTAACCGGCCTGCCCGAACTGCTGAAGTCAGCTCTTTCTCTTGAGCCGCAAATGGAGGCCTTAGCCGAAAAACTGAAGAATCGTCACCACTTTTTCTTCCTGGGCTGTGGCCCGAACGTCGCCACGGCTCATGAGGGAACTTTGAAAATGCAGGAAACCACCTTCACGGCCAGTTTGGGGTACGAAATCGAGCAGTTTTTGCACGGCCCTTTCGCTTCCGCTGGGCCGGAAACCGTGGTTTTTTTAATTGCTCCACCCGGCCCCGGTCAAAAAAGATTTGCCGACACCTTGAAAGCACTCAAAGAAATCTCGGCGGAATCGATTCTGCTGACTGAAAACAACGGCTTTTCTTCCGATTTGCCTGTCGGCCAAACCTATTATTTGCCGAAGATGCCCGAACTGGTCACACCTTTGATTTACGTCATTCCTCTTCAATTTTTTTCCTACTATATGTCGCTCAAACTGGGCCACCAGGTCGATTTGAACCACCGCGACGACCCACGCTACAAAAAAGCGAGCGAGGCTTTTAACTTGTAGGCCACTTGTTTTTCGTCAACAAATGCTTAATACTTGTAAAAAATAGGAGGAGATATGCGGAAAGGTTTAGGATTCGGATTGGCAGTAGCTTTAGCAGCGTTTTCGTTTGGACACGCGGCTAAGATAAAAGAGCCACGAAACATTGCCACTTTTTCCATCGTCGGCTATGACCAGGCTACAGGCGAATTGGGGGTTGCAGTACAGTCCAAATTTTTCGCCGTTGGCACGGTGGTTCCCTGGGCCAAAGCGGATGTGGGAGCCATCGCTACGCAGGCCTTTGGCAACACCACTTACGGCCCGCGTGGGCTGGCGATGCTGGAAGCGGGGATGAACCCACAACAAGCAATGGATAGTTTAACCCGCTCCGATGACCGCCGCGCCCGCCGCCAGGCCGGCATTATCGATGCAAAAGGCAATGCGGTCACCTACACCGGCGATTCCTGTCTGGCCTGGGCGGGCGGGAAAACCGGAAAATATTATTCCTGTCAGGGAAATATATTAACCGGCAAAGAAGTGGTCGATGCGATGGCCGCCGCTTTTGAAAATTCCAGAGGTGAACTGGCGGAAAGACTTTTGGAGGCGCTGGAAGCCGGCCAACGGCAGGGGGGGGATTCGCGCGGGATGCAGTCCATGGCTTTGCTGGTAGTAAAAAACGAAGGGGGTTATTCCGGTTACTCCGACCGCTACATCGACCTGCGGGTGGACGACGCCAAAGACCCGTTCAAAGAGATGCGCCGATTGTTCGCCATTCAGCAGGGGATGAAACATCTCCAGCTGGCCGGGCGGCATTATCGGGACGGAAAATTGGCCGAAGCGGTCAAAGAAGCCGAACGGGCGGTGCAGGCCAACCCGGTCAACGCCGACTGCCATTACGATTACGCTTGTTATCTATCACTTTCCAACCAGCGGGATGAAGCCCTGACTGCTCTGCAAAAGGCCTTGAGCTTAAATCCCAAAATGGCTGATTTGGCAAAAAAGGATTCCGATTTGGACAACATCCGCCCTGCCCGAAGCTTTAAGAAAATGGTCGAAGAGGCAGAAGTAAAAGCAAACAAGAAATGAGCATGCGCATTTTTTTAAGCTCCGTAGTAACGCTTTTCGTGGGCGGCATTTTTTTATCCCGAGCGGCCTGTTCCGAGCGCAGCCGAGGGGAGCCGAGGGACAATGCCGCTTGGGGAGTGACAGAGGAAAAGGAAAATCTTTTCAACACGTATTCCATTGTCGCCTGCGACTCATCCAACGGCGATTTAGGCGTTGCCGTCCAGTCCAAAGCCTTTGCCGTCGGTGCCCGCGTTCCTTTTGCCCGCGCTGGCGTCGGCGCCGTCGCCACACAGGCTTTGACCAATTCCAGCTTCGGCCCGCGAGGGCTGGAATTGCTGGAAAAGGGCTTATCCCCTCAGCAAACCATCGACTCCCTTCTAAAGCCTGACGACCGCCCATCCCGCCGCCAATTGGCGATAGTGGATGCCAAAGGCCACCGCGCCGTTTTTACCGGTGACTCTGCTACCGATTGGAAGGGCAGTAAAACCGGAGCAAATTATTCCTGTCAGGGAAACCTTTTGGCCAGTCAGGCAGTAGTCGATTCGATGGCCGCCGCTTTTGAGCTGACCCGGGGGGAACTGGCCGAACGGCTGATGGCCGCCCTGGAAGCCGGCCAGCGTCAGGGGGGCGACAGCCGGGGAATGCAGTCCGCCGCCTTGGTAGTTGTCCGAGAAGGAGGCGGATACGCCGGTTACAACGACCGCTACATCGACCTGCGCACGGATGACGCTCCAAACCCGTTGGCCGAGCTGCATCGTTTACTGAATAAAGTTCTGGCATTTAACGCCATTTTAAAAGCGGAAACTTTCCGCGACCTGAAAGATTACGAAAAAATGGCCCAGGAAGCCCGCCGGGCGGTAGGCTTGGACCCCCGCACCGGCTACAACTGGTATCAATTGGGTTGCTATTTGGCAATGGGGGGCAAACTGGCCCAAGCCAAGGAAAACCTGAAGAAAGCCTTTGACTTAGACGAAAACCTGATCGCAACTGCCCGCAGCGACTCCGATCTGGACAACCTTTTGCACGACGAAGAGTTTCGCAAAATGACCGGACTTTTGCGGGTCAAGTAGGAAAAGCCGCCGGCTCAAAAAATATTTCAACAAAGCCCTTGACGAAACGTCAACCGTTTATTTAATTGGGGGTATGAAAAAGAAAGCCGCCACCCGCGTAGAACGGGTAAATGCTTTACTCCGAGTGCTGAAAAGGCAAGGAAGGCCTTTTGTGTTTCACCCGACCACCTTTCGGGTCGGCCTGCGCAGCTACCGCCCCGATTTGTACCTGCCCAAGGAAAACAAGTACATCGAGGTCGTCGGCAGCCGCCAGGCCTTTTACGAAATCCGCCGCAAGCTGGAGCTGGCTGAAAGGATCTACGGCGTCAAAATCGAAGTCGTTCGCCCCGACGGAAGAATCTATAACTGCATGAAACTTCCCGGCCGCGGCAACGGTTTGGCCGTCGATTTTTTCCCGCCCGTCAAGACCGGCACCATAAAAGAGTTGCGCCGCTTTGCCGGACTGCGCGGATACGAGGTCGCCCAGGCTTTGGGACTTTCCCCGGCCATTTATTCCGCCTATGAGCGGAGCAACGGCAGGGCGATGCCCAAAGAAATGAAACAAAAGGCCTTAAAGCTGTTCAAAAACCCGCAGGCCGTCAATCCTATGGTAAATCCGCCTCGGATATTAGGCGAACTTAAAAAAGTAGTAAGACTGAAAAAACCGGTTTAGTTAAAACCGGTTTTTTCTTCTTTGCTTTTAAGAAAGCCTCTTAAAAACCGGGCCCGAGGGCGGCTATTTCTATAATTGCGCCGTCCGGGTCTTTAAAGTAAATCGACTGGAAGTATTTCCGGTCCTTGGGGCCCATTACCTCGATTTTGAAGGCCGCTAACTTTTCTTTCCATTTTAAAAGCTCCTGCCCATCGGCGGCTCCAAAGGCAAAATGCGCCACCGAGCCGGCCCCCATATAACCGGGCGGGAGCGTGGGATATTCAAAAAAAGTGACCAGCGTGCCGGGACTCCCTTTTTCATCCCCAAAGTAAAAATGCCGAACTTTCGGGTTGTCAAAATTCACCGTTTTTTCCACCAAGGTCAGCCCCAGAATTTCGGTGTAAAATCTTTTCGTCCGCTCCAAATCGGAACAGACCAGCGAAATATGGTGAAGGCCCAAAAGCTTCATTCTACCCAACTTTTTCCTATCGCATAAAAGAATCCCAAACCAGCCCGCCCGTCAAGGCCAATCCAAATAAAATATGAAGGCTGAAACTCCAAACCAACGCCGCAAACAGGCGCTCAAGACAAAAATCCCCCCGAAGTATTTTAAGCGGCCTAAAACTCCAGGCCAAAATTCCAAACGGCAGCGCCGCCGTTAGGGGAAGAATTTTTACTATAACCAGTGCCGCCAAAAGCCCAAAGGGGAAAAACAAAAATAAGGCAAAAAGTTTTTTCCCCTTTTCCACCCCCCATTGCACCACCCAGCTTTTTTTGCCGGCCGCCCGGTCGGCCTGGTAATCCATCATTTCGTGAATCATAATTACTGCTAAAATCAAACTGCTCATAGCCAACGCAACCAAAAGCAAAGGAAAGCTAAAAACGGCGGTTTGGGAAACATAGCCCAAAAGCGCCGCCGTAGGCCCGTAATTGAGGGCAATCGCAACCTCTCCCCAGCCCCGATAAGCCATCGCCAGAGGAGGAGTTGTATAAAAAACACTGCAAAAAAACCCAAAAAAATAAATCCCCATCAAAACCGCGCTTTTCATTTTAATTGCCAACCATATCGCAACCAACACCCCGCCCAAAAGGAGTGTTATCCCGAAAACCAAAACCGAAAGCGGCTTCCAAAGCCCGGATTGAATCAGCCCGCCTCCGCCCGAAAAGAGAGTCCGATTCTCCGTTTTCCAATCCACCCCCGACCTATGGTCAAAATAATCATCCAGAAAAGTACCTCCCAGTTGGGTCAAACCGGCCAGGACTAAAACGGCCAGTGCCGAAGGCCAACTAAAACTCCCCTTTGACCAAAAGGCATACCCGATCCCCAGCAAAACCGGAACCAAACTGGCTGGAAGCTGATGTAACCGAAGAGATTTAGCCGTTTCGGATAGCACCCCGTCAATATGCCCGTTTTTAAAGCCGGCAACAAGCGACAAAAAATCCCCTTAAATCCCCGAAAAAGCTTGACAAATCCGGCCAGCGGCTATATATTAACAACACTGTTCAGTTAGTCGCCAAACTGAGGGTTTTTGGTATTTGGTTAAACATGCGTTTGGCCGCATAACGATGGGAGGTGAGAAAATGAAATTTAAGAGACTGATTCTCGGATTGATACTGCTTGGATTGTTGCTCCTTGCGCCGAGCAGCCTTTACGCAATTGGGGCAGCCCCTGTCACCATCGTAAATAAAGCGTCAATAAGGGCCATTGACACTTTGACCGTTTACGGCGATGATGGGGGGATAAGTGCGGCGACACCGGTTACCCGGATGGTCGTGGACACGGCAGATTCCGGAAACACGGAGAATCAAACCCGTAACCGCCTGGTCTCCAAGGGAACAATAAGTTTGCCACCCTTTACCATTGAGCCAATCGCCGGAAGACCGGATTGCTATAGAATAAAAGCTCCCTTGGGTGGTGATATAGATTCAGTTAAGATTAAAGGGCAAAACATCTTCCCGAACGGCAACGGTATATCCCGGGCGCGCCAAATCCACAACTTTGGGTGCGGCCCAAAGGCGCCTGGTATTGGAACCTTTGGCCTGATACTTCTGTCCATACTAATAATGGGAAGCGCCATCTGGCTGATTAGAAAACGGATGGCAAAAACCACTTAAGCGCTTAATTAACAATACCTTAAAGCCCTCCAATAGAGGTTGGAGGGCTTTTTATTCTCACCCCAGCCATATTATTAGAAGCACCACGGGCCGGTTAGCAACCCAACTTTCTTGCCCAAAAACCCAAATACTGCTTGACAAACCGCCGTTTGGGAGCTATTATGAGTTTGACCTAAAGCGCGAAGGGGCGGGGAAGGTCCCTCTTTTCGGGTTGGCTAAAGGTGTTTGCTTGGGATTCTTGGGTTTAGCCGGTTGCTAAGCCGAAGCCCCAAAAAGAAAAGGAAGAGTGAAGAGACCGACTAAAAAAGAGAATACGTTGCGTTCCGCCGGCACAGGCGAGTGGGCTTATAATTTCCTTTTTGCCGGAACGTCCGCTCTTTTGTTGCTTGTTTCCAACCTTTTTCCGGCTTACTGGTATCTTTCATTCATTGCCCTGCTGCCTTTCCTTTACAAAGCGATACACGCCCGGCCAAAGGCCGCCGCCCGGCTCGGATTTCTTTTCGGTTTAAGTTTCTTTGCGGTCTCTTTTGCGGGCGCGCTACTTTTTGAACCGGCTTCGGCTTTAATGCGGATCGCCGCCGGTGTCGCCCTCTTTACTTTCTTTGGCTGGGCAACCAGCAAGGCCAAAGAAAAATGGGGCTTCAACCCGATTCTGGTCGCCCTCTTCTGGGTTCTCTTGGAACTAATCACCGTCAAATTAGGATTTGCCAAAGGCATCTTTTCCGAAGCCGGGCTGACCGGCGGATTTTTCTACCAAAGCGCCGTTTTGTTCGGCTTTTTGAGCCTCTCTTTTGTCATCGTTCTTTTCAATACGCTCTTGATTCTGGCCGTCGAAAAAGCGCTGGCGCTTTTGAAAACGGCCGATTTCGCTTTTCCCGAGCCGGAAACCATTTGTCAATTCATTCCGGTTTTACCGTTATTTGGAGAAAAAGTTTATCTTGTTCCAGCTGGCCGCGCCCCTCCGTTTTCCGCCTGATCTGAACTTCAGCGATTTTGTAAGTTTTTTAACGTTAACTTAATTTTTAGTAAAGGAGAAAAACAATGTTTCGCAAAGTAACGATAATTTTAGCGGTTCTGGTCTTCGCCCTGGCCAGTTTGGCTTTGGCCTTTGATAAGTCCAAAATGGTAGCGGAGCAAGCCACCCAGATCATACAGGGGCCGGATTTCGGCGGATATACCATTTGTAAAAGCTACACGTGTTCCCCGTTAACCTTCCGGTACCCAATCCCTGACGGCGCAGGTGACATTCAAGAAGGGATGCGTTTCAACAGCCCCTCTTCGAATGTCGTTTTGAAACATGTATTGGTGACCCTGCGTAACTCCTCTGCAACGCCTAACGATACCACTTCCTATCTGGTGGTTGAAGTCTGGCGCGACACCGGTCTAATCCCGGCTACACTCCTGGCTGCCGAAAGCTTGGTCACTGCCCAAGTGGCCGGTCCTTGGCCGCAAAACAGTGACAAGGTCTTCACCGTCCCCTTCCCGGCTTCCGATAGTGTCTGCTTTCAGTGGAATCAGGACTTTTCCATTGCCATCCGCCCGGCTGCCCACGAGTTAGCGACCAAGATAATTAACGGGCGGCTGGACAATGGCACGGTTTGCGGCGATTCAACCCGCTGGATAGAATATGGTCCCGAAGGTGCGGGCTGCCCCGGTTTGGGCACCAGCTGGCATATCGTTGCCATCTGCTTCGAACCGGGTGCCACCAATAACTTCTTCATCACCGCCTGCTTTGCGCCGAAAGGCTCTTCCGCTCCGGCTCTGTCCACTTATGGACTTATTATTCTGGCATTGATGTTGATGGTAACAGCGGTCTGGATTTTCCGCAAAAACAGACTGGCAACGCAAAACAATTTAGCCTAAGGCTAAAAACCAACAGTAAGGGCTGGCCAAAAGCCAGCCCTTATTTTTTCTCCAAAATTCGGCCAAGTTTTTCCGAGGCTAAAGCCTCGGCTACCAAGGGGGAGGTAGCCACACTAATAGCCGCGATTACCAAACGGGAGGTCACCGTTCGCAGCAATTGGTAGCCGCTGACCACCAAACGGTGAGACGCTACCTGGTAGCCGCCGACTTCAGTCGCGGTCGTTCCGAGGCCGAGCCTCGGCTACCAAAGGGGGGGGGCACCATTGGTTGCCACAGTTACCCCCTCCGTAGCCGCGACTTTAGTCGAGGTCGTTCCGAGGCTAAAGCCTCGGCTACCAAGGGGGACGTGTTCGCTGGCAGGTCGTTCCGAGGCCGAGCCTCGGCTACCAGATGGGAGGTCTTTCCCCCTACACACTATCCACCATATCTTTCAGGGCCGCGGAAGAATAAGGATAATCTTCCGGTTTTTCAGCCAGGCCGCCTTTTACCGGATTGTATACGATGTAATTATATTTCTCTTCCAGGTCGGATTCGTCCCGGATAGCTCGCTCATAATACTCCCTTTGCCAGAGTGCTCCCTCTTTCCCTTCCTTTTGGTTGATTAAACGTGCCGCTTTACCTTTGATTCTTTGCATTATTTTAGCGAGGGGTTCAGCTTCCGGTTTCAAAAGGATGTGCAAATGGTCGGGCATAAGGACAAACGCATAAATCTTTGCCGCTCCCCTTTCCCGGATTTCCTGCAAAATTTTCAACATTGTCTCCGCATTTTCCGCGCGGGAGAAAATACCACGCCGACCTTTGGTGGTAGCGGTGATAAAATAGAGTTGGTTGTCCAAAATGAGATGGCTAAAATTACCCATGGAACGAATATAAAAAATTTCGAGGCTGCCAAAAGGGAGGGCTGCCGGTCTTTCCGATGCTGAAGCCTCGGCTACCAAACGGGAGGTCGCCATTGGTAGCCACTGGTAGCCGCCGCTACCCACCCGTAGCAGCGACTTTAGTCGCGGCCTTTCCGAGGCCAAAACCTCCGCCACAATATGAGAGGATTTTTTGCCAACGATTTCGCCCCCGCCGTCAATCCACGCAATCACTCGCCTCCCCACTCCGCAACCCCTCACTACTGGTAGGTCTTTCCGAGGCTGAAGCCTCGGCTACCAAACGGGAGATCGCCACTGGTAGCCGCCGCTACCCACCCGTAGCCGCGACTTTAGTCGCGGTCTTTCCTTGGCTACCAGACGAAGGGGTTTTTACGAGGCCAAAGACGTTCAACGGCATTTGTCAACAAAAACGCTGGCGGCCATTCAGCCGCTGGCTTTTTTTATACATATTGAGGTTCCACTGGTAGCCGCGACTTTAGTCGCGGCCTTTCCTGGCGACCAAATGACCGCCGGTTTTATTTATTTTTTTATATATTGGGGTAGGAGAAAAGAAAGAGGGCAATTTTTGAATATGAAAGGAGATACAAATGAAGCGTTTTAAAATCAATCTCGGACTGGCGGCGTTTTTTATGCTTTGCGCGGTAACTTTGGCGCTTGTGCCAAGTGCTGTCGAGGGAGCGGTGCCGAAGTTAATCAATTTTCAGGGAGTTTTGAAGGATGCCGGCGGCATTCCGGTGCCGAACAGTTCTTATTCCGTCACCTTCAAAATCTACGACGCACCGAGCGGCGGAAATCTGCTCTGGTCGGAAACCCTAACGGTTGCCACCAGCAGCGGGCTTTTCACGGTTCTTTTGGGCGCGACCAGCCCGGTGCCAGATTCGGCCTTCAAAGACACCAATCGCTACTTGGGCATCACCGTCTCTCCAGATCCGGAAATGACGCCGAGGCAGCAATTGGTTTCTATCGGCTACGGCTATCGGGTCAGTTCGGTGGATGGGGCGACGGGGGGAAATATTACGGGCAAGGTATCGATAGGGCCGGGGCATATCAACACCGGCACGGACGCTTTTGTGGCGGGAAACAACAATCGAGCTCGCGGTGCCTATTCGGTAGTGAGCGGCGGTGGAGGAACATCCTTAAGTGCTGCCGATTCAAACTCTGCGTTAGGTGACTATTCAGTGGTCAGCGGCGGCAGAAGTAACACTGCCAGCGGCATCGAGACTACGGTCAGCGGCGGCGAAGACAATATCGCCAGCGGAGAGTTATCTACGGTCGGCGGCGGCGTGGGCAATATCGCCAGCGGTGATTTGTCCACGGTCGGTGGCGGCAGAGGGAACACAACCAGCGGTTATACAGCCACCATCGGCGGTGGCGACCAGAATGTTGCAAGTGGCAATTCGGCAACAGTCAGCGGCGGTTCGCCAAACAATGCTCGTGGCCAGTTTTCAACAGTAAGTGGTGGTGGAGGTTCAACACCTGCCGATTCCAATTCGGCCTTGGCAGATTGGTCAACGGTAAGCGGCGGGCGTAGCAATGCTGCCGGTGGAATTTTTGGCACTGTGGCCGGAGGCTGTGGCAACAGAGCAACCGGCAATTTTGCCAATATTGCGGGGGGATTGGATAACAGGGCATCAGAACAGTATTCCGCGGTGTGTGGGGGACAGCTGAATACGGCCAGCGGCAACCTTGCAACCGTCGCCGGCGGACAGGAAAATGGCGCCACCGGCATTCGCTCCTTTGTTGGCGGCGGCTACGGGGATACCGCCTCGGGCGTTCAGTCCACCGTGGGCGGAGGACAGTTTAATTTATCCAGCGGGGGATTTGGCACAATTCCCGGCGGCTGCGGCAACGTGGCCAGCGGCGGCTTTGCCGCCGTGGGCGGGGGTTTGAACAACCGCGCCACCAATGATTTTGCCACGGTCGGGGGCGGAAATCAGGATTCCGCCAACGGAATGTACTCCACCGTCCCGGGAGGTAGAAAAAACACCGCCGCGGGGGATTACTCTTTTGCCGCCGGGCGCAGGGCAAAAGCGAATCACGAAGGCGCCTTTGTTTGGGGCGATGCCACCGATGCCGACTTTGCTTCCACCGGGAATGACCAGCTTTTAATCCGCGCTTCCGGCGGCGTGGGAATTGGAACGAACAACCCGCAGGGAGCTCTGGATATAAGCTCAACCACCGGAGCTTTTATCCTGCCCAGAATGACCAACAGCCAAAGGGATGCTTTGGCTCCGGTGAATGGAATGATAATCTACAATACCGAGAGCAATCAGTTCAATTTTTATGAAAACGGTCTGTGGGTAACAAAGCAAAGCAAGGCTATCCCCGTAGAATAGAAAGAAAAATTGGAAAAATGTAGGGGCGGGTCCCCGCTTGCCCCGAGCGACTTGTCCCGAATGTAATTGAGGGAAGTCGAGGGGTGCCTGCCCACCCCGAATAATTAGGCGGCCACGGAATTGACACCCGAAAAAAATTGGAATAAAAAAAAGGGCGGCCGCAAGGCCGCCCTTTTGGTTCATTTGGTGGACGTTATTTCGGGTCTGCGTTTTCCCCGGCGCGCATAGCCCCGGTGGCCGGGGTCTTTTGGCGGTATTTCTCCTTATACTTTTCGTACAGCTGGGTATGGCGGCTGGTTAAATCGACTTTTTTGCCCTGAATAAATTCCATCTGCACGTTGGTGACAATTTCCAAAGGGTCGCCGTCGGTTACAATCAGAGTAGCGTCCTTCCCGACCTCCAAAGAGCCCAGACGGCCGGAAACGCCGAAAACTTCCGCCGGAAATTGGGTAATAGCTTTCAAAGCGACATCCTTCGGCAACCCGTAGGCGGCGGCCATCGCCGCATGATAGGGAAGGTTTCTTTCATTGGAAGCACCGCCATCGCCTATGATGGCAAACTTCACTCCCGCCTCGTATAATTTTGAAGGGAGCGTAAAAGGCTGGTCATAATCTTCAAAGCGCCGCTGGGGCAGGCTCAATATGCCGCCGGCCAGAACCGCTACGTTTTTAGCTTTAAGCAAATCGGCCACCCGCCAGGCGTCGTAGCCGCCGCCGATGATTAATTTGATTTTCTCATCTTCGGCCCAGGCCACCGCCGCCTCAATTTGCTGAATGTTGCCGGCATTTACAATGACCGGAACTTTACCTTCGAAAACCGGGACCATCGCTTCCCAGCGGGAATCGTTGGGCAAAGGCCGGCCCGATTGGGCCGCCGCTTTTTTGGCCGTCCAGTAGGAGCGCGCGTCTTTGAAAGCTTGATATAGCTCTTTCAGGTTGCGCTCCCGATTTTTCTTTTGGTCTTCTTCGGACTCGGTTACCCACCAGGCACGCTGGGTAGTCATATTGGGCCAGTTGACCATCAGAGCGGCCGGGGACTGGACCGTCATATCTTCATAGGTCCAGCCGTCGAGGTAGATAACCGCCGCCGTGCCGGAAATTACTCCACCTTCCGGCGAAACGATGGCGGTAGTTACGCCGTTAGCGCGGGTGACTGGAATTAACTCGGACTCCGGGTTGACGGCCACTTCGGCGCGCACGTTGGGATTTATGCGCCCGGTTTCTTGCAGGTCGTTGGTGGCCCGCACGGCGCCGATTTCAGTTAGTCCCAAGTTGGTGTAAGCGTCGAAAAGTCCCGGATAGATATGCTTGCCGGAAACGTTTATTACTTCCGTTCCGGTCGGGTAGGTTGCGTTTTGACCGAGGGCTACGATTTTGCCCTGGTCGAAAACGACCGTGGCGCCGGGCAGAACTGCGCCGGAAACGGTATGCACGGTTCCGCCAACCAGAGCAACCGGATGATTTTGCGCCGGAGCCGGACGTTGCACAAAACCCCAGAGTGAAACATTTGAAAGCAAAACTACAAAAGCCGTCTGAAACAGAGAAATCTTTTTCATGGCTTTTCCTCCTCATCCATACAATGATTAACTTTACGTTCTCCAGGACGTTTCCAGCCGCCCTTTTCGTCTTCCTTGCCGCCCGGTTTTTTGTCGGCCAATATTTTTTGAATCAAAGTCGCTCTTTGCTTTTGAGTTTCGGCGCGCATTTTTTTGTCTTCTTCCCGGTCGAAATACTTGCGGCCGTCAATCCAGGTTTGTTCGCAGACGGAGTAGGTGGAAAGCGGGCTGCCGCTCCAGATGACAAAGTCGGCATCCTTCCCTGGTTCCAAAGAGCCGACCCGATTGTCGATGCGCAGTTGTTTGGCCGGATTTAAAGTCACAAATTTTAACGCTTCTTCCGCCGGAACGTTGCCATACTTGACCGCTTTGGCCGCTTCCAAATTCATACGCCGCGCCTGTTCATCCGAATCGGAGTTGAAAGAGACCACCACGCCGGCTTCGTGCATTAAAGCTCCGTTGTACGGGATGGCATCGTAAACTTCAAATTTGTAGGCCCACCAATCCGAAAAACAGGAGCCGCCAATTCCCATTTGCGCCATCACGTCGGCCACTTTGTAACCTTCCAGAACGTGCTGGAAAGTGCCGATGGTAAACCCGAACTCCTGCGACAGGCGCATCAGCATCAAAATTTCGTCCTGCCGGTAGGAGTGGCAGTGGACTATGCGTCTATTCTGGAGAAGTTCGGAAATGGCATCCAGTTCCAAATCCCGCCGGGGAGGAATACGGTTTTTGTTTACTCCCCAGTTGGCCCAGTCCTTTTGATAATCCTGGGCCGCTTTGAATTCGTCGCGGATAATCTGCTCCACCCCCATCCGCGTTTGCGGGTAGCGGGTAGTGTACTGGTCGCCCCAATTGGACTGTTTGGGGTTTTCCCCCAAAGCGAATTTAATTCCCGGCACCGCTCCTTCGAATTTCATCACCTCGGGATCGGTCACACCCCAACGCAGTTTTATCACCTGGTTCTGGCCGCCGATGGAGTTGGCCGAGCCGTGCAAAACGTTGGCGGCGGTCAGCCCCCCAGCCAACTCACGGTAAATACTGATGTCATCCGGGTCAACCACGTCGCCGATACGGACTTCGGCGGAGATGGTCTGGCCGCCTTCGTTTATGTTGCCGGAAGCCGCCGAGTGAGAATGGCAGTCAATCAAACCGGCGGTGATATGTTTCCCGCCAGCGTTGATGACCACTGCTCCCGCCGGAACGCTTAGGCCTTTGCCGACTTTAAAAATTTTGCCCCGGCGGATTAAAAGCTCGCCGTTGTCAACGTTCCCCTGCGAGCCGGAAGTCCAGATGGTGGCTCCTTTAACTAATAGATACTCCGGTTGTTCAGGAAGTTTGGCTCGGCCAAATTCTCCGGGAGGATAAACCATAGGGAAAGAGGCCAGCTGCGGCTTTTTGGGCTTGGAAGTATCCGGTTCCGGAGTAAAGGCGGCCGTGCGGCGGCCTTTCCAGGTAAAAGCGCTGCCATCGGAAAGTTCCCCGTTGCCCAGAATTTCATCCGCCGATACATTCCCCCCCATTCGGACTACGCCGGGGAAGCCAACCGAATCGCCGCTAAACGAGAAAGTCAGCCGTTTTCCGGCAAGATTGATTTTGGAAAGTTTGGCTTCTTTTATGGTGAGCGGACTCGTCCCGAGCGTAGTCGAGGGAGCCGAACCATTTTTGATGTTTAAGTTCCCCTCCGGCTCGTCGGCTTCCCCTTTCAGGCTTAAAACCACCGTGTCGCCGCTCTTTTGGCCGGTAGAGAGTGTGAGTTCCCATTTTCCGCGCACATCCACCAGCGGATCGGGTTTTATTTCGTAACGCTTTCCATCCACCCAGGTTTCTTTGATTTTGGTTTTTTCAGCAAACAGGTCTCCATCCGTTACCACCAGATTGGCGGCCTTGCCGACCGACAGGGTGCCGAGCTTGGCTTCCACCCCAAAGAGTCGGGCCGGCGTGGTGGTCAATGCGGCCAAGGCATCATTCTTCGACAAGCCGCGCTCAACCGCTTTTCTGACATTTTTCAAAAAGTTCGACGGATCTTTTAAGGTTGCCGAGGTAAGAGCAAAAGGTATTTTGGCCTGCGCTAACCATTTCGGGTTTTCGGGAGCTTCGTCCCAGTAACGCAGTTCCTGCAAAGAGACATTAAGGGCCTCGTCTGGATTTTCAACGGACGGCGCTTCGGGGTAATTTACCGGTAAAATGACCGGCACTCCGCTCGCTTTGATGGCCTCCAGGCGGCGATACTCGGAACCGCAGCCGCGAACTATAAGGGGAACGGAAAACTCCTGGGCAATTTTGACCGCGCGCAAAAAGTTCAGCTCATCGGTGGCTTCGATTACAATCGGACGGCCCGAGGAAACGGCTTCATCAACAGCCGCCAAAGGCTCGTTCACTTCCGGCCGTTCCAGCTTGGGATTGCGCGCCCAAGCGGCCTGTGCCTTGCGATACCAATCGGCATCCAGAAAGGTCTGCCGCACCAAGGCTATAGCGCCGAAAAGTGAACTGGGATAATTATCCCCGAACTCTGTTTCGAGCGATATATGCTGGGCGACGGCCGGTTTAACAATCAAGTCATTCGGTTTTCCTTCTCCCAGATTAACCAGCGCCGAAGTGCCTTTGAAATTTCCTTTGGTTGGCACGGCCAAAACGGTGGTTATTCCCATACCCCGCAGCTTTTCCGCCGCATCATTGTCGGCAACCAAAAGTTCTCCCGCTTTTTGGTCGGCTTTGACGTTGGGATTCCAATAATTAGGTCCGCGCGGCTCTTCCTGCTTTGGCTGTTGTCCCTGTTGTTCCCGGCGGCCAAAACCGCCCGCCCCTCGCTGGGGCGGTTTGGGCAAACCCCAATCGCTATAAGAATCAATAAAACCGGGGTAAATTGTTTTCCCTTTCATATCGAAAACGGTCGCATCGGCGGGAATAGCCACATTGGCGCCGACCGCTTCGATAACTCCATCCCGGACCACCAGCGTTCCCTTATCAATGACACTGCTTGGAGCTAACACCAGCTTAGCCCCAGTTATGGCAAAAACCTTCGGCGTATTCTCTCGAATACCTTCCGGCGGGGTGGTTTTTTCTTCCGCCCAGGCGGAGGTTAAACTTAAACCGAGAAAAACGTAACCCAGAAACTTTGAACCGCGAGTCATAAAAGCTCCTTTTTTGTTGTCTTAAAAGTCGGACCGATTTCCCCGACTCAATCGGCGAGGACTTTTACCTTGCTTCCAGAACCAAAAACAGACACGGCTCTTACAGAACCGCTATCGTCAAATCGCTGCCCTTTCGGGTAGAGGCAAATATAGGTATCTATACTTAGGGCTGTCAAGGCAAGAAGCGTTTGGCAGACATTACAATGTCCCTTGAGGCTTGCGTAACCCGTTATTTTGTCCGATTATATTCAATGATGATTTCAGACTTTTTAAAGGTCTCCGAACTTTTCTCACCCCCAAGGAGTTTTTATGCTTAAAGAAAGGCTGCAAACAAAAACGGGAAGCGCTGAAGCGCCAAAAAAAGAAAAACTGCCCGGTTTTTCCACTTTAGCCGTCCACGCCGGCCAAGTCCCAGACCCAACCACTGGTGCCATCTCCGTTCCGATTTACCAGACCTCTACCTACGTGCAGGAGGGGGTAGCTAAACACAAAGGATACGAATATGCCCGCACCCAGAACCCTACCCGCGAAGCCTTGGAAAGATGCCTGGCCGCTTTGGAACAAGCGGAGTTCGGCGTTTGCTTCTCCTCCGGAATGGGAGCTATCTCCGCTTTGATGAACTACTTCCAAAAGGGCGACCACATCATCGCTTCCGACGATTTGTACGGAGGGACCTATCGGATCTTCGAGAAGGTATTCAAACCGTATGGACTGGAGTTTGATTATGTCGACAGCTCCGTTCTTTCCAACGTGGAGCAAGTCATCCGCCCAAACACCAAAATGCTTTTTTTGGAAACACCCACTAACCCCCTTTTGAAAATCACCGACCTTGCCGAAGCCTCAAAATTGGCTCATAGCCGCAACATCATCGTAGTCGTGGACAATACCTTCGCTACCCCCTACTGGCAAAACCCTTTGAAGCTGGGTGCCGACGTGGTGATTCATTCCACCAGCAAGTATTTGGGCGGGCATTGCGATGTGGTTGGCGGAGCGGTTTTGACCTCCAACGATAAAATTTTTGAACGGGTGAAATTTTGCCAAAATGCGGTCGGAAGCGTACCCGGCCCCTTGGATGCCTTTTTAGTCCTCCGGGGAGTTAAAACCTTGGCTTTGAGAATGGAGCGTCACGAAGCCAACGCCCGGCAAATCACAAACTTCCTTGTTAATCACCCCAAGGTGAAAAAAGTTTACTACCCCGGTCTTTCCAGCCATCCAGGATATGAAATTGCCAAAAAGCAGATGCGCGGTTTTGGCGGAATGATAAGCTTTGAAATCAAGGGCGGTTTGGGAGAGGCAAAAAAAGTTTGCGAGACGGCCAAAATCTTTTCGCTGGCGGAAAGCCTGGGCGGAGTGGAATCTTTAATCGAGCATCCGGCTTTGATGACCCACGCTTCGATTCCCAAGGAAGTGCGCGAAGAAAAAGGAATCAAAGATTCACTGGTGCGGATTTCAGTTGGAATCGAAGATGTCAAAGACCTAATTGAAGATTTGGAGCAAGCTCTTACTTCCATATGAACGCCTAAAGAGCACTCTCCCTGCGTGGACAGATTGTAAAGAATCTTCCTTTCAAGTTTCTTGGAGCCCAAGTTCTGCTTGACACCCTCCCGGGAAGTGTCTAAATTTTATCTTAAGGAGCCTAAAAAAGGAAGGAAGGGAGCAGCAAGCCGTCCGCCGGAGAATAGTTTTGGCAAGGCCCGTCTCGGACAGACTGGGACCATAATTATGGAACCAAAATGCCTAATCTTCCAGACCGCTGGTTCAACTGGCTCAAAACCGATATGATCAGAAGGTTGGCAAGTTTTTTTTGCAGTCTCCCGTGGCAGACGTCTGCCCTCAGGGGTTTGTGGGTGTTGTTGTTTTTTATCCTACCGGGCGGGCTCTTCGCCGAACCCATTAAACTTAACCAAGAAGCATCTCCCATAGGACTTACCCGAACCGGTACAGTTTTGGCCTGGGCTGAAGGCCGTCCCCTTCTGGCCGTTGGCGAAGAGGCGAAAGTTCAGCTTTTCGACTTCGGTGCGGAAATCGGGCGCGAACTTCAGGATTTAGACCTGCCGCCCGGCGAGAAGGTCCGGTCTTTGCTTTTCCTTTCCGATGGACAAATTATTTTTGGCACCAGCAGCGGAAAAATCAGCGTTTGGAACCCAAGCATACCCAATTCGGTCGCCTCTCAGTTGAAAACTTCCCACAAAGGTGATGTGGTGACGCTGGCTTTGGGCAAAGAGCACAACCGCTTAGCTTCGGTGGGCAAGGACGGTAAACTTATCGTTTGGAAAGATGGTTTAATGAATACCGCCGCGGCGGTGGCGCAAGATTTAACCCACGTGCTGGGACTCACCTTTTTTGAAGCCGAAAACGGCGAGGAAAGAATTGCCTGGGTTAACGAAAACAACGAACTCTGGCATTGGAATTTCGACAAAAAGAACAAGGATAACCTCATCGACCTTAGGTCGCATTTTGGAAAATCGGTAGAAATGGACCTGGAAAAAGCTGTTTTTACCCGGTCGGGCAAGGGAGCAGCTATGCTTCTTGCAGAGGTCCGTTTTCCAACCAGTGCTGCTATCACATACCACCTTTTGCTGTTTGAGGTTAAAACCGGCCGGTTTTTAAAAAAATTGGGAGAATACAAATATCCGATAACAGCCATATGCCTTGAAGGGAGTTTAGCGTCAGCGGTAATCAGGGGGCAACTCTATACTTGGCAGCTGTCTGAAATGGCGGCTGTTCCCGCCGGCGGGCTTATGGAGGCTTCCCGGGAGGCAGAAATAACTGTGGGACCCGACATCGAAAAGATGGCCTGGGAGAAAAAAGGGAGATTTTTAGCCGCCCTGATGAGTGGACGACAGATTCAAGTCTGGAAAGCTTCAGGCGCAATCAAATCCCCTTTTGAAAAAATTCCCGAAAAGAAAGAAGAACCTCCTCGCTTGTCGCAAAAATCTGACACGGTTGCGAAAGTGCTGAATTCCCCTTTTGAAGAGTCCCTTTCCTATCAAAAGAAAACGTCAAAACCGCCACCTTTTCCCCAAAAGGATTCTACAAAAATTGCTAAAAAAGATACCGCCCCGATTCAACCCGAGCTAAGCATGAAGGATACTTCAAAAGCTCAACCGCTTAGCACCTCTCCGCTAAACGAACCTTCTGGAACCGACCGGAACACTCTTTTTGTGGTGCTGATGGTTGGGGTTGGAGCGGGGTTGGCGGGATTGTTTTGGATGGGTATGCTGTGGAAAAAAAGGGCCGCCCTGCCGAAAAGTAAACCTTTCCCATACGTTTCTCCAGGAGAGCAAGCCACGGTGGTGGCGCCTAGGAAAAACCCAACTCCACCCCGGCAGCTGAGAATGCCTGAAGAAGAGGATTTCACAGGACATTTCTTGGAGAAGTACAGGATTGATAAAAAGCTGGCGGAAGGGGGAATGGGAATGGTTTTCCGAGCCACCGACTCGGACCTGAACCGCAGTGTAATTATAAAGACCTTCATTTTTAAAAAAGACGAAGAGCTTTTAAACCGTTTTTTGCGGGAGGCACAGGCGGCGGCCAACCTAAAACACCCCAATATAGTGGTTATTCATACCATAGAGCGCTCCTTCGATCCCCCCTTCATAGTTATGGAAGACCTTGGAGATGTCGATCTGGGGAAGCTTCTGGAACAAAAAAAGAAGCTTAGCCTTGGTGAAACCGTTCGCTACTTAAAGCCGGTGGCCGAAGCGCTGGACTTTGCTCACCAGCAAGGGGTGGTGCATCGAGACATCAAACCTTCCAACCTTATGATTTCACCCGAAGGTGTGGTAAAAGTGGTTGACTTCGGTGTCGCCAAACAGGTGACGTCCCGGTTAACGAAGGCCGGCTATATTTTAGGTACACCCGGATATATGTCGCCCGAACAATGGAAAGGTGGCGATGTGAACGGTCAGAGCGATCTGTACTCGTTGGCTGTGGTCGCTTTTGAACTGTTCTCCGGGCGTCTTCCCTTTAGCGGCGACACCCCGGCCTTAATGTTTAAAGTGTTAACCGAACCCCCTCCTATGTTACCGGAGTTGGTGAAGGAAATTCCTCTTGAAATCGCCGCGGTAGTAAGTAAAGCTCTATCCAAAGAACCGCATGAACGCCACCAAAGCTGCGTCGAGTTTGTAAATCTTTTAACTTCCGCTTGAAAGTGTCAGCCCCGATAATCGAGGCGGTTGGACTAACCGCCCGCAGGGATAACACCCATTAAAGAGAAATTATAAATTTACCAACAGGGAAACTGAAAGCAGAACCTGAAAACTTAAGGATAATTCGACCGTATAAGCTTCATAAGGGCGGGTGCATCCACCTGTCCAGAGTTGGGAACAGATGCTAAATTCTTGCGGTTTTCTATGATGGAAAGAGTGGAGAATTGTTTTCCTGAAAGGTGATAGAAAATGAACAAACGCCAATCGCTTGTTTTAATTCTCACAGTTGCATTAGGGGGTGCCACCATTGGCTCCGTTTTGACCTATGCTTTCCTTCACTTGACCCTTCCAATTAAAACCGCTGGCTTTTCAGTTTCCTCCGACCGGCTCGGCGGGAAAACAAAGTTTATACTGGCCAGCGAACGACAACCCTTCATAAAGGATATTCCTGAATCTCGTCGCAATGCAATTGTGGCGGCTGCTGAAAAAGTGGGTCCAGCGGTGGTCTCCATTTCAGTCACCCAAACCCGAGTAGTGCAAGCCCTACCGCCTTTTAATCCGTTTGGCGGTGAACCCTTCGATGATTTCTGGGGTTCCTTTTTCCGCCCCCGCGAATTCAAACAAAGAGTTCATTCGATTGGCTCTGGCGTCATCACCGACCCAAAGGGACACATTTTGACCAACCAGCACGTCGTTGAAGGCGCAGACGAGATTCGCGTAACCTTGTCATCCGGAGCTGAATACAAAGGGAGGGTAGTAGGCGAAGACCTGCAAAGTGACTTGGCCGTTTTAAAAATTGATGGAAAAAACCTGCCATATGCCAAATTGGGTGACTCGGATGACTTGGTAATTGGCGAATGGGCCATTGCCATTGGGAATCCCTTCGGCTATCTCTTGGACGATCCCCGCCCCACGGTTACCGCAGGCGTGATTTCTGCTTTAGGCCGTGACTTCAAACGCCAGGTTGGGCAAGGAAACCGGGTTTATCACAAAATGATTCAAACCGATGCCGCCATCAACCCCGGGAATTCCGGCGGCCCGCTGGTTAATGCCGATGGAGAGGTGATTGGCATCAACACCTTCATTTTCTCCACCAGCCGCGGCTCGGAAGGGGTTGGCTTTGCCATCCCCATAAACCGCTCCCGGCGGGTTATGCAGGATTTGATAGAATACGGAGAAGTGGTTCTCCCTTGGATTGGCGTAGATGTACAGAGCTTAACCCCACTTTTGTCCCAAAGTCTGAATCTCAAACAGCAAGAAGGAGCGCTGGTCGCAAGCGTGGATAAAAATTCCCCGGCAGGCCGGGCGGGAATTTTGCGCGGAGACGTTATTACCGAGGTGGAAGGGCGCAAAGTTTCCAATGCCACCGATTTGGAAGATTTTATTTGGGACGTTCGAGCGGGAAAGAAATTCTCCGTTGCCTACTCCCGAAGTGGGAGTATGCTTACTTCTTCCATCACGGCCGAAGAGCCGCCCGCCGCCCGCCGGTTTTCGGAAGGGAAGATGGGAATCTATGTTTCCGATGTAACCCCGGTTTTGGCCCGGCAATTTGGATTGGAGCCGGGGCGGGGGGTGGTCGTGACGGAAGTCAAGTCAAATTCCACCGCGGGAATGATTGGCATTGAAGAAGGTGATGTGATTCTCGAAATTAACAAAACCGAAGTCTCCTCCGCAAATGATTACGAGCGGGTAATGAAGAAGCTGAAAAAAGGGCAAAAAGTGGTTATGCTTTTGGTTCGCAAGGGAGACTTATTCTACGTCACGGCCAGCGTGTAAATTTGACACTTTGCACGGGCAAAGCAAAAAATAGCTTGAAGTTGCGTTTGTTGCCACCTTAACCCGTTTCCTTTTTATTATCTTACCATCGGCGGCTGGGTATCTGCCGCCAAAATTCGATATGTCCGTAGCCGAAAAAGAAAGAATAGTTTTACCGGTAAAAGGGATGACCTGCGCCGCCTGTGTCAACACAGTCGAAAAAGGGCTTTCCAAAACGGAAGGAGTCCTGCGCGCCGAAGTAAGCCTGGTTTCCGAAACGGTCGCCGTAGAGTTCGACAAAACCAAAACAACTTTAGAAGCGCTTGCCCAAGCGGTTAAGGACTCCGGGTATGAAGTTCCCGCTAAACGCGGATTTATCCATTTTTCCAACGGAATCCCTGCCGAAGCTTCCAAAATTCTGTCCAGTATTTGGGGCATTGTCGATGTTAAGTACTCTGATTCGCGACTGGAAGTTTTCTTTCTTCCTGATTTAGTTAACCTGGAGGAAGTTTCCGACCAGCTGAAATCTTCGGGAATATCTGTTTTTAGAATAGAAGAGGTCGAAGAAAAAATCAAAGACGCTAACTATCAAAAAGCCAAACTTAAGCTTGCGACCATTTTGGCGATGGCAGCCGTGGTTTTCGCATTTGGGATGTTGCCTTTTGACCATACTCTCACTTTTTGGGTTAGCTTTCCCCTTGCGACCATCATCCAGTTTTGGGGCGGAGCCCAGTTTTACCGCGGTGCCTGGGCGCAGGCCAAACATTTTCGGGGGGATATGAATACGCTGGTGGCGCTGGGTACCTCTGTCGCTTACCTATATTCCATCTGGAATGGCTATCAATTCTTGAAATTTGGCCTTGCTCCGGAGTTTTATTTTGAAACGGCCGCCGTAATAATCGCACTTATTCTCTTGGGCCGTTTCTTAGAGCTTTCCGCCCGCCAAAAAGGCCGCGCCGCCACCAAAGAACTGCTCGATTTGGCGCCCCAAAAAGCCCACGTGATTGCTCCCGATGGCCAGGAAAAGGAAGTGCCGGCCAAAGCGCTTTTCCCCGGCGACTTTGTGCTGGTTCGCCCCGGTGAAAAAATTCCCGCAGACGGCGAAATTCTGGAAGGCCGCTCCAGTGTGGACGAGTCTTTAGTTACGGGAGAATCGATTCCCGTTTCCAAGGGAACCGGCGATTGGGTTATTGGCGGAAGCCTTAATCAGGAGGGCGCCTTCCGGATGGCGGTGCGCAAGACGGGGAAAGAAAGTTATCTCTCCAGTTTAGCGGCTTTGGTGGAAAGGGCCCAAAGCTCCAAGCCCCCGGTGCAGCGGCTGGTTGATAAAATTGCCGGTGTCTTTGTGCCGGTAGTTTTGACTATCGCTTTGGCCACTTTTGTTGTCTGGGCTTTTTTGGGGCCGAGCGTCGGTTTCGCGCTGAAAATGACCACGGCCGTTCTAATTATCGCCTGCCCCTGTGCGATGGGTTTAGCCACGCCTATGGCTTTAATCGTCGGCGCCGGCCGAGCCGCCAAGAAAGGAATTTTAATAAAAGATGCCTTAGCCTTAGAAAAGGCGAGCAAACTCAATCTTTTGGTTCTCGACAAAACCGGAACTCTGACGACTGCCAAACCAAAGTTAGAAACGTGGAAGTTAAAAGGGGACAAAAAAGAGATTCTTTCGGTCTTGTATTCGGTTGAAAAACTTTCCGAACACCCTTTTGCCCCATCACTGGTAGAGTTTGCCAAAAATGAAGGTGCCAGCGAAATCCCGATTTCCGATTTCCGATCCATCCCCGGAAAAGGCGTGGCCGCATACGCTGGCGAAAAGCGCATAATGATTGGCTCCCGGCATTTTTTGGAGGAGAACAAAGTCGCATTAGAAACCAGCTGGGACTCAGAAAACTCCCCTTTTTCGCAGGTTCATCTGGCCATCGGCCATCAGGAAACGGCCCGCTTTTTTTTAATCGACACTTTGCGGTCGGAAGCGGCTGAAACCATTGAGGAATTGATTAAAATCGGTATTGAGCCGTTTATGCTTTCCGGCGATTGGCGCGAGGTGACCGAATACGTGGCGGGGCAACTTAAAATCGGACGCTCCCGCGGCGAAGTGCGCGGCGACCAAAAAGGAAATTGGATTCGGGAACTGAAAAAAGAAGGGAAAACGGTCGGGATGGTTGGCGACGGAGTTAACGACTCGGTAGCCCTTTCGGAAGCGGACGTTGGCATCGCCGTGCGGCGGGGAAGCGATTTGGCGCTGGAATCAGCCGAAGTGGTCTTGCTAAACGACAATCTTAAACTTTTACCCTATTTGGTGCGCCTGTCCCGCCGAGTCCTGTCTACCATTCGTTGGAACTTAATCTGGGCCTTTGGTTACAATATTCTGGGAATCCCAATCGCCGCCGGCGTTCTCTACCCGGCTTTTGGCCTAACGCTCAACCCAATGTTTGCCTCAATGGCCATGGCTTTTTCTTCGCTTTTTGTTGTTACCAATTCCCTGCGTCTAAGAAATTTTGAGTAAATAAAAAAGGGCGCGCGGCCGCGTGCCCTTCGATTCATTCCAAAGCGAGTTATTTCTCCGCTTTCTCTTTCGTCCCGGCAATTAAAACAAACACCTGATCTTTGCCCCGCTCAACGCGCAAGAGAATCTGCGGCTTTTTCGAATACTTTTCAATCGCGGCTTTAAACGAAGGAAGATCCGTTACCTCGCTCTCTTCCACTTTTACAATCACGTCCCCTTCCGACAATTTCCCCTTGGCGGCAGCCCCACCCACTTCCACAAAGCTGACCAGAACCCCGTTTTTTCCGGTCAGGGCATACTGCCGGTACAACCCTTCGGTGATTTCCTTGACGGTAAAACCCAGGCCGGTCTCCCATTCCTCCGGCTTGATTTTGGGCTGGCGTCCAACTGCGACGGTCAAATTTTTTTCCTCCGAACCTCTGCGAATTTTTAACTGCAAAGGTTCTCCAATGGGGGTTTCAGCTATTTTTAAGGTAAAGCTGTTCAAATCATCTTCTTTTTCCGCCGCTATCGGCTCTTTGGCCACCGCGGTGACGATATCCCCCGGCTTGAGCCCGGCTTTTTCGGCCGGAGAGCCTTCCAGAACGTCGCCAATCAAAACCCCGTTCAAATCAGGCATATTGAAATAGCGGGCATACTCACGGTTGAAGGGTTGAATCACCACCCCCAGCCATCCCCGCTCAATTCCGCCGGAGGCAATGATTTTCTTTTCCACATCCTTGGCCATATTGATGGGAATGGTGAACCCCTGCCCTCGCCCAATGCCGATAGAGTTTATACCGACCACCTCACCGCGCAAGTTTACCAGCGGCCCGCCGGAAGAGCCGGGGTCGATGGCCGCATCGGTCTGAATGAAATCGTTCAAGAACGAAACCTCCCGGCCAAAGTTCGGCATCACCCGCCCCTTGCCGGAAACAATGCCAAAGGATACCGTCCGGTCAAAACCGTACGGATTGCCCACCGCAATCACCCATTCCCCCACCTTCACGGCGTCCGAGTTTCCCAAGTTGGCGACCGAAAGTTTTTCCGGCGTGTTAACTTTTATCACCGCCAAATCGGTCTGTTTGTCCACGCCGATAAGTTCCGCCGGATATTCCCGCTTGGAAGGCAAAGTCACCAAAATCTGCTGGGCGTTATCGACAACATGCTCGTTGGTCAAAATGTAACCCGCTTCGTCGGTAATCAAACCAGAACCCATTACCTGAAACTTTCGGTCGTCGATTTTCTGCACTACCTCGATGTGCACCACAGAATTTTTGACTGAATTGGAAACCGAGATGATTACCTGCTGCAGGTCTTCAAAAGTTTTTAGAACATCCTTCTTCTGTCCCCAGCCGTTTTGCAGGGGGTAAATTAGGACCGCCGCCAGAATCAGAACGCCAAACAATTTCTTCATATACTTTCCTTTCATTTTCGATATCTCCATAATATTTATCGGTAGCGGAAGGCTTTAGCCTTCCACTTTGGAAACCTAAAGGCCTGCCCGAAGCCGGGCCACGGCCAGGGTTTCCGCTACATCTATCGGTAATATTATATGCAATAACAAGCTCAATGGGGAAAGAAAATTATAGATGGCATAGCTTGGCTAATTTGCCGATAATAAAAGTAAGATGCCCAGTTATTTGAAAAAAATCGTCTTTCTATTCCTTTTGGGTATTTCTGCAATACCACTTCCCGCCTTTTGCCAGGTCGACACCGCCTGGGTCCGCACTATAACGGGCCGGGGGACAAAGTTGATGAAGTACTTAGTTTCGCGGTTGATGACAGTGGGAATGCAGTAATAACCGGCTGTAGCGGAACCGACCCGTCAACTTGGGATTTTGTAACCATAAAGTACGACCGCAACGGCAATCAACTTTGGCGGCAAAGTTACACTGGCGTGCAATATAATCAAAATACGCCCCGCTCTCTAACTTTGGATAAAAGAAGTAACGTATACGTAACAGGCGCAAGAGGTATTACCTGTGTTACGGTTAAATACGACCCTAATGGAAATCAGCTCTGGGAAGCCCGGTATCCTAATGGAGCAGCTATCAGTGATCCGGTGGCAACAGACGAAAAGGGCAATGTATACGTCACCGCCACGAGCGGGAGTAGTTATCCTGACTTTGATTACCTGACCATAAAATATGACTCCAATGGAAATCAGCTTTGGGCGGCCGTTTTTAATAAAGGACTAAGCTATTTTGATCGTTCTTATTTGGTCGCTCCGGATAAAAACGGGAACGTTTATGTAAGCGGCTATAGCTACAATGCTGCCTCGCGGGATGAACAGGAATGGATTACTATTAAATATGATTCTCTTGGCAATCAGGTTTGGATGAAACAATTCAGCACTTGGCAAGGCGCTACGGTTGGTGCTCCAGCCGATATGAAATTGGATGCTACGGGAAATGTTTATCTTACAGGCGGATTTCAAGATAGTGGGACATTTGTCAGTTATGCGACTATTAAGTATGACACAGCAGGCAATCAACTGTGGGTAGCCCGCTACAGAGGCCCACGGTCCAGTGGTGCGTATGATTTCGCCATCGCGCTGGCGTTGGATGTCAATGCAAACGTCTATATTACCGGCTACAGTTATGGGGATGGAACGACGGATGCGGACGTCGCCACAATAAAGTATGACTCCAACGGAAATCAGCTCTGGTTACGGCGTTACAATGGGCCGGCAAACGGTTATGATGCAGGGAGGAATATTGCCGTAGATAGTATCGGGAATGTTTATTTGGCGGGTCTGAGTTTTGGAATCAATTCTACTTACAACTACGTTATTTTGAAATATGATTCGAGCGGAAATTTTCTTTGGGAAAAGCGGTATGAGGAGTCAGTGTTCAACCGTACCACTGAAAAGCTTTCTGTTGACCGGATTGGAAATGTGTACCTGGCAGGCACCGATTCCAAAAACACACACGACTTTGTCACCATCAAATATTCCCCCCTGCCTATATTAAAGGGAGATTTAAATTTAGATGGAGTTTTGACGTTGGCGGATATTGTTCTCATTTTAAATTGTGCTTTTTTAGGAGAGCTACCGCCAGCCGCCCCTTCGGCGTGCGATATCAACTGCGATGGATTGCTTACCTCGGCGGATGTTGTAATTCTATTGAGAATGTTTTATCTCGGCGTTCCCGCTCCCTGTTAGCGCCAACCAGCGTTTTGTAACCTAAACTTTTCCCACTTTTAAAAGTATCAAACTTTTACCCGCTGGACAGGCACCACCGCTGTTTCCATCTGGCCTCCTTACCCAATTATACCTGTTATACCTGTCCAATTCTCAAGTGGGGCACGGCACATTTTGCTTCTACATTCTTGTGTATTTGGGACCGCTGCCACCTTCCCGCGGAGTCCAGCGGGGGGCTACCACGTCGGTGGCCTTGCAGTCGATACAGTTGGGGGCATTGATGTGCAGTTTTCCTTCAACCACTTCATAAACTCCGGCAGGGCAAAGATGGGCGTAAAACTCGGCGGCGGACAAGTCTGCATTTCCGGAAATCAAATGCGAAGGAATGTTGTCGCGGGTGGCGTTGCCGGATTTGAAGACGGCATCCAATTTGCGAAAAGTCAATTTTCCATCGGGCGTAAAAGGCTTTTCAGGGCCGAAATGGCGAAGGGTGTGGCTATCCGGCTCGACAGAGATTTGTCCGCCGAAAAGCGCGCCGTGGGTGATATAAGAAAGCCCGGCCTTAATTCCTCCCAGCCAAAAACCGGACTTGAATGCCAAGCGCATATTGCGGCGGCGTTTTAAATCGCTAAGGACGAAACTTTCGCGTATGGCGCGGTCGTATCCGGAAAGCGTCTCACCCGAAAAATCTTTTTTCATCAGCGCTTCGAAAATGGTTTTGGCGGCCAAAATACCGGAGGTCATAGCGTAATGGACTCCTTTTAGCGAGGGAACGTCCACAAAACCAGCTGCGTCGCCGGCAATTAGAATTCCGCTGCCTGAAAAACGGGAAGGGAGAGACCAAAAACCGCCTTCCGGGATGGTTTTGGCGCCCCATTCGAGCATTTCTCCCCCTTCCAAATGTTTGCGGAAAAAGGGATGGAGTTTCATTTCCTGCAAAAGCTGGTGGACGTTCGTGCGGGCGTCGGGATAATCGAGCCCAACGACGATGCCAAGGGCGGCCTGGTTGTCTTTCAACGGATAGAAAAAACTGCCGCCGAAGGTTTTGGTGTCCAGCGGCCAACCCATTGTGTGCACCACCGCTTCGAGCGGGGTTTTCAACTGCCAAACCTCTTTGACTCCGAGGGCGTAACTCTGTGGGTTGGGAGAAGTGATGTTTTGCCATTTTTGATACGCCTGGGTCAGGTAGCCGCGCGTTCCTTCCCCCAGCATTACTACTTTGGCGGCGATGTCTGTGCCGGGCTGGAAGTTGGGGAGTTCGGAGCCGTCACGATTGCGGCCGGAATCGGCCGTACGCACGCCGATTATGGCATTATCCTTCGCCAAAAGAGCGCGCACGGGGAAGCCGGTGAAGATTTCCACGCCCATATTCTGGGCCTGCTGGGCCAGCCAGCGCACTACTTCGCAGAGTGAAGCTACATAGTTCCCGTGGTTTTTCATTGTGGGCGGGCTTGGAATCCGAAGCGCGGAATTTTTGGTCAGAAAATAGACCGCATCCTTTTTGACCGGCCCGGCAACAGGGATTTCGTGCATTGGCAGTTCGGGGAAAAGCTCTTTGAATGCAATCGGATTTATAACCGCCCCGGAAAGGATGTGATGACCCACTTCGGCCGATTTTTCGACTACGCCAATCGTGACGTTGCCCAACGAACCGCCAGTTTTTTCGTTTTCGGTTTTAATTAGCTGGGCCAGCTTAATGGCTCCGGCCAATGAGGCGGGTCCGGCGCCGGCGAAAAGGACGTCGAAAGCCACCCCTTCCTCCGAAGGCAGTGCGTGCAAGATTATTTCGCTAACCGGCAGTTCCGGCTGGAAATCGGCGGGGCGAAAAGGTTTGAGTGCGGACATTGCAAAACGAGTATATAAAGGGCTGATTGCCGCGACAAGGGGGATGTAGCATCATTTTTCCTCGTAGTGCAGGTTGGTCTTTGCCTGCCCTGAGCGAAGTCGAAGGGTAATCTGCACGTGCGGGATATTAAAACCATCCCGCACTGCGCCATAAAGAGGCGGTAGTTCTTGCTAAACAGGTCTTTTTGGGTATCTTTTTCCTATGAGGAGAAAGCGCCAATGAGTTTGGTTCCGCCGTATATCGAGAGCTTGCAGCCGTATGTCCCCGGCAAATCCATCGATGAAATCAAACAAAAATACGGGGTGGAGCGGGTTATCAAGCTGGCCTCCAATGAAAACCCCCTTGGCCCCTCGCCCAAAGCTCTGGAAGAAGTCAAAAAGTCGCTTTCCGCCTCGCATTATTATCCCGATGGAGGTTTGAAGCTACGCGCCGCTCTGGCTGAAAAGTTCAATTTGAAAATCGAAAACGTCATCGCCGGGGCCGGTTCGGAAGGGATAATGTCCGGCATCATCCGTGCTTTTCTGACTGATAAAGACGAAGTCTTAACCGCCACGCACACCTTTTTAGGATTTATGGTTTTGGCCCGCTCGCGCGGGATTAAAATCAACACTGTGCCATTGACCGGCGATTGGCAATTCGATTTGGCGGCGTTGACCAAGAAAATCAATAAGCACACCAAGATTATTTATTTAGCCAATCCGAATAATCCAACCGGAACGGTTTTTACCCGCAAGGAATTCGATCGCTTTCTGGAAAAAATTCCCGAACGGCTTTTAGTCATTTTGGATGAGGCCTATTTTGAATTTGCGCAGGGCAATCCGCAGTATCCCGATTCAATGACCTACCGCCACGACAACGTGATTACATTGCGCACTTTTTCCAAGGCCTACGGGCTGGCCGGGCTGCGCATCGGTTACGGTTTTGCGCACAGCGAGTTGATTCGAAATTTGTTGAAAGTGAAACTTCCGTTCGAGCCATCGCATACGGCCGAGGCGGCGGGCATCGGCGCTTTAGAAGATGTCGAGTTCCTTGAGAAAACTTTGGAAAACAACCGCAAGGGGCGGAAGTTTTTATTCAAAGCCCTGATCGACTTGGGGTTTCAGGTGATTCCTTCCGACGCCAATTTTGTTTTGGTCCTAATGTCCGGCCCAAAAGCGGCCCAAAACCTCTTTCAAACCCTTTTGACCAAAGGTATAATTGTCAGGCCGCAGGAGGCCTCTGGCCTGCCGCAAGGGATTCGTATTTCGGTCGGCCGGGAGGAAGAGAACGAAATTTTGATTGAGACTTTGGAAAAGATTTTGAAGACCCAACCGGTGGCGGCAAAAAGTTAGGAGGTCGTATGTCTAAGTTTGAAGAAAGTACCGCAAAAATCCAGACCACCCAGGATTTCCTGCCGATAAACGGAATCGATTACCTGGAATTTTACGTCGGCAATGCCAAGCAATCGCAGCATTTTTATCGACACGTTTTGGGGTTTTCGCTTATTGCCTATGCTGGACTAGAAACAGGCGTGCGTGACCGGGCATCCTATGTTCTGGAACAGGGGAAAATCCGTTTCGTTTTGACTACTCCACTGGATCCGAACCATCCGATTTCGGAGCATGTCAAGCTACACGGCGACGGCGTCAAGGATATTGCCCTATGGGTTAACGACGCCGAAACTTCTTTTGCCGAAACCACCAAACGGGGTGCCAAACTAGCTTACGAACCGGTTACATTGAAAGACGAATTTGGTGAGGTCAAAAAGGCGGGCATCTACACTTACGGCGAAACGTTTCACTCCTTTATCGAGCGCAAAAACTACAACGGCCCGTTTTTGCCCGGCTATAAAGCGGTTCCGCCGGACAAGCTGGACCATCCGGTCGGGTTGAAAATTGTTGACCATGTGGTGGGCAATGTGGGTTGGAACGAGATGAACAAATTCGTTGATTTCTACGAGCGAATAATGGGCTTTCGGCTGTTCAAACACTTTGATGACAAGGATATTTCCACGGAATATTCGGCCTTAATGTCCAAAGTGGTCACCAGCGGCAACGGAAGAATAAAATTTCCCATCAACGAACCGGCGGAAGGGAAAAGGAAATCGCAAATCGAAGAGTATCTGGACTACTACAAAACTCCCGGCGTGCAACATATCGCCATGGCGACGGATAACATCATCGAGACGGTGCGCCAGTTAACCGAGCGTGGATTGGATTTCCTCTACGTTCCGACAACTTATTACGACGATTTACAAAAGCGGGTGGGGAAAATTGATGAACCGGTGGAGGAACTGGCAAAGCTCGGAATCCTGGTGGACCGGGATGATGAGGGTTACTTGCTGCAGATTTTCACCAAGCCGGTGGAGGACCGCCCTACTCTGTTTTTCGAGGTGATTCAACGCAAGGGCTCAAAAAGTTTCGGCAAGGGTAACTTCAAAGCGCTGTTTGAGTCCATCGAGCGCGAGCAGGCCCGCCGCGGCAACCTGTAATGAGGCTGGTCACCTTTGAGGTATCAACGCCAATAGGGGGAATACGCAGACTGGGAGCAATGACCGCCAAAGGAATCGTCGATTTGAACTTCGCCTGTGCTTGTCAACTCAAAAAAGCCGGACAGGCCCAGCCGTATCGATTGGCCGATGCTTTTGTCCCGTCTGATATGCTTGGTTTCTTACAGGGAGAGAAAACTTCAATGCTACGGGCACAGGAGGCGCTGGGCGCATTAAAAGATGATTTGGAATCGGGCAAAATCAGCGACGGCGAAAACGGGGAGCGGCTGTTTTACAAAATAGACGAGGGTAGGCTCAAAGCCCCCTTGCCCAACCCCACCTCCTTCCGCGATTTTTATACCTTTGAGGAGCACGTGAAAAAAGGGTTCGAGTTGCGCGGTGAGCCGATGCCTTCTGAATGGTACGAAATGCCGGTCTACTACAAAGGCAACCATCAATCCATCCTTGGCCCCGACGATGAAGTGGCTTGGCCCGGTTTTACCGAAAAATTCGACTACGAGTTGGAGCTGGCCTGCGTCATCGGCAAAAAGGGAAAAAACATTCCGGCAGAAAAAGCTTCTGACTACATCGCCGGCTTTACGGTGCTGAACGATTTTTCGGCGCGGGATGTTCAACGTAAAGAGATGAAAGTTCGCCTGGGGCCGGCCAAGGGAAAAGATTTTGCCACGGCAATAGGGCCTGTTTTAGCTACGCCGGACGAAGTGGGCAATCCCCGCCGGTTAAAAATGACGGCAAAAGTCAATGGCGAACTCTGGTCACAAGGAAATTCGGGGAAAATGCATTATACTTTTGAGGAAATGGTTGCCTTTGCCTCTAAAGATGAAACTCTGTATCCCGGCGACCTTTTGGGCTCCGGCACGGTCGGCGGCGGGTGCGGGCTGGAGCTGGACCGCTGGGTCAAACCAGGAGATGTTATTGAGTTGGAAATCGAAAAAATCGGTATATTACGCAATCGCGTGGTGAAAAAATAACAAAGGAGCTTTTATGTATCCATTAAAAAAAGGAAAGGTGGCGCAGCAGGCGCACGTTGGCCTACCGGAAGGAACCTTCGAAGAGGAGCACGGCCGCAAAGGCTTTTACGGCAAATCGGCCCATCTCTATCACACCCATCCGCCGACCGGCTGGATTCGCTTTGAAGGAAAATTGCGCCCTCACTGTATGGACTTGAACAAGCTCGAGCCGACCGACCAGAAAAACTCCCGCGGCGAGCCGGTCGCTTTTTTGCAAAACGACGACATTACTCTCTATGTTTCCCGCCGCAGCGAGCCGATGCCTTTTTACCGCCGCAACGCCGACAGCGACGAGCTCTGGTTCGTCCACCGCGGCAAAGGGCAGCTGGAAACCGACTTTGGTCCATTGGAGTTCGAGCCGGGAGATTACGTGGTAATGCCCCGCTCGGTCACCCATCGCTGGGTGCCTTCCACCAAAGACAATTTCTTTTTGGTTATCGAATCGAAAACGGAATTCGAGCCGCCCGAAAAAGGGCTTTTGGGCCAGCACGCCCTCTACGACCCAGCGGTGGTCACGACTCCAGACCCCCAGCCGATAAACGAGGACAAAGAGTGGGAAATCCGCATCAAAGCCGAAGGGGAAAACTCCTCGGTCTTTTACCCTTTCAACCCGATGGATGTAATCGGCTGGAAGGGTGACTTGACCGTCTGGAAAATTAATATGCGCGACATCCGGCCGGTGGTTAGCCACCGGGCACATTTACCGCCCTCCGCGCATACTTCGTTCGTTACGCAGGGCGCAGTGGTCTGTTCCTTCTTGCCGCGCCCTTTGGAAAAAGACCCGCAGGCGGTCAAGGTCCCGTTCTTTCACCGCAATACCGATTACGATGAGGTGATTTTTTATCACGACGGCAACTTTTTCTCGCGCCACAACATATATGCCGGAATGCTGACCTTGCACCCGCGCGGCATTCATCACGGCCCTCATCCCCAGGCCCGGGCGGCACAGGCGACCAAGACCGAAACGGACGAATATGCCGTGATGTTGGACGGGCTGAATCCTTTGCATCTGACCTCCGCCGGCGAGGCAGTGGAGTGGAAAGACTACTGGAAATCCTGGCTGGAGGATGTGAAAAAACCGGCTCCGCATAGTCCTGCCGAAGTCAAAGCTGCCGCTCCGGTTATGACCAAGCCAGGAAAGAGTTCAGGGAACAGCAAAAAGCCGGTCGGGGCGAAACCTGTCCCGAAGCCTGTCGAGGGAAAGGGTTGATTATCGACCCCAAGGGGAACGACCCGAAAAATATTTATAAACTAATGATTGGGTCGATTGTTCCCCGCCCCATCGCTTTTGTCTCTTCCCAAAGCCCGGAGGGGGCCTTGAATCTGGCCCCCTTTTCTTTTTTCACCGGCGTTTCCGCCAACCCGCCGACTATTCTTTTTTGTCCTTTGGTGCGGGGCTCCGATTCAAAGATCAAAGACACCCTGCGCAACATTTCCGCCACCCGTGAGTTTGTCGTCAACGCCGTCTCCGAACGCTTTGCCGAAGAGATGAACCTGACTTCCACCGAATTTCCGCCGGAAATTTCGGAGTTTGCCGAATCCGGCCTAACGCCCGTCCCTTCGCTGAAAGTCAAGCCGCCCCGCGTCAAGGAATCCCCCATCAATATGGAATGCCGCCTGAACCAAATCGTTACAGTTGGCACCGAGCCTTTGGGCGGGTCGGTGGTCATCGGCGAAATTGTTTTGTTCCACATCGCCGACGAACTTTTCGATAACTTTCGTGTCGATTTGAGAAAGTTGTCCCCCATCGGCCGATTAGCCGGTTCTTCCTACTGCCGTGTAACCGATATTTTTGACCTTATCCGTCCTAAAACCGGGGAAATAAAGCCCAACGGGTAAGCTCCCGACGCCTGCCCTAGGGTAGCCCCGGAGCCCCCGCTCCGGGAGATTGTGGCGCAGGCCTGCCCGTGGCCGGGCTTTCCGGCCAGGGATAAAGTCCGCCTTTGGCGGATGTATCCTGCGGGTCGACGGCACGCAGGTTAGAAAAGCCTAACCTGCGCCACCAAAACTACTTATTGAGCTATTGACATTTAGTGCTAAATATTCTTTCTTTGGCGGTCGATGATTAAAAGGAACCTTTTCTCAACCTTAAATGTTTAAAAAAGCGTATAAAGGAGGTGATACAATGACTAAAAAAGTCTTAGCACTAGCGCTCTTTGTCATTCTAACTTTCGCCCTCGTCTGGGCCGGTACCGATAAAAAGGCTACCACCAATCCCCAGATGGAGATGATGAAAGCGGAAATGATGAAGTGCGCGGTCTGTAGCAAAATGGTCCCGCAAATGGACGCCATCGGTCCGATGAAAATGGAAGCGGTGCAACTGAACAACGGTTTGGCAGTCATCCACACGGTTGCCAATTCCAAAAACGTTGCCACCTTCCACGCCACCTGCGACGAGATGAGCAAAGCGGGCGAGGCCTGCATGACGATGACCGACGAACAGGCCAAAACCGACCTGTGCACGTTCTGCCAGGATATGCGCTCTGCAATGAAAGCCGGCGCCCAGATGAGCAAGGGCCACACCAAAAAGGGAGGTATGATGGTTTTAACCTCATCCGACCCAGCCGTTCAGGCCCAGCTGTCCACCCTGCACGAAAAGTGCGTGATGATGGCCGCCTCGATGGAACCCCCGGCCACCAAAACCACAGCCACCACCGAAAAGAAGTGAATTTTGCCCCACAAAAAAGCCCTCCGCCGAGGAGGGCTTTTTTTATTATCGTCTTGTTGATTCAATTGCGTATATTTAGCGTCTGAAAGGTTTGAGCGATGAAAAGAAATATTGTTTTTAATTTAATTAAGGTGATGATGATTAAATCATCATGGATGAAAAGGTTAGCCAACTTTCCGAAGTAATTGCAGAAATCAAGCCGGTGCGACGCTCCTATGCGGAATTGCTGGAGCAGTCGGACGGATGGGCTGACCCAACCCCACCCGCTGGTTTAATAGTTGAAAGATTTTTCCTTTCGGAAATTGCAGATATTATTACGCTATTGACGCTAATTGACAACTCTTCAAAGCGACTGTTTGAGCGAAAATCTGCTCTTAGAAAGGCCGACATCTTTGAATACCCAACATTGAGTAAAAAGTTAAGATGGTTTCCCGGAAAGGTTGCACCAACGGAGCAAATCTGGTCAGAAGAGGAACTGCCTTTATTCATAAAGGCACTTTATGAGTGGATCTTTCATATCTCCGAACTCTTTAGAAAGAATCCCAAAACCATAGGCAAGAAATTTCCAAATTCGGGACCGCTTAGGGAACAACTCATAGCATATTGTGATTTTAGAGCTAAGCTTATTACCCACAAGAGCAGTAAAGTGGGGGATGTGTGGGGAGGACATACGATGGAAACGGAGTCCGGAGAAATTGAGCTTTGGGTGCTTCGAATGAAACTTGGAAAGGATGAAGAAGTCTTAAAAAACTTGTTCACGAAATACTCTGAAGAATTAAAGCTTGATCCCCCCCAATATGACCATATGTTCAGTTGGATTCGAATTCTTGCAAAGCATCGTCACGAATTAACGGGCACCATCAGGGACGAGTTGGAAAAGTTCATAGCAAGGAACGGGTTTATTTCACAGACACCGACACAAATAGCCCGGTTTATAAAAGAAATGCTTAGCACAATGATGTTGAGATTTTCCTCAAAAGTTAGTAAGTAGCATGCCACCAATTGAGGTCTTGACGAAAGGCCGTTGGGTGCATTCTTTGATGGCGCGATGAATAAAAAGGTTGTTGTCAACATCGGAGGCCAGCTTATCGAGGCAGTTCTTGACGGAGCTGGTTAGAGGCCTTTCTTTAGGTTGGAGAAAGGAGAGCCAAAGACCGAGCGTCTGACTAAATGGTGTGGTAATGGGCTTGCATAGCGTTGTGCCAGTTGAAACTGGGCGGGAGAGGACTCGAACCTCTGACCTTCTGCGTGTAAGGCAGACGATTTTCCAATTAGTTTAAGATTTCGAACAGGCGCATTATCATTCATTTAGCAACCTCTCTGATTTGAATACCTTCCTTAAACATTACTTCCTCACTTTCGGTCCAGAAACCTCTTAGATTTAATTCAAATTCCTTGCGGATTTTATTTCCGTTAGAACAGGATGCTTCAAGCCCAAATTTATAAATGCCGGGAGGGAGCAAGTATGATAAATTTGTAGAGGGGGCACTAAGTTGAATATGAAAGATGGTTTGAAACGGGTCAATTTGTAAAGCGGGATTATTTTCTCCAGATTTTGGTCCTAACTTTTGCCTAAATCCGGGGTGGATGATATAACCAATATTACAATGCTCGAATGTTTGTGGATTTATGGTTGGCTCAAAAGATTTTCCAGATAATCTCCACAAAAGCTGGTCGGGGTTTATTTCATTTTTCAATTCCCAATTATTATTAAGTTTTACATAAAGGTCTGTCAGCTTTACTTTCACATTCTCGGCTTTAACTTTTCCATTATTCCATACTCTCAAGGCGAAATAATATCTGAAATGCTCGGCTGGACCATAAAAGAAGGGCATTTCAAGCACTGTGACCAGATGACAATCTGGTGGTTTCTGGATAAACTGAATCGATAGTTCTGGTTTTCGTAGTACATCCACCGTGAGCTTCAGAAAGAATGTTGCAATAGACAAGGCAAGTGAAATTAAGCTGATTGCTAATGCAGAATCACTTTTTGCCAATACAGCCCCAAAGGAAAAGAATACCAAACCACCTACGATACCATACACAATGCCAAAGGCAATTTCTTCTTTATTCTTATCTATCCAACCTTTCTTTCCTTCTGCCATAGCCCAATAATATCGTCAAAATTTCATTTATTCAACGGATTTCGGAGCTTGGCAATCTCCTGCTTCAAACTATGGATAATTTCTCGTGGATTAAACTGGGCGGGAGAGGACTCGAACCTCTGACCTTCTGCGTGTAAGGCAGACGCTCTAACCAGCTGAGCTAACCGCCCGCAACCGCCAATATAAATCATAACTTCACGAAAACAACGAACCCAAAAGGCACCCCCTATGGTCCCCCTTAAACACAGGGGGACGAAAAGGCGGGGATTGGTGATTAGTGATTCTTGCATCCAGCACAGCCCAGAAAAGAGAAAGCGCGGCACTGTGCTCCTACAAGGACGACCTAACCCCTTTCTCCCCTTCCCGATGCGGGAAGGGGAGAAAGCCCGCGACTGAAGTCGCGGCTACCAAGAAAATGGGAATGGGAGGAGGGCACGGCGGGGAATTTTGGGGAAGGCCCCGAATACGAAAACCATTCAGGGCCACCGGAAGGGAGATTTGCAAAGAGGGAGAAAGCCCGCGACTGAAGTCGCGGCTACCAATGAAATTGCGGCTGCCAAGAAAATGGGGATGGGAGGAGGGGTCAGCTTTGACAAAAGCGCCGCCCGGCTCTAATTTCGCAGCGTGTCCAAAAAAGTTTTTGACCAACTGGCCAAACTCGTAACCGAAAAGAAAAACCCCCGCTCGGTTTTAATCGACCGCTTGCCGACTTTGGAAGTTTTAAGAATTATTAATGCCGAAGACCGAACGGTGCCTTGGGCCATCGCCCAAAAATTGCCCCGGATTGTTAGAGCGGTGGAGCTGTATTATCAAACCTATAAAAACGGCGGGAGGGTTTTTTACGTCGGCGCCGGTACCTCCGGCCGGCTGGGGGTTTTGGATGCCGCCGAGCTGCCGCCCACATTTGGCGCGGACCACAAAAGGGTCAAAGGAATTATCGCCGGGGGGTATCAGACACTAATCCGCTCAAAGGAAGGGGTGGAGGATGATTCTCTGGCCGCGGTTCGGGATTTGAAACGAGAGCGTTTGGGTAGGAATGACTTGGTGGTAGGAATTTCCGCTTCAAGGCGAACGCCTTACGTTGCCGCGGCTCTCAAGTATGTCCGGAAGGTAAAGGCAAAAACGATTTTCATTTCCGCCAATCCAAAACCGGTGGTTCCAATCAAGGCCGATGTGAACATTTCGGTCGTGGTCGGGCCGGAAGTAGTGGCCGGCTCTACGCGTATGAAAGCCGGGACGGCGCAAAAGCTGATTTTGAATATGATTTCAACGGCGGCGATGGTAAGATTGGGCAAGACTTATAAAAATGTAATGGTCGATTTGGGGGGGACTTCCGAAAAGCTGCGCGAGCGGGCCAAAAAAACTTTGATGGAACTGACGGGGCTCTCCTACCAAAAAGCGGGAAGTCTTCTGCGGATTTCTGGCGGGCATTTGAAGACTGCTTTGGTGATGGCGGTAAAAAAAGTTTCTCTTTCGGAAGCCGAAAGACTGCTCCAAAGGGCGGATGGTAAGCTTTTTAAGATTTTGGAGTAGTTTAAAAGGATAAAAAAACAAGGCCGCCCTCTGGCGGCCTTGCCACTGCTGCAGCTTAGTTGACCTGGCCGCCGGAGCTTAACGCCGGGGCGACCTTCGGTTCCAGCTGTTCGATGAGCAGCTCGTACATTGTGCTCACCTCCTATGAGCTACGTTGGTTCCCCGCACAGTTTACTGCGCGGGACAAGCGCCCGGGTCTGTGGACCATTTGCGTAGCTGTTTGATACGGACAACCTGCGAACTAAATTTCTTTATAACTCGCATAGAAGTCAAGGATATGAAACAAAAAAAGTAGTAGTTTTATCGAAAAGTGAAAATAGGAAAAATTTTCCGTTCCGACTTAATTTACAATTGTTTGAACGATTAAAGAGTGTTCGGGGTAATCTTTCAAGAAGAAGGTTTAGAAAAAAAGAGGGCTGCCTATAGGCAGCCCTTATTACCTTCGAAGGATAAGGCTGCTCTTAACCTTGGCCACCAGAGCTTAGGCCTGGTGCCACCTTCGCCTCAAGTTGTTCGATGAGCAGTTCGTACATTCAACTCACCTCCTACCGGTTAAAGTTGATCTTTCCCCTCACATTAAAGAGGGGTCATCTAAACAGCCCCGTTAAACGGGGCTCATCCGGTATTACCCGGAAACTTTTAAACCTGTTTACCTAAAGTAAAAAAGTGGTCAATTTATGTGGAAAAGTCAAGCAGATTTCGCAAAAAGCCAGAAATTTTTTGCTTTTTTGAAAATAAGCTACCATATATGGTGGTATAAGTTCAGATGCTTACAATTTGTCGGATTTATGAATTAAGGGTTTAGGCTTTAAGGAGAATTGAAATTTTGTTTTTCGGCTAAAAACGATTTAGCTGACGACCATTCCGAGGCGGTCGAAGCGAAGGCGCGAGAAGAAATGTATCACATTATAAAAGGTCAGACTAATGAAATCGAAAATGTAAGGTGCTTCGAGCTTGGGCGCGCCCGGATCGGGAGTCCAGGACCAATAGATGATAATCGGTTTGCCCACCAGGTATTTCTTTTCCAAAAAGCCCCACTGCCGGGAGTCCTGGCTTTCGTCCCGGCTGTCCCCCAGAACAAAATACTGGCCCGACGGCACCTGCTTGGGGCCGAAGTTATCACGGGTGGAAAAGTCACGCGGAAGTATGTGTCCATCGGAATGTTTTGCGTTTCCCGGATCCGGCACCACTTTGCCATCCACGCGCAGAATTTTGTTACGAATTTCAACGGTTTGGCCGCCTGTGGCCACGCAGCGTTTTATAAAGGTCCGGTCTGGATTTAAGGGGTATTTGAAAACCAAAACTTGCCCCGGTTTTGGTTCCCGGAACTGGAGGACCAGTTTGTTCACTAAAATGAAATCGCCGGGAAGCAGGGAATTTTCCATCGAGCCGGAAGGAATGCGGTAAGCCTGTATCACATACGCGCGCAAAATAAAGGCCAAAATCAGAGCGACAATGGCAACTTCAAGATAGTCGCGCCAAATCGGCCGAGTAGTGCGATGAAACGAAATTCGCTCTTGCGCTGTTTTGGTTAATTGCTCCGCCACGTTTAAGGTATCGGAAGTCTGGGACAAAAGTTTACCGGTCTTATAATGACTTTTTTATAACTCCCTTTTTGAGGCATGGGAAAAACCCCATATTATAAACCTCGGGATTTTCATGGCCACAAAGAGCAGCTATTGACACACCCATTAAAATCCACGAAATTAAATCTACCGGGGTGGTTCGACCGTTCCGACTTTGAGCCGGGACAGCCAGCGAACCTGAGAGAGTCCCGCAGAACCTGATCTGGGTAATGCCAGCGTAGGGAGCAAGCGCAAGCTACCCGGTTGCGCTTTTTTGTTTGCGGCTTTACTAAAGCCGCAAAGTTTGAAGAAAGGAGTAGTACAATGCTTTTTCGCACTTCGTTAAATGGAACAAAAGTTCCAACCCAGTTGCATTTTGCTCGAGCCGGTGTAATTACAGAGGAGATGCGCTATGTAGCGCAGGTGGAGGAAGTCGAGCCGGAATTCATCCGCTCGGAATTGGCGCGGGGTCGGGTCATCATTCCCGCCAATATCAACCATCAAACGCTTGTCCCGATGGGAATTGGCAAACCGCTTAAAACTAAAATCAACGCCAACATTGGCAATTCGGCAATTACCTCGAACATCGATAAAGAACTGGAAAAGCTGCAATTTGCCGTTAAATTCGGAGCCGACACGGTAATGGATTTATCCACCGGCGGAAACTTGAACGAAATCCGACAGGCGATTGTTGACGCCTCGCCGGTGCCTATCGGAACGGTTCCGATTTATCAGATGGTGGCGCAGCTTAAGAAAATCGAGGATTTGACACTGGAGTTGATTCTGGACGTTATCGAGTATCAGGCCAAACAAGGGGTCGATTATATGACCATTCACGCCGGGGTTTTGATGCGCCATTTGCCATTTATAAAAGGCCGCATCACCGGCATTGTCTCTCGCGGCGGCTCGCTTTTGGCGGCCTGGATATTGGCGCACAAAAAAGAGAATCCGATGTACGTTCATTTCGATAAAATCTTGGACATCTGCCGCAAATACGACGTCACCATTTCGCTGGGAGATGGCCTGCGCCCCGGCTGCCTGGCGGATGCTTCCGACCGGGCCCAGTTTGCCGAACTGGATACTCTGGGCGAGCTAACCCGCCGCTGCTGGGAAGCGGAAGTGCAGGTGATGGTGGAAGGGCCGGGGCATATTCCCTTGGATGAAATTGCGATGAACGTGCAGCGCCAGCAGGAAATCTGCAACGAAGCCCCCTTCTACGTTTTGGGCCCGCTGGTGACCGACGTTGCTCCCGGCTACGACCATATCACTTCTGCCATTGGCGCCACGATGGCCGGCTGGGCCGGGGCTTCGCTTTTATGCTATGTTACTCCCAAAGAGCATCTCGGTTTACCGAATGCCGAAGATGTCCGCCAAGGCGTTATCGCCTACAAAATCGCCGCTCATGCGGCCGATGTGGCCCTGAAGAAAAAAGGAGCGCGCAAGCGGGATGACGAGCTTTCGCGCGCCCGCTTCAACTTCGACTGGCAGCGGCAGTTTGACTTGTCGCTGGACCCAGAAACGGCGCAAAGGATGCACGATGAAACCCTGCCGCATCCGGCCCACAAAAATGCCGAATTTTGCTCTATGTGCGGCCCGAAATTTTGCAGTATGCACATTTCCAAAGCGATTGCCGATTGGGAGGCGGTGCCGGTGGATTTGGAGGCGTTGGGGGTGGAGTAAAGTTCGTAGGGGCGGGTTTTAAACCCGCCCTTTTCATCCCATAACAAGGGCAGGTTTCAAACCTGCCCCTACAAAAAGAAACGTTTTTGTAGGGTATTGGTAGGAAAAAGGCCGCTTGCTTTCCTGCAAGCGGCCTTTTTATTTCCCGCCGATGCTGACAGAGCTCAACCAAAGTTTTCGAAAGGAGGAATGATGTTGTGTCGGGGTTTTTTCGCTTTGGTCTTTCTTTTGTTTTCCGTTCCATTATTTGCCGAAGAAAAGTTCACTTTATCGACTAACGGCGTAGAGATTAAATTCAGCGGTTTGACGCAGATTTGGGGCACTACTTCGTTTAGCAAGGAAAAGACATTTGGGTCTGACCCAATAACTTTCAGATTGCGCCGCTCCGAGTTGAAATTTTCCGGCAACATCGAAGGGGAAAAAATTGGCTGGCTGGTGATGCTCGACCCGGCCGCACGGCCTTCCGAACCCTTGCAGGATTTATATATCTCTTTGAATTACATTCCTAAAACGGAATTTCGATTTGGGCAGTTTAAGTTTCCTCTTTCGATGGAGGGTTTAGCATCTACAGGCCAGCTTGATTTTGCTGAACGGGCGTTGGTTGTGCGCACTTTCGCCGACAAACGGGACATCGGAGCAATGCTATCCGGAAAGTTTAATCGCTGGGAATGGCAGGCCGGGGCTTTCAATGGCAATGGGCAGAACAAAACTGACGATAACAACTTTAAGAACTGGGTCGGCCGCGTAGTTATTAAACCAACAAATTCAGTGAACTTTGGTGCTTCCGGTTACTGGGGCAAAGAGATGGTTTTCTTCGACGAAGTCAGGGGGGGGTATGTCTACCGCATCCCTCGTAATGACAATCGCTTCCGTGTTGCAGGAGAGTTGAAAATTGATTACAAAAAACTTGCAGCTCGAGCGGAGGCAATTTGGGTCGCAGATGAATGCTGTTTAAATATCCGCACTTTCACAGTGGGAGGGACTTACTACCGTTGGGGCGGCTACTCCACCCTGCTTTACAAGTTTTTGGAAAAGCATCAGTTTGCCGTCCGTGCCGAATGGTTCAACCCATACTTCAGTGGCGGAAGGGATAATACCTTTATCACCACATTGGGCTATAATTTCTTTTTTTCTCCACGTGCCAAATGGCAATTCAATCTACAGAGCCTAGTTGAGCAGCAAGGCGATTTTGAAAACAAAGACACATATTTTGTCTTGACCAACCTGCAGGTCAGTTTTTAAAGCGGTTGCCGGCCGGAAAAGCCGGAGTCAATGTCGTGCCAGTAGTCGATTTTCTTTTCCCCCATCATCCAGCACAAAAAAACTTCCCGGCTGCCTCGCAGGTGGGGAAAATCGACTAAACCCCGGTCTAAATCTTTTACGAAAGCTCCCATTTTTTCAACTTTTTCCAAAAGCGTTTGAATTATAAGAGTGCCGGAAAGGTGGATATTCGAGCTTGGCCCGCCGCCGTTGGTTTTGGCGGACTGTTTCAACTCGTCCGCCTCCGAACGGTGGGAGTCTAACTCCTGATTGATGGTATGAATTTCCTCAAAAATCCTGGCCATAGTCGGCAAAAGAGCGGCGGCTTCTTCCAATGAAAAATGTTTTTTAAATTGATATGCCACAGGCGGGAAGATAAAAAATTTTTTCGACTAACGAAAGGCCGGCCGTGTAATATTTATTAGAAATATAGAGGAACTTTCTTGTGCAATAAGAGGTTCAATGACTTAATGGAGGTGAGTTATGAATAAAAGTGAAAAGCAAGTTTTATTTGCAGTTGTTGTAATTGCGTTTACAGCCCTTCTTTTTTTAAGCTGCAGCAAAAAATCGACAAGCTCGGGAGGGACAACCTTACCTCAACCAACGGGTAATAATATTTTCATCCAAAACTTTGCCTTTACACCTTTACAAAAAAATATTGCAGTGGGAACTACAATAACCTGGACTAACAAAGACGTTGACGGACATTCGGCTACTAGCGATGCGCAACCGCCTCTCTTTGATTCTGGTACTTTTGGTCAAAATCAAACTTTTAGCCACACATTTAACACGGCGGGAACTTTCGACTATCATTGCACACCTCATCCAGCAATGCAGCATGGAAGGATTGTGGTTCAGTAGAAATGTTAGAGGGGCAGTGAACGAAGATAATTTTTCCATTCCCCGCGAAAAGTCGTGGGAGATAGTTTGCGAATTCACCCAAAACGAGAATTTGCGGCGGCATATGCTGGCGGTGGAGGCAGCGATGCGGGTGTATGCCGCCAAATATGGCGGTGACCCGGAACTCTGGGGAACGGTCGGTTTGTTGCACGATTTTGATTACGAGCAAAATCCAGACCCCTCCTCCCATCCACAAAGAGGTTCGGAAATACTCAAAGAGCGGGGCTATCCGGAAGAGGTGCGCTACGCCATACTTTCGCACGCCGATTATTTGAATTTGCCGCGGCGAAATACTTTGGAAAAAACGCTCTATGCCTGCGATGAGTTGTGCGGGTTTATTGTGGCGGTTGCTTTGGTGATGCCGAGTAAAAAATTAGCCGAAGTGACGGTCGATTCGGTCAAAAGCAAGCTGAAAAAGAAAGAATTTGCCCGAAAAGTCAGCCGGGAGGATATACAGAAGGGTGTTGAAGAATTGGGGGTGCCGCTGGATGAGCATATTGGCACGGTGCTTTCCGCGATGCAGGGGATAGCGGATAAAATTGGTTTGTAATTTGCAGCGGAAATCTTTAGATTTCCAAAAGTGGAAGGCTGAAGCCTTCCGCTACGCTGCTTCGGGTAACGGCGGAAAAGTCCACGACTCCTTCGACTGCGCTCAGGACAAGTAAAGTCGTGGCTACCAAATGTGGCTACAAAATAATGTTGGTTTATTGGAGGAGAGATGTTGAAAACCGGAAACGTAGCGCCGACCTTCACGTTAGAAGGGACGGACGGGCGAAAACACAGCCTCGACGAGATAAAATCCAAGGGGGTGGGGTTTTTCGCATTTTTTAAAGTTAGCTGCCCCACCTGCCAGTACACCTTTCCATATTTGGAAAGGATTTATCAAAAAGCTAAAGATAAAAGCATTCCCTTCTGGGGAATTGTCCAGGATCCGATGGATAAGGCCAAACAGTTTGCCGCAGATTATCGCACTACTTTTCCTTACTTGATTGACGACAATCCCTACCCCGTTTCCAAAAGCTTCGGGATTAGCATCGTACCGACCTGGTTTGTGGTGGACGGCAACCTGAAAGTCATCGCCTCCGGAGAAGCGTGGGTTAAAGAAGAGTACGTAGAGCTGGCTACGCTTTTGGCGGAAAAAACCGGCGCCGAGATTTCGGGGCTTTTTAACCCGGGCGAAAACGTTTTGGAGCTGAAGCCGGGTTGAGCTTCGCGCTCGGCTTAGGTTAAGCCGCAACAGTTTTTCTCTCAAAAATGAAAAGTTGTCTTTTGGGGCTTTTGTGCAGTCGGTGCGGAAAAGCATATTCGGCTGAAGTCCCCCAATTTCTTTGCGCCTGCGGCGCGCCCTTGCTGGCACAGTATGATTTGGCGCGCGCCAAAAAAGAATTAGACAAAAATAAACTTTCCGGCGACTCGCTCTGGCGGTACGCCTCCTTGCTTCCCATTCGGGACGAAAAGTATCGCCTCGACTTGGGCGAAGGATGGACACCCATTTTGCCCCTGCCCAAACTTTCCAAAGAATTGGGGCTGCCGAATCTCTTTGTCAAAGATGAAGCCGGAAATCCGGGTGGGTCTTTCAAAGCGAGAGGGCTAAGTGTAGCGGTCTCGAAAGCATATGAACTCGGCGCTAAGGAAGTCGCTTTGCCTACAGCGGGAAACGCCGGCGGGGCGGCAGCCCTTTACGCAGCGCGGGCGGGAATCGGTTGCTACGTTACAATACCGAAGGACACGCCTTCGGCTTTCGTTGTTTTTGCACGCTTGACCGACGCTACGGTCGAATTAGTTGATGGCACTATTGCCGAAGCGGGAAAGCGGATAAATGAACTGAACACCAACGGCAGGTTTTATCTGCTTTCAACTTTGCGCGAGCCGTATCGGGTCGAAGGGAAAAAAACGATGGGATATGAGTTGGCGGAACAATTTGGATGGGAACTGCCCGATGTTATCATCTATCCTACCGGCGGGGGAACGGGCTTGGTCGGAATGTGGAAGGCGTTTGACGAAATGGAAAAATTGGGCTGGATTTCCTCCAAACGCCCCAAAATGGTTTGCGTGCAGACGGAAAGATGCGCACCGATTGTCAAAGCATTTCACGAGGGAAAAGAAAAGGCGGATTTTTGGGAGAATGCTTCGACCATCGCCTACGGCTTGCGGGTGCCTTCGGCCCTGGCAGATTTTATCATGCTGAAAATTCTGCGCGAATCGGGAGGGACGGCGGTTGCCGTTTCGGAACAGGAATTGGTGGAGGGTGTGAAGAAGCTGGGCCAAGAGGGGATTTTCGCCGCTCCGGAAGGAGGAGCGGCGTTGGCGGCGGTTTGGAAACTAAAAGCTGCTCACTGGCTCCAGCCGGAACAGAAAACTGTTATATTCAACACCGGCTCGGGAGCGCTGTATGCCGAAAGCTTGGCCCGGTATTTGTAGATGGAAATAAAAAAAGTCATTATACTGCTTGTTGCTATACTGATTTTAGGAATTCCACTTGTTTTTGGTCAAATGAAGAAGGTTGAAACGGAAAAGAAAAAGGAACAAAACGTGCAGATAACCAAAGGGGGAGCGGGAACGCTCGAAGGCCTTTCGCCGGTCGGGAAGCGGCAAAAAAGAGACCAAGAAATCAAATGGGTGGAATGGTCGGATGCCGCTTTCGAAAAAGCAAAGAAAGAGGACCGGCTTCTGCTGTTAGACATAACCGCCGTTTGGTGCCACTGGTGCCACGTAATGGATGAGACCTCCTACTCCGATTCGGAAACAATTCAATTGATAAATGAAAAGTTCATTCCGGTGCGGGTGGAGGCCGACCAACGGCCGGACGTGCAGAATCGTTACCTTTCCGGCGGCTGGCCAACTACGGCACTCTTGATACCTTCCGGCGAGGTGCTTTGGAGCGGCACGTACGTTCCTCCCGACCAATTGAAAGCAGTCTTTCATCAAGTTGAGGAGTATTACCGCAAAAACAAGAGCAGCGTTTTGGCCAAGGTCGATTCGTTTAAAACTCAACTTAATCAAGCTGTTTCCAAGCCGCAGCCATTGCCGGAAGAATTGGATTACAAAGCGGTTGATGAAGTGGTTCATTCCGCTATAGAAAATTTAGACGCCACAAACGGTGGCTTCGGCGACGGGCAAAAGTTTCCGGCGCCGGCAACGATGGATTTGTTGCTTTTGGAAACCAATCTTAAGAAAAATTCGAAGGCGGAAGAGGTTTTATTCAAGACATTAAGAAACCAGCAAAAACTTTTAGACCCTGTCTGGGGCGGGTTTTACCGCTACGCCACCCGGCCGGACTGGGGATCTCCACATTACGAAAAGATGCTTTCCGCCAACGCCGAGCTTTTGGAGAACTACGTATGGGCATATCAAGCTACTGGCGAGGCGGAATACAAAAAGTCTGCATTAGAAGTCATTCGCTGGGTAGAAGGTTTTATGCAGGAACCAAAAGGAGGATTTTATGGCAGCCAGGATGCCGATGTGGGAAGCCACGAGCCGGATTCAGAATTTATCGCCGGCGAGGAATATTTCGAATTAGATGATTCCGCCCGGAGAAAGCTGGGCGTTCCGCACGTAGATAAAAACATCTATTCCGATTGGAACGGGCAAATGATACGGGCGTATTTGGCGGCCTATCCAGTTTTGCAGGAAAAGAAACTTTTGGATTTTGCGCTGGCCTCGCTCGTCCGCATCAAAAAAACGGCCTGGGATGCCAAAGCAGGAATGGCGCACAACTCGGCGGCCAAAACAATCGTTCGAGGCCTTCTGGCCGACCAGGTCGAGGTAGTTCGAGCCGCGGCGACGGCCTATCAAGTTACCGGCCGGAATGAATATCTTGATTTTGCCAAAGAGATTATGGCCTGGGTTTTGGCTAATTTGCAGGATGCCAAAGGGGGCGGATTCTATTCTTCTCCCCTGGCCAATCTTTCCTACGGTAACCTCTCTTTTCCGGATAAGCCCTTTGATGAAAATTCGATGACGGCGTTAGCTTTGGTCGAGTTATACCGCCTGACCGGCGAAGTCAGTTACAAAAAGGGAGCAGAACATACGCTTAAACTGCTCTCCAGGTTTTATTCCACCCGCGGCTATATGGCCGGCGCTTTTGCAATGGCTTTGCGGCTTTTTGGTTCGTATCCACACCAAATTGTAATAGTTGGAGATTTGAAAGAAAAATCAGCCCAGAACCTTCATTTGCAGGCCTTGCGTTACTATGACCCGAACAAGGTGGTCATTTTCCTCGACAAGAAGACCAAACCTTTGAAGCTGGGGGAAATCGAGTTTCCGGAGATGGAGAAAGCAGCCCTTTTTGCCTGCCGCCAGTCGCTTTGCTCGGCGCCAATTTTTGACCCGGCGACCGCTTCGGAAAAATTAAAAAAATTTTTTGGGAAAGGGGATTAAAAATGTTGTTTGGCAGAAAAGAAAAAATCGAGCTAAAAGTAGCCGGAATGACCTGTGGGCATTGTGAGCTTAAAGTAAAACAGGCGGTTGAGCATTTGCCGGGAGTTAAAGGGGTTTCCGCTTCATTTGCCGAAGAAAAAGTGACCATTGAGCCGGATAAAAGCGGCACATTCAACCGGCAGGAAATCAAAGAAGTAATAGCTTCGCTCGGTTATCAAGTCGTAGAATAGCATCCCCACTCGCATAAATTGCGTTTTGTTTTAGTTGTATGTTGTGCTTGGGCTTACCCATCTTTCGGCTTAATCTCATAAAAATTTTAAGCGCATAAGTTGCGAAGCGGTAACGGAAATCCTTTTTTAAATAGGTTTTTAAAAGAGATAAGTTGTTATCCTGCAACGAAAACTTTTCAAACGGCAAATTTTGGTTAGATGGCACGGAAATTGTTGCTAATATCGTTGGCGACTAACAACGCAGTAATATTCTGGTGGACCGATGGTTTGAAAGCGATTTCAAACCCCGGGCAGACCAACCAGACGGTAGTTGATGGGGTTCCCTTGTGGGGAGGGAACCCTTTTAATTTGGCTTTGGCGGTGGGGCGAAGAATTTTTTTCTGAAAATTATTGACTTAACCATAAAAAGAGTTAAGTTTAAACTACTTGGTAAAGGGCCTCGTAATGGGGGAGGGCCGGAAGTTAGTGAAATTGGTATTGGGAACTGGACGACCGGAATAAGGGAGAGGAAGTGCGTTTACTTTTTATTCGACTTCTGGCTTTTAATCTAACTTTACTATTCTCCACTGCGCAAGGTGGCCCACCACCTAAAATGAATTTGTCGGCGACAAGAACAGCAGCGGATGTTATCCAAATCGATCCCGAAACGGGAGAAGAAATACCCGAATGGAAAATCATCTGCGGCACCAAAAATGATAATGGGCAGGTTTCCCTTGATAAGCACGCGACCTTGTCCCGGGCGGCCCGGTATTTAACCACCACTTTCAGCTCAATGGATTTAGGCTCGATTGCCGTAATCGAGGATGACGGCTCAATAATTGTTGACCAGGATTCCGACGGAGATTTGGAGCAGGACGACATCGCATTGGCCCGCCGCTTTTATTTAACCCACGCCGACAGCTTCGATTTTATCGCAATGTTCACTAACTTCGACTACGATATTTTCAACGGAGGAGCAACGGCCTATCACGCCGGTGTGAAAAACGAAGTGCAGGGTATCGGCCGCTCGACTTTCGACAATTCCGCGGTATATGGCTCGGCAGGCCGGTTGCGCAGTTTCCTTAATATGAATTCGCTGCATATTTATCCTGCCAGCCCGATTTCCCGCCTGTTTGGAAATAACGACAACTCTCTTTCCCTAATGGGTCAGGAAGCGGGTCACCGCTGGGGAGCGTTTGTGCAGTTTGACTCTGCCGCGGGGCCAGGAGTCACAGCCAGTAACAACCTCCTGGGTCGCGGCCTGGCCCACTGGAGTTTCTTTTTTAATACCGGCAATCCATACCCCGGGGCTTCCGATTTGGAAGGGAACGGCATCAACGACAACGGAGGAGGCAGTTTTACTACCACGCTGCCCACGGATGGTTTCAGCGATTTGGATCTCTACCTGATGGGATTGAAGGATTCTTCGGAAGTTCCTTCTTTCTGGTATGTTGCCAATCCCACCAACACCGGCGGCCGCAGCGCTTTTTCCACTCCGACCGCGGGAATAACCTTTAACGGCAGCAAAACTTTGGTTAACGTAAAAGATGTGGTTGAAGTGGAAGGATTGCGTTCACCGGATACTTCCAGTTCGCAAAAGCAATTTCGAATGGCCTGGGTGCTGTTGGTAAAAAACGGCAGCGTGCCCTCCGGCTGGGAAGTTGCGCGGCTGGATTCTTTTCGCTCCCAATGGGAGGTTTATTACGACAGCGCCACCGGCCATCGCGGCCAAATGGTTTCCGATTTGGGAAACGGAAATCCCTTTGCCATCGTCTCCAATTCCCTGCCCAGCGGTGCGGTTGGGGGATCTTATAGCGACCAGGTTTTTGCTGTAGGCGGTGCCAAACCGTACGCTTGGGAGCTGACTTCCGGTTCGTTGCCTTCCGGATTAAGCCTTTCTACAACAACCGGAACAATTTCAGGCATCCCTTCTACCGCTGGCAGCTTTGATTTTACCATTCAGATAAGCGATGCCGCTTTCGGCGCTCAATCCAAAAGCTTTAGCATTAACGTCGTTGCCGGCGGATCGGCGAAAATAGTCATAAATGAAATTGAGTTAGGAATTGCGGATGCCTTGGAACTATATAATGTTGGAGCGGCCGCGCAGGATATTTCCAACTGGACGGTGGAATGCCGTACGGTGGCTTTGCTTACGACCTTGACCATCCCGGCCGGCACTATCTTGCCCCCCGCCCAGCCTATGGTTTTGCGCGAGGCGGTGGGTGGACGGGTGGGATGGGAGTTTTTCTTCGGCCAGAACATTCCCTGGGCAAACAATGGCTCCGGTTCGTGCGCCTTGAAAAATCAAAGCGGAACGGGCATCGATTTTATGCGCTGGGGTTCTTCCACGCAAGCTCCTCCTGCCGGAACCTCCTGGTTTACGCCGGACGCCCCTCTGCCCCCGACCGGCAGTTTAAATTTGGGGCGCGGCCTTTTAAGCACCGACAGCGACTCCGGTTCCGACTGGAGCTTGCAGAACGGCACGTTGGGATTGTCCAACGTCGGGGAGCTTCCGCCGGTTTTAGGGACATCGGTTACTTTGGGCAACACGCAGATTCAAGCGACCTTAACCAACTTTGCCAACGTTGGAAAGGAGGGGACGTTACCCGGCCTCGCTTACGTTTCTGAAGACGTAAACTACCTCTATGACGCCAGCGTGATGGTGGGGGCTTTGCGCGATGGCAGCGACACCACCCTGTACCGTTCGATGTTTTCGCATACCCGTCTGCTGCCCGCTTCATCGCTAAATTTGGATTCTTTATCCGATCCACGGGCTAAGCATGCCACCTCCACCCAGCTTTCTGCGGATGGACGGCTGGCCGTCGAAACCGATTTTATGCTTCCCAAGCCTTCCGATTCCTCCCAATTTGTCATCGCCCAATACAAATTAGCCAACATCGGCAGCGGCTCTTTGGCCGAATGTTTAATGGGGATGGCCGCCGATTACGACATAAGCGTCATCGACAATACCGGCGGATTTGACTCCACTCGCAATCTGGTCTTTCAGCAATCCACGGCCGACACCAATCGCTTTGCCGGAATCGTCTATCTCAAATCCTCTTCAGCTTACTCCGGCCAAGCTTTGGACAATCCCACTTTTATCTATCCCGCCGGCGACTGGCTGGACGGGCAGTTCTATTCACAAATGGCAGCGCCCGGATTTCGCCCCCCCACCGATGACAGCGTCGATTTGTCCAGCGTCGTAGTCGGCCGCAAGCAAACGCTTTTGTCCGGTCAGTGTGCACGAATTGCATTCGCTCTGGTAATCAGCCGAGCCGGACGGGCCGATTTTCTTTCCTCGGTAGACAAGGCCTTGACTTTTTACCGGGAACCGAATTCCGCTCCGGTTTTGATCCCAATTCCGGAGCAGGCCGTAACGGAGGAAGCAACTAAAATAGTTGCTGTTTCCGCCACCGATGCCGATTGCGTCATTCCCGCCTTGTCGGCTTCCGGCCTGCCGGGATACGCCGCGCTGGTTGATTACGGCAACGGAACCGGCAGTCTAACCCTTTCCCCTGCTATTGGGGATGCCGGTTCGGACAGTTTTCTGGTAATCGCCACGGACGGTTTGAAAGCGGACAGCCAGACGGTGGTCGTCAACGTTCGGGCGCTTAAAGGAGATTTGAATGGCGACCGATTGTTGACTCCCTCCGATGCCGTTTTAATTTTGAATTGCGTATTCCTGGGCATCGCCCCCCCGGTGGGAGCGGCCGCCTGCGACCTGGACTGCAACGAAATTTCCACGGCGGCAGATGTTGTGATTCTCTTGAAAATGGTTTTCCTGGGGGATGCGCCTCCCTGTTGAGCGGTTTTTTTATGCCGAAGGTAAAAAGTGACCAAAATTTTGCTTGCTAATGACGTAGTAACTTTGGATATTATGGAACAGAGAGATAGGTTAACAAACCAAAAAGGAGCGTTTATGCGGCTTTTTACAATTTTCATGGCAACCGGGGGGATATTAGTTTTGGCATTTGCGGTTTCCTTGGCAGACAATCTGCCGCCCGGAGTTCGAATGGGGCAGGGAGTCGGCACAAAGGGAGTTGTGGAATCTACCTATGGCCCCCAGTCGCCGGATCCGGGCTTCCCGGTCGCCGATTTCCCCCACCGTTTTGAACTGGACGAGGAGCCCATCCGGGCGATTAAGAATCGACAGCTGCCGGTTGGGCACGAACAGGCACGGATAATTGAGGCGCTTACGAATCGAGGCGGCCAGCAGGCCATAGCGGCCGCCCCGACGCTCGGAACCAATTTCGCCGGCCACAATATGAACCAGTGCGGCTGTATTCCTCCCGACCCGGCAATGGCGGCCGGCCCGAATCATATCATCCTTTCGGTCAACACCAGCTTTGCGATTTATAACAAAACCGGCACCCAGCAGTTCGTCCAATCCTACGCCGCTTTTTTCGCGGGGATTAACACAAGCGGGGGAGGAGCATTCGACCCCAAGGTGGTTTACGACCATTATGCCGGACGCTGGATCATCCTGGCTCTGGCGGCCGGCAGCTCTGCTGCGGCCTATCTCATCGCCGCTTCGGACGACTCCGACCCGAACGGCACCTGGTTTAAGTATAGCTCTCCAGCCCATTTGGACGGAGCGACTCCTACCACCAACGGAGCCGATTTTCCGGGCATCGGGTTTGATTCAAGCGAAGCGGTATATGTCACCTCCAATCAATTCACCAACTTCCTCAATCCCCCCACTTCTTTCGACTATTCCAAAATCCGAATTTTCAAAAAGTCGGAATTATACAGCAACGCCGCCCCCCCGCTAACCTACACCGACTTTGTGGGGATGACCGACCCGTCCGACCTGGGGACGACTTTCACCATCAAACCGGTGCTTTCCACCGGCCCGGTTATGGGAACTTTCCTGGTCAATACCGGCGGCTCCTCCGGAAATTTCATCGAGCTGTGGCGGATAAACGATCCGGTGACCTCTCCTGCTTTGGTTCACCGCGCCAGTGTAGTGATAGGCAGTTACAGCGCCCCGGTGGACGCCACCCAGCCCTCCGGCGTCACTCCGATTGAAACCAACAACTCCACCATCCAGTCGGAAATTCAACTGCGCAACGGCAGGTTGTATTTTGCCTTTCCCCAGTCCCACAACTTTGGCAGCGGAACGGTGGCCGCCATCCGATATCTTGAAATCGATACGGTCGGCGACACTGTCCCAGGGAGAAACATTATTTACGGGGCCGACGGGGAAAACCATTTCTTTCCGGCCCCGATTGCCCTTTTCAGCGGCAATGTGGCAATGATTTTCTCCCACTGCAGCCCCAGTTCGTTTGCGGGAGCCCGCTATGTTGGCAACTTCCCCGGGGATATGACCCAGGGAACATTGAAAGCCGGCGAAGCGACTTATTTTATCGACTTTGGCAGCGGCCGCAACCGCTGGGGAGATTATGCCGGTATTGCCATCGATCCCGCTTTTCCCCGCCGGGTTTGGTTGTACCACGAGTATGCCGAATCCCCGGCCAGCTTCTGGAGCACCTGGACCGGTTTTATCACCCTGCGGAACAACCGCCCGATTATAAACAACCCGAGCCCTTTGAGTCTTTTCGAAGGGGATACCTTAATCGACACCATTACCGTCACCGAGCCGGACGGAGAGGCAATCGCTATTTTTACCGCCCTTAATCCCAAACCGGCCTATGCTATATTCACCAACCTGGGAGGGGGCAGGGGAGAACTGAAACTGACCCCCGGATTTTTTGACGCAGGCGTGGATACGGTCCGGCTGCGGGCGGTTGACAACGGCGTCCCCTCGGCCTCCGATACGGAGTTTGTCGAAATCATCGTCAATGAAAAGAATGCTCCACCCGCTTTGACCATCGCTCCCTCCGATTCGGTCAAAGTGTATGCCTGTTGCAGCCTGTCGATTTTAATTACCGCCACCGATATTGACAGCGGGCCGGCAGCTTTGGTTCTATCCGCTTCCTCCCTTCCCGCTTTTGGCACATTGGTTGATTCGGGAGGAGGGGTGGGGAGTCTCTATTTCGCTCCGGGTGAGCCGGAGGTTGGGGATTATACGGTTATGGTATTGGCCACCGACAGCGTGGATACAACCAACTCGACCGTTCCGGTCAAGGTTCTCCCACGCGGAGATTTAACCGGCGATGGAATTCTCACCCCCGCCGACGTCGTCTCCGAACTAAATTGCGCGTTTCTGGGAATTCCTCCCCCGGTTTCCTCCAGTTGCGACAACTGTGACTTTGATGGGGGAGGGGCCTCCGCTTCGGACGTGGTTTTGCTTTTGAACGCGGCTTTTTTGGGGATAGCTTTGCCGGCCTGTTGAAGGAGAAATTTTGCTTGCTTTCGATGAGAAAAAAGTCGATATTATGTACGAGGGGAAAGGTGGACAAAAAAACTGTAAAGGAGCGGCTATGCGATTTTCTATGGTGTTAGTTTTGGGGGTTCTTTTGGTTTTTTCTTTTGGCTTGGTTGCAGCCCAAAATAAAATGGGGCCGGGAGTGCAGACGGAGCAGGGGGTCACCCCCCCGGGTGTTTTTGAGTCAACTGAAGGCCCGCAACCGCCGGAGCCGGTCGGTTCAAACGTTAAGAAAGAGGCGGGGGAAAATCTTTACGAGTTTGACAAGAGGATTATCGATTCACTTAAAAGCCTGCAGTTGCCGGTGGGAGTGGGCGGGGGCACAAAAATTCTGCAGGCGCTGGAAACGCGCGGAGGAGGGGGCGGAATTGCCGCGGCGCCTCCTTTGGGGACCAACTTTGTCGGCATTGACCAGGGCAGCGCCGGAGGCTTTTTCCCGGCCGACCCGATTATGGCGGCGGGCCCAAACCAAGTGATTGTGGCGGTCAACTTGCGTTTCACCATTTTTTCCAAAACCGGCACCAATCAGTTCACTTCCAGCTTCGGCTCCTTTTTTGCCTCGGTGAATCCCTCGGCTTTGAACTTTTCCGACCCGCGGGTGATTTATGACCACTATTCCGGGCGCTGGGTGATTATGGTCATCGGTTATGGGAGTGCCGGTAATCCAGTAGGCGCCTATTTTGTCGGGGTATCTGACGATTCCGACCCCAACGGTTTTTGGTATAAGTGGAAAACCAATGGAACTGTTTTTGGCGGCGATTTTCCGGATTATCCGGCGCTCGGTTACGATGAAAACGATGCGGTTTATATGACTTCCAACCAGTTTTTGGTCAGCGGCGGCTATTTGGGCACCAACCTGCACATTTTGAAAAAATCGGAGCTGTACCGCACCGATTCTTTGGCTCCCGCTCTAACCGTCACCAATATTACCGGAGTCGGCAGTTTTACTTTGCGGGTTTGCCATACCTTTGGCTCCATCAGCGGCAACGGCAATTTTGCGGTAAACTCCTCCTCCGGGGGAGGCAGCTTTATATCGCTCTGGCGCATAAATAATCCAACCACAACTCCCTCCGTTTCGCTGGTCACCAACGTAAACATCGGCGCTTATTTCGATCCGCCCGATGCCACCCAGCCCTCCGGCGCTGCGCCGATTAACACGCTGGATGCGCGCATATCCGGTGACGTCTATTACCGCAACGGCCGCATTTACTTTGCGCTTTGCACGGGGTTTAACTTTGGCGGCGGCACGGTGGCGGCCATCCGCTACGTCGAAATGGATACCACCGGCACCGTCATTTATCAAAACATCACCTACGGAGCCGATTTGGAAAACTTTTTCTATGCGGCCCCCATCCCGGTCAACAGCGGCAACGTGGGGATGGGATACTCGCATTCCAGCCCGGCTTCCTTTGTCTCCGGCCGCTACGCCGGAAACTTCCCGGCCGATTTGGCCCAGGGAGTGCTCAAAGCCGGCGTGGCCACCTACGTTCAGATAGACAATCAGGGACGCAATCGCTGGGGGGATTACTCCGGCAGTGCCCAGGACCCGGTTTTTCCGCGGCGGGTCTGGTTTTTCAGCAATTTCGCTTCCTCCATGAACGCCTGGTCCACCTGGTGCGGCTTTACCACCCTCTTAAATCACAAACCGGATATTGCCAATCCCACCCCCATAATAATGAATGAGGGGGAAACGCTGGTCGATACCATCCCGGTTACCGACTCGGATGGAGAGGCAATCGCGTCTTTTACCGCCCTCTTAAAACCGGCTTACGCCACTTTTGTCAACATCGGGGGAGGGCGGGGGATTTTGACCCTGTCTCCAAGCTTTACCGATTCCGGAACCGATACGGTCAAGCTGCGCGCCACCGACAACGCCGTGCCGTTAGCGGCCGATACGGAGTTTGTAGAAATCGTCGTGAACGAGAAAAACGCCGCGCCCGTTTTGAGCATAACCCCTCCGGACACGCTGCGGGTGTATGCCTGCTGCAGCGCTTCGGTTTCGATTAGCGCCACGGATGCGGATGCCGGACCGGCGGCGCTGGTTATTTTTGGTGCTTCCCTGCCGGCTTTTGCCGCTTTGGTTGACTCGGGAGGAGGAGCGGGGAGCTTGACTTTGACCCCCGGAGAGCCGGATGTGGGGAGTTACTCTATTACAGTTTTGGCTACGGATAGTTCCGATACAACCGAAACGACCGTTCCGGTTCAGGTTTTGCCGCGGGGGGATTTGAGCGGGGACGGGATACTGACCTCGGCGGATGTGGTTTTGCAGTTGAACTGCGCCTTTCTGGGAATTCCACCACCGGTTACATCCAATTGCAACAGCTGTGATTTTGACGGTAATGGAGCCAGCGCTTCGGACGTGGTTTTGCTTTTGAATGCAACCTTCCTGGGCATACCGCTCCCGGCTTGTTGACGTCCCAGATCTTTTTGCCCGGCCCTTTCGCCACAGGGCCGGGTTTTTTGTTTGATGTCAACCGGGCTGGAATTAAACCTTTTTAATCATTATTTGTAGAATGGTTATGGGATTTGGTGTTATATTACTATTGGAGAAAATAAAGGACTTGGCTAATGTTTCGTAAACTTTGGTTTTGGGGGTTATTGGCGGTAATCGGCGCGGGGGTTCTTTTTGCTTTTACCCGCGCGGACAAAAAGGAGGAAGCCAACGGAACCGAGCTGAAAACCTGCAAAGTTACTCGCGGGAACCTGCTCGCTTCCATCAACGCCACCGGCATCGTCCGGCCGATTCGAACCGTTGAACTAAAATGCAAAGCTTCCGGCGAAATCATTCAGCTTCCCATCGAGGAGGGCAGTTACGTCAAAAAGGGTGATATGATTTGCAAACTGGACCAGACTACTGCTAAAAACAGTTACGAGCAGGCCAAGGCGGACTTCGAGGTGGCGGTGGCGACCGAAAAGCAGCAGCAAAAGGAATTTAACCGCGTCAAGGAACTGTTCGACAAGAAGCTGGTTTCGGAATCAGACCGGGACAACGCCGAATTGAACTTTCAAAAAGCCCATTCGCAAAAGGTTCGGGCGGAGGCAGCTTTATCCACCGCCGCCGACCAGCTGGCCGACACCGAACTGCAGGCTCCCATCGACGGAATCATTCTTAAACGCAATGTCGACGAGGGGCAGGTGATTTCTTCCGGCATCTCATCCGTTTCCGGCGGAACCACCATCGCTTTGTTGGCCGATTTGAACAAGGTGAATGTGGTGGCGGATGTGGATGAAACCGACATCGGAAAGGTGAACCTAGGGCAGACCGTCAAAACCGTGGCGGATGCCTTCCCCGACCAGGAATTTGCCGGCCGGGTTTTGAAAATCGCCCCTTTGGCCAAAGTGGCGCAGAACGTTACTACCTTTGAAGTGACCGCCGAAGTGGACAACCCGGGGCATCTGCTCAAGTCCGGAATGAACGCCAACGTCGAAATTCTCACAGCCGAAAAGCGCAACGTTTTGCTGGCGCCCAACGAGGCGATAAAAGAGCTTTTGGAAGTTATGCCTTACTTTTCCGCGGAGGAGAAAAAGAAATTTGCCGGTTTTACAATGGGCGGGAACGGCGGCGGCGCGATGGCGCGCACGAGCGGTTCTCCTTCCGGGACGGGAGGTGGCGGCCAGCAGGTTGTGGTTATGCAGGGTGGGCCGGGCGGAGCGGCTGGGGGTGCTTCGCGTGGCGGTCGGTCTGGCGGCGGGATGCGCAGAAATTTTGATCCCTCTAAAATCGATTTGTCCAAGCTGGATCCGGAAGCAAGGGAGCGTATAAAACGCTGGTCCGCCACAGGCGGACGGCAGGGAGAGAAAAAGGGGGATTCGAGCGAAAACTTGGGGCATCCGCGCTGGGTTTTGGTCAAAAAGGGAAACGAAATTAAACCGAAACAGGTGATGGCGGGAATTTCCAATCTCGATAATACCGAGATTATCTCCGGCCTGGCCGAAGGAGAGGAAGTGATTTCCCAGCCGACCTCAATGCTGGCCAAAGACCGGGAGGAGATGCAAAAGCGTATGCGCTCTTTCGGCGGCATCCCCGGGATGGGTAGTGGTGGAGGCGGCCGGCGATGAACCCGCAAACGCTGGAAGCTCCCGCTCAAGTACAAACTCATCCAGTCACTCACAAAGCGCCGGTTTTTGCCCGTTCCAACATCAACTTTCTGGAGAGTTTCTCCGTTTCGCTGGCGGCTTTGCGCGCCAATAAAGTGCGCTCTTTTTTGACGATGTTGGGCATCATCATTGGTGTGGCGGCGGTGATTGCTATGATTGCCCTGGGTCAGGGAGCCAAAAAGGCGGTGGAGGATTCGATTCAAGCACTGGGCACCAATTTGTTGATGATTCGTCCCGGCTCGGCCCGGCAAGGGATGGTGCGTTTGGGGGCCGGTTCTTCCGTGCGCTTAAACGAGCAGGACTTGGATGCCATCAAAAAGAAAGTTCCCGGCATAGAGGCGATTGCCCCCGAACAGGCCCGTTTTGGCCAGCTAAAATACGGCAACAAAAACTGGAGCTGTCAGGTTATCGGCAGCACGCCGGAGTATGATCTGGTGCGCAACGCACCGGTGGAAAAAGGGGCATATTTCACCCGCCAGGACGGCGCTTCGCGCAAGCGCGTGGCGGTCATCGGCCAAACCGTAGTGGATAATCTTTTTGACCCAGAGGAAGACCTGATCGGCAGGCAGATTAAAATCAACAACATCCCCTTCGAGATTGTCGGCGTGCTCAAAGTCAAAGGCCAGCAGGGCTGGTTCAACCAGGACGACATCGTCATCGTTCCCTTAGAGACGGCCCAGAAGCGGCTCTTGGGGTTGGATTTTTTCACCAACATCAACGTGCGGGTGGTCGATGAGGCCCAGATGAACCAGGTTTCGATGGACATCGAGCAGGTTTTGCGCCGTTCGCACAAGCTGACCGGGGCAGATGAAAATGATTTTGCGATCCGCAATCAGGCCGACATTATGGCTACGCGCACGGAAACGGCCAAGACCTTGACCTGGCTTTTGGCCTCGGTCGCTTTGGTATCGCTTTTGGTGGGCGGCATTGGGATTATGAACATTATGCTGGTTTCGGTCACCGAACGGACGCGCGAAATCGGCGTCCGCCGCGCCTTGGGGGCGCGCAAGCGGGACGTGCTTTCTCAATTTTTGACCGAGGCAGTTACTCTTTCATTAGTCGGAGGCCTTATCGGCATTGGCTTGGGAGTGGGCGCAACGCTTTTGCTTTCAAAATTGGCCGGCTGGACAACTTTAATCTCTTCCGGTTCAATAATACTGGCCTTTTTGTTTTCCGCCACGGTCGGAATCTTTTTCGGGCTGTATCCGGCGCGTAAAGCGGCGAGTTTGGAACCGATAGATGCGCTGCGCTACGAATAAAATACCGTGATTGGCAATTCTTCTAATGCCAGTTATGCCACAAAAAGAATAATCCCACCGCCCAGCAGTAATAAGAAAATCCTTCCAGCGAGTGCTTGCGCAGAATCTTTAACAAAACATAAATCGCCAAAAGCCCGGTCAGAAAAGATACGATTGCGGCGGCAATAAAAAGCCCCCAGTTATTGGCCGGATTTTGACTTCTCACCAATTTTGGAATCTCCAAAATAGCCGCCCCCGCCACCGCCGGAATCGATAGCAAAAAAGAGAAATCCGCCGATTTTTTTCTCTCCAATCCCAAGAAAAGCCCGGTCGTAATGGTTGAACCGGAACGGGAAATCCCCGGCAAAATCGCCACCGCCTGGGCCAAGCCGATGGCCAGCGTATTTTTGAAGTTCAACCCCACCCCTTTCGGTCTTGAAAATTTCGACAGAAAAAGAAAGGCTCCGGTTACCAGTAAAAAACTTGAAATCCAAATCGACTTGTCGAACACCGCTTCAAAAAACTTCTGGAATCCCCCCCCGATTACCGCCGCCGGAATCGAACCCCAGACGACAAACAGAACCATTTTCCAGTCTTCCTTCCGCTCCTCCGGCAGCCGGTCGGACAGTTTCAGAAAGAACGCCTCGGCAAACCGGAACAACTCTTTCCGATAAAAAACCAAAACACTGGCCAAGGTCCCCAAGTGCAAAACTACGTCAAAAGCGACGTTATCCAGCTTGGACTCAAAAACGTTCTGAAACAAGGCCAGATGCGCCGAGCTGGAAACCGGCAGAAACTCCGTCGCTCCCTGCAAAACTGCCAAAAAGAAAATCTGCCAGGTTTCCATTAGCCCTTCAGTTTAGGTTTATTTCTGCTTGCGTCAAGCGATTTGACTAATGCTTGGCGTGGCGTCGGGATTGGTTGCGCTTGAAAATGGTTCTGGCGACGGCCGTGCCCAAAGCCGCGCCGACCAAAACGTCCGAGGCGAAGTGAACGTCATCATTCATCCGTGCCAAGCCGACACCAGCGGCCAAACTGTAACTTAAAATTTTCACCCACGTTTTGGGAAAATGGCTGCTCACCACGGTTGCCAGAACAAAGGCCTGGGTGGTGTGGCCAGAGGGGAAGGAGGAATGTCGCGAAAAGCCGTTTCTTTTCCAACTACCTTGATTTTCAAACGCCCTGGAGCGACTGGTCGCTGTTTTGACAAGTCCAACCAAAGTCAGGGAGAAATAAGAAGCCTCCCAACCGTCGAGGGCGACGGCCTGCAGCTTTTTTTGCCTGAAAACCGTGCTTGCGGCGAAAGTTCCGATTAAGACCGGCTGAATAAGACCGGGTCCTCCGAAATGGGTGATGAAGTTGGAAATCCGATTGGTCGTGCGGGTGCGATTGCGCTGGAAGACATCGCGAATGTTTTCATCCTGCCAGACCAAAAGGCCGGTGCCGGCACTTAAGGCCCCGAACTTAAGCCAATCTGTTCCCTTCCACCAAACCGGTGCGGCGCCGATGCGCAAAGCATCTTGCAGGAAATATCTTGCGTAGCGTTTGGCTTTGGGTTCTGCTTTAGTTGAATCGGATTGGGCAAAAAGCGGAGAAAAGTTTAAAGCAAGGACAGCAAGACAATTAAGAACGAAGATTCTTTTAACCACTGGAAGCAAGATAGCGCCGGCTTGTCGCGAGGCAAGACCAAAGGCGGCTTTACCGAATAACGGAATTTGGTTAGATTAAATGCGGGATTTTACTATGACGATGGACGAAGAAATTGTTTACACCCGTCTGCTTTCCGAAACCGCCGGCGTTTCCGCCCGACAGTTTCAAAAGCTTTTGCTTTTGTTCGGCTCTCCTTCGGAGATTTTTGACGCTTCCGAGGCGCAATTGGCCGAAAATCCGCATATCGACACGAAGCCGATTTGACCGAGGAGGAAATTACCTTGGGCGTTCAGGTCGAGAAGAAAGGTGCTCTGATTTCGGAATATTCTCCGCTTACAAAAAAATCGCCGGAGCGCGAAGCCGCCAGCCGCCGCCTGATTGTGGCTTTGGCGCAAGCCGTTTTGGTCATCGGCACCGCAGACGGAGATGGGCTGACTGAAGCCGCCGTTGAGCTGGCCGTGCAGCAAAGCAGGCCGATTTTTGTTTTCAATTCAGGTGATGACGCCAATTTCCCGGCCGAGGCGATTCCTTTGACCCGCGAAGAAGAAATCAATTTGGTTGTCAAGAGTCTGCTATGAGCGATTTTTTGTCCAAAGATACGATCGTCGCCCCCGCCACCGCTCCGGGCGAAGCGGCTCTGGCCGTCATCCGCCTTTCCGGCAAAAAAGCTTTTGCCGTCGCCGATTCGGTCTTTCAGGGCTCGCCCAAACTTTCCGAAGTCCCATCCCACACCATCCACCGCGGTTTCATTTTTGACCCCGTCACCAAAGAAAAAGTGGACGAAGTGCTCGCCTCCGTGTTCCGCGCCCCCAAGTCCTACACCGCCGAAGATTCGGTCGAAATCTCCTGCCACGGCGGCCAGGCCGTCGTGGCAGCCATTGTTGAATTGCTGGTGCGGGCAGGAGCGCGTCTTGCCGCCCCCGGCGAGTTCACCCAGCGCGCCTTTTTGAACGGCCGCATCGACTTGGCCCAAGCCGAGGCGGTGGCCGATTTAATCTCCGCCCACTCGGACGCCTCCCGCCGCGCCAGCCTGGAACAGCTTGAAGGGACTTTGTCCAAAAAAGTGAACCGGTTGCGCGAATCGCTTTTGGATGTTCTGGCTGAAGTTGAGGCGAATTTGGATTTCCCCGAAGAAGGCATCGAACCCCAGCGCGCCGGTCAGATTACGAAAACGCTCTCCGATGTAATTGCCCAAGTCCGCACCCTGGCCAAAAGCTTCAAAGAAGGGAAAGTCCTGCGCGAAGGATATTCGGTGGTCATCGCCGGACGACCAAATGTCGGCAAATCGAGCTTGCTGAATGCGCTTCTCGAAAAAGAGCGCGCCATCGTCACCCCCCTGCCGGGAACCACGCGCGACACAATAGAAGAATGGGCCATCTTTTCCGGCGTGCCCGTCCGTTTGGTCGATACCGCCGGCCTGCGCGAGCGTGGGGGAAAAATAGAAAAAGAGGGAATGCGCCGCACAGAAGAGGCGATTGCAAAAAGCGACTTGGTCTTGCTGATGCTCGATGCTTCCCAAAAACCGACCGACGAAGACCAGCGCCTTTTGTCCCAATATCAAAACCGTAAGAAACTTTTACTCTATAACAAAGTAGATCTATTGACTGACGAGCCATCGGCAGCCGAATTGAACGGCGCCCTTTTCATCTCCGCCACTTTGGGCACCAACTTGGACCGGCTTAAAGAAAAAATCGCCAAGCTGGCCCTGCCCTCTTCCGGCACCGAATCGGTTCTGGTCACCTCCGCCCGCCATAAGGAAGCGCTGGCCAAAGGCTTCGTCTATTTGTTGCGCGCCAAAAGGGGACTGGAGCGGGGGAAGGGCTTGGAGCTGGTCGCCTTCGAACTTCGCCGCGCCGTCGATTCCTTGGGCGAAATCACGGGGAAAATCGTCACCGAAGATATTTTGAGCCGGATTTTTTCCAAATTCTGTATCGGAAAATAGAAAACAAGCGGAAAGGGAGGCACCCGAACCGCTTGTTCCTCTACTAACTGGCGTTGGCAGTTCTACCGCTTAGAACATTCCTTTAGCTCTGTGCCAAAATCGCATGGCCAACTCTGACAACTGGGTTGCCAGTTTGATCAAAATGTACGACCAGTCGAGGCGCTCCTTTACCGGCATCTCCAAAAAATATTCGAACAGCGCTAAAACCTTGTTTTTTAGCAAAAACAGGGACAGGAAAAACGCCACCAGCCAGCCAAGTCGCGTTTTAATCCAGTTTCCAGTTCCCCCGCTGCCCGGCTGATTGTTCCCGGCTTTCAGCTTTCGGCGCTGATGGGGTGCTTTCTTCTTGCGTTTTTTTCTCATTAGCTATCCTATCTCGTTTACTCCTTCCTGTTTTTTTAGCCTGCCCCCTTATGACAGGCTTTTTTTAAACTCCTCTATAACGCGTTTGCATTCCTCGAGTTTGTCCAGAAGGGTCCTATTTCCCCTTACTTTGACGATGTCCAAGTACGGGTAGGATTTAACTGACCGCACAAAAGAGTCAACGTCTTTGAAAATTCCATCTCCATAAACCAGTCGGCCTTTTTCTTCCTCCGCCGGTAGTTTTTCGAGGGCAGCTTCAATCGTGGCCCCCTCTATTAGAAATTCTTTCTTGGCCTCGTCGTCCTTTAAAACTTTTCTGAGGTCGCGGATTTCCTTGGACGTGGTAATCAGCCCTTCGTTCACCTTTTTAACGATCGCGTTGATTATTTCCTCCGTTCGGAATTTTGCCGCCAGTTGCATTATCTCCCGGGCATAGGAAATGGATGCGTCAGGATCTTTGAGGCTCTCCATTTTTTGAGATAATTCATAGGTTTCGACCAGTTTATCCAGTTCCTTTACGGTTGCTCCCAAAATATTTGCGGCCGTGACACGGTTCGTTTCCTGCACTAATCTGTAGGCCACTCCCTCCTTCTCTTTTGCACTCCACTCTTTTCGCTGTCTGTGGATGTAAACCCACACCCGGAGCCGCTGTTCCTTGGTCAGGTTTTGTTCCGTCACCTGGATAGGTACCTTTTTGAAATCATCTTTTTTCTCATTATCTACGAGGATCTTGAGATTTGTCCACCGCCTCTCACCATCGATAATGAGAAATTTCCCTTCACCGTATTCCGGGTGCGGTTCCACCAGCAGGGGATCGAAAAGTCCTTGGTTCTCTTCTATTTGTTTTCTGAGCTCCGCATCTTCTTTTGGGCCTAACCTCGGTTGTTGGGGATTGGGAAAGATGTCGTTGATATCAGCAACGCGTTGGAATATTTTCAGTAAAACCGACCCCAACCGTTTCTCGTGATAATTCTTTTCTTCCATAATTCTATCTCCTTTCAGTTTCTACGGCGATTTTCAGAAAAAGTTTCAGTCTGAAACTTTCAGATAATCGCAGAAATAATATAGTCATTTATACTTTTCTTCGCAAGAAATTTTTTTGCCTATTAATGCGTTGAATAATAAAGAGTTATGGAAATTAAAAACCATCTACTTTAAGAGGACTTCTAAAAATAGGCAATCATTATTATTTCTTCGGTTCCTCTTTCGGCATGTAATCTACCCCTGACCGGGCAGGCATCCCCGGAACTTTCAAACCCTCCGGGGCGAAGGTGCTGCCATTGTTTTTGCATGCAAGAAGGTTATGTTGTAAGGTGAAATGGACACCGACATCAAAATAACCGCCAAAGTTGAAAAAATTAGACCGGTCGGGAGATTTTGCCTTGCGGCGCTGGTTGTATTTTTCTGTTTTACCACCGCCTGGCCCTGGGGGCGGTTGGGGCACCAAACCGTGGCCCAGATTGCCGAAGACCGTTTGAGCGATGCCGCCCTGAATAAAATCGCCGATATCCTCGGGGAAGATGTTAGCTTGGCCGATGTGGCGATGTGGGCGGATGAAATCAAATGGGGACGTCCAAAAACCCGCCCCTGGCACTTCATCGACGTCAATATCCACGAAAACCCGAATCCCAGCGACCTTTCCGATTATTGCCCAGATGGCAATTGCGTTACCAATCAGATTGGCGAATGGATAAAAATTTTGAAAAACCCGAATAACTCCCAGCCGCAACGGGAGGAAGCGTTGAAATTCATTGTTCATTTGGTAGGCGACCTGCACCAGCCTTTGCACTGTTCCGATGATAACGATAAAGGTGGCAACGACAAAAAAGTCCGCTTTTTCAAACGTAAAGTAAAACTTCACGCCCTCTGGGATAACGTAATCGAGAGCTCCGGCACAGAAGACCCGGTTACCCTTGCTCGCAAGCTCGAAGACAAAATAAACGGCCAGGAAGCTGCGGCTTGGAAAAAAGGTAACGCCGCAAATTGGGCCATTGAGAGCTGGAGTATCGCAAAAGATGTGATTTATCCTCACTACCGGGACCATGAGGGAGAAAAATTAGGAAAAAGCTATCAGAATAAAATGAGACCCATTGCGCGCGAACAGCTGGCCAAAGCCGGTGTGCGCCTGGCCGAACTCTTGGAACAAGCCCTAAAAGACTAATATTTTTACCTTTTAGTCTTTTACTCTCATACGTTACATTCTTTGACAAAACCATCTAACGGCTCTAATTTCTCGGCGTGAAAGGGAGAAAACAGCCGCTCGTTTCCGTTTCCGGCATTCGCGGAATTGTTGGCGAATCGCTTACGCCGGAAATCATAACCACCTATGTTTCTGCTTTTGCTCGTCTGATTAAAAAAGGCACGGTAGCCGTCGGTCGCGATACCCGCCCCTCCGGCGAGGCGATTGAAAATTTAGTTGTCGGAAATTTGCTGGCTGCCGGCATTGATGTGTTGACCCTTGGAATTGTTCCAACACCAACTCTTGCGATGGCCATCTTGGAGAAAAAACTGGCCGGCGGCGTAATGGCCACTGCCAGTCACAATCCGGCTCCCTGGAACGCGCTGAAGTTTTTCCGTAGCGACAGCACGTTTCTAACTCCTAAAGAAGTCGAAAAACTGAAGGCGTTGGTGAAGTCGACCGGCGATTGGAAAAAATTCGATCAGTTGGGGAAGAAAGATAAGTGGGGCACCGCCGTAGATTCACATATCGAGAAAATTTTGGCCTTATCATTGGTCAACAAAGAAATGGTTGCATCCCGGCGTTTCAAGGTCGTAGTCGATTGCGTGAATGGCGCAGGCTACTCTGCTTTGCCTTTACTATTGGAAAAGTTAGGATGCAATGTTGTTGGCTTAAACACGACTCCCAACGGGCTTTTCCCCCACAGCCCCGAACCAGTGCCGGAGAATTTAGCGCAGCTGGAAGTCAAGGTTCGCGAGGTTGGCGCGGATTTGGGAATGGCGGTTGACCCGGATGCCGATCGGCTGGCGTTAGTTTCCGAAAAGGGCAAGGCGGTGGGTGAAGAATATACCTTGGTTTTAGCGGCTGACTATGTTTTATCGCGAATGCCCGGACCGGTGGTCATCAACCTTTCCACCTCGCAAATGAATGCCGAAGTGGCCAAAAAATACAGTCAGTCGTGTTATCGCACCCCGGTGGGAGAAGCACACGTTTCGCTCGGCCTGAAAAAGTATAAAGGAGTTATCGGCGGCGAGGGAAATGGCGGAGTGATGTTGCCTTCGTTGCATCCGGGGCGGGATGCTTTGGTTGGCGCGGCTTTGGTGCTTTCCCATCTGGCCATTTCGGGCAAAACTCTGGGAGAACTGGTTGACTCCCTGCCAAAATTTACCCTTATTAAAACCAAGGGAACTTTATCTGCTAAAGTGGATATAAAGGGGAAATTGAGAAAGATTGAAAAAATGCACTCCAAAGGCCGAAAAGATAAAAGAGACGGGCTTTGGGTTGGCCTGCCGGAGGGATGGTTTCAAATTCGCTTGTCCAATACCGAGCCGGTCTGGCGTTTAGCCGTTGAAGGGAAATCGAGTTGGGCAGAGGCCAAGTCGATTTCCCTTAAAAAACTTTTAACTCGTTAAGGGGAAATTATGTGCGGCATAGTCGGTTACGTGGGGGAGAAAAAAGCGGTTCCCATTTTGATGGAGGGGATTCATCGCCTTGAATATCGCGGTTACGATTCGGCCGGAATCGCCATTCTGGAAAAGGGCGGAATGACGGTCAAAAAAGCGGCCGGAAAAATCTCCGTTTTGGACCAGATTTTGGAAGGAAATAAGTTCTCCGCCGGCATTGGCATTGCCCACACCCGCTGGGCCACCCACGGGGAACCGAACGATTTAAACGCCCATCCGCATACCGACTGCAGGGGGAAGCTGGCTCTCATTCACAACGGCATCATCGAAAACTACAAAATCCTGCGGGAGGTGCTGGCGGAAAAGGGCCATATCTTCCGCACCGAGACGGACACGGAGGTGTTGGTGCATCTGATAGAAGAACATTACGATGGCGATCTGTTGGATGCCACCCGCGAGGCGCTGTCACAGGTGGAAGGGACTTACGGCATTGCCGTTTTGCACGAAGATAATCCGGATGAAATCGTGGCTGCCCGCCGCGGCTCTCCCATCCTTATCGGGCGCGGAGAAAATGAGAACTTCGTTGCTTCCGACGTAGCCGCCATTTTGCGCTACACCAATCAGGTGGTATATATGGAAGACAAGGAAATCGCCCGCATTCGCAAAGATGGTTTTGCGGTTTCCACCATAGACAAAGTGGAAGTGACTCCCAAACTGGAAGAAATTTCCTGGAGTTTGGAGGAAGCGGAAAAAGAAGGGTTTACCCACTTTATGCAAAAAGAGATTTCCGAGCAGCCCAACACGCTCGAAAACTGCCTGCGCGGCCGTCTGAATTTTACCGAAGGGACGGCGCGTTTGTCCGGTTTGCGGCTGACACCGCAAGATTTGTCCACGGTGGATAGAATCATCATCACCGCCTGCGGCACCTCCTGGCATGCCGGTTTGGTGGGTGAATATATGCTGGAAGAAACCGCGCAGCTGCCGGTGGAGGTCGAATATGCCTCCGAGTTCCGCTACCGCTCTCCGGTTATCAATCCGGGGACAATTGTCTTTGCCATTTCGCAATCGGGCGAAACGGCAGATACCCTGGCGGCCCAACGGGAAGCCAAACGCAAAGGTGCTAAAGTCTTAGCCATCTGCAACGTGGTCGGCTCCACCATCGCACGCGAGGCCTCCGGCGGTCTGTATATCCACGCCGGGTCGGAAATCGGCGTCGCTTCCACCAAGGCCTTCACCGGTCAGGTGATGACTTTGGCTTTGATTACCTTGCTTTTGGGCCGGATGCGCACCTTGTCTTTGGAACGGGGCAAAGAGTTTATATCCGAGCTGGAAAAAATCCCCGCATTGGTCAAAAAGATATTGGAAAATGAAGACCAGATTAAAGTTTTGGCTGAAAAATATCATACCAAGAACAATTTCCTCTATCTCGGTCGCGGCATCAACTTCCCGGTGGCTTTGGAAGGGGCTTTGAAGCTCAAAGAGATTTCCTACATCCATGCCGAAGGATATCCGGCGGCGGAAATGAAGCATGGCCCGATTGCCTTAATCGACGAAAATATGCCGGTGGTGGCGATTGCCTTAAAAGACCCGATTTACGACAAGGTGATTTCCAACATTCAGGAAATCAAAGCCCGCCGGGGACAGGTGATTGCCGTGGCGACCGATGGGGACACCGAAATTGGTAATTTGGCCGACCACGTCATTCACATTCCCGCCACCCTGCCGGCTTTAACGCCTTTGCTTTCGGTCATTCCGCTGCAGCTTTTGGCCTATCATATCGCCGTTCTGCGCGGCTGCAACATCGACCAGCCCCGTAACCTGGCTAAAAGCGTGACGGTTGAATAATAACTGAAGCATAGGCTCTGAAAATGTACTGCCCCACCTAAATCTGCACAGGTGTAGTGCTTATTTTTGACATCCAATCCGCATAGAATTGCACCGGTGCCTTCATCCCCAGGGCGCTGTGCGGGGCGACTTGGTTGTAAT
>Ga0184627_10000034_pt1 | contig 77646 bp, 69 predicted proteins | sample PLM3_127_b1_FD_133150 | JGI IMG/M metagenome (GOLD analysis project Ga0184627, IMG submission 133150) | Groundwater sediment microbial communities from an aquifer in East River, Colorado, USA - PLM3_127_b1 | ecosystem: Environmental > Terrestrial > Soil > Riparian zone | place: USA: East River... | reverse complement strand
CGCAGCCGGGCCGCTGGCCGGCTCGGGCTCGGCCAGGTCCCCGGCTGGTGGCCCGCCCGGGCCGGGTGGCGGCCCCAGCGGGCTGCCCGCGGGGGGCCCGCCGCCCTCAGGGTTGGCGGGGGGTGGCTCGATCGCCAGGTGCCCAGCCAGACCGGCGAGCGCGCCTATTGCGGCCTGCTCGGCGTCCCGCCAGGCCCGGGCGCCCGGCAGGGCCTCGTCCGGGCGGAGGGAGCGGGCCAGCGCTACGAGTGCGCGGGCGCGGGCCCGCCAGCCGTCGGAGATCCTCGTGCGGGCTACCATCAGGTGCTCGTAGCGCCCGCGGGCGAGGAACCATGCTTCGCCTTCGCGGCCCTGCTGGACGGCGCCGGGGTCGATCTTGGGGCGCTCCCCGACCCGGGCGGAGCTGTTGCCGGTGGGTCCGTCGGGGTCCAGCCGCCAGGTCTGCTCGACGACCTTGACCATCCCCGCCGCGGCCAGGAGGCCGTGGGGGGTGGGCATGGCGTGCAGCAGCAGCCCGCCGGAGCAGGCCCCGACCAGGCGGCGCTGCTGCGCCTCATCCCCCAGCCCGTCCGGGGACTGTGCGGACAGGTAGACGGCGCAGCCGGCATCCCTCACGCGCTCGGTGAGCTGGATGGCGGTCTCCCGCCCCCCCGCGATGGCGGAGAACTCGTCGAAGACGAGGGTGGCGTCCTCGCCGGTGCGGGGTTTGCGGATGGTGGCGTAGTGGGCGAAGTCCTCCAGGAGCAGCCGGCAGCAGGCGTCGGCGTCCTCCCGGCCCGCGAGGTAGGGGGCGCGGAAGTAGGCGACGTCGACCGTCTCGAACGCCCAGCCGGCGGGGCCGGCGTCGAAGCCGCCTTGGACGGCGGCGAAGAAGTTGGCGAACCGCCCCACCGCGCCCTGCACCGCGCGGGCCTGGTCCCGGCCGCAGAGGCTTCTGGCCTCCCGGAGGCGGTCGGGCTGGTGCTCGTAGAGGCCCGCGAGCAGCTCGGGGTCCATCCGCGCCATCAGCGCCGCCGAGGAGCCGACCGGGTCGTCCTCGCTCGGCGCGTTGAGGGCGAGGCGGAGCAGGAGGCTGGCGACGTCTTTGTAGTAGGGCTCGGTCCAGCCGAGCATCGCCATCAGCCGGTTGTGCAGCGCGGCCGGCGAGCCCCGCCAGCCGTCCATCGGCAGCTCGGGCCAGAGGGCGACGCGGGCGTGGGGGTCGCCCCACAGATAGCCGGCCAGGGCACGCTCGACGAACTCGGGATCGGTGCCTTTGCCGTCGACCAGGAAGAACTTTCGCCCCGCGCGGGCGGCCAGGAACGCCTCCCGTTCCACGTCGACCGACTTGCCCATCCCCGAGGTGCCGACGATCAGCCGCGAGCGCGCCTGCATCCTTGCGGGCACGACCACCAGGCCGCCCTTGGTGGCCCAGCCGAGGTCGCCGTCGATCGCGGCGCCGAGGGCAGGAGGGTTCCAGTGGTCGTCGCGGACACTGGCGGCGCGCTGGACGGCGAGCGTCATGCGGCGGGCCGACTCGCGCTGTTGGCGCTTGACCTCGACGGGGTCGATCGCGGGCCGCGGCCGGCCCATCACGTTCAGGGCGGCGGCCAGCAACCCCGCCGGGATCGACAGGGGCAGCTGCGGGATGAGGAACTGGCCGGGCAGGGGGGCATGGACGACCGGCCTGCCGACCTGGTCGAGCAGGGCCAGGTAGCCGGCGAAGTGCAGCACCAGCGTCTGCTCCGGCCCACCCGCGAGCACCACCACGCCGATGATGGCGGCGGCCGAGCAGAGCGCGACCTTCCAGGGCCGCCAGCCGGTCGCGCGCAACACCCCCTGTCCCACCACCCACGACAGCAGCACCAGCGGGCTGGCGACCAGCAGCGCGAGCGCCAGCCACAACAGCCCGAGCCCGGGTGGGGGCGGGCCGCCGGAGGGCATGCGGTGGCCGAGCTGGTTGGAGTGGACCGGGCCGCGGTGGCCCCAGCGGGGATCGTGGGGCGCCCAGCCACCCCAGCCGCGCGGGTCGTCGGGCCACCAGTTCACCGCGCACCCCCTACAGGGAGTCCGGGGAGCGTGGGCAGCGGCTCGACCTGGACGTCGGGCCGGCCGCCCAGCTCCCGGACCACCGACGCCAGCAGCGCGCCGAGGGGGCGCAGGAGCGTGGCCGGGGCGTAGTAGGTCACCCGGGCGGTGTGCGGCGGGCGCGTGGTGAGCGCGGCCAGGACCCGTGGGCGGGGCTTCTGGTGCAGCTCGACCTCGACCAGCTCCCACGCCTCACTGATCCCCTGCGCCTGCCAGCCCGGCGGGACCGGTGCGGGCAGAGCGCCGTCGGCCAGATGCCAGCTCGCCCTGCCCCGGCGGCGCCACAGCTCCCGCTCACACACCCACCCACCCTGACCGGAGATCAGCTCACGGGCCAACCGCACCAGCGCGACCGCGTGATGATGGGTGAGCCGGGCGGCGGCCGGCTCCCACGGGTCGTACTCGACCCCGGCCAGGCGCAGCCCGGCCCGGGTCGGGAGCACCCAGGTCTGCCCCAGCAGCCGGCGCCGCTCCACCCAGCCGGCCTGCTCCCAGCGCTCCACCCGCTGCCGGACCGTGCGACCACCAAGCCGGCCGGCCCGGCGCGGGGATGCCGGGGACAGCCGGCCGAGCAGGACGGCGAGCACGTCGGTACGGACGGTGTACTGCTCGGCGATCCATGCCAGCGCAAGCAGGTCCCGCTCGGTGACCTCGGGACCCAGATCCCATGGGCGGCCACGCGTCGACCGGCGAGCGACGAGAACATCAGCCACGGCGATCACCGCCCTGGTCGGCGATGGCCAGCTCGTGGCGGAGCAGGTGCAGATACTCGGCCTGGTGGCCGGCGATCAGCCGGCGGGCGGCGGCCCGCCGCGCCCGGCTGGTCCGACGCTCCCGGTCGGGATCGAGCTGGGCCAAGCGTGCCCGCTCCTGCCGCTTGCGGCGGCGATCGACCGCGCGCATCCGGGCCAGGGCGGCCGGGTCGGCACGGCGACGGCGGTAGGCGCGTCGGGACGCCTGCCGCTGGCACGCCTTGCAGTAGCTGGACAGGCGGCCGTGGCTGGCGTAGAAGTCCTCGGCCGGCTTGACCTGGGCGCAGGCCGAGCATCGCTTGGGTTCCCGCTGTGCGGGAGCGGGCGACCTGGTAGGGTCAGGGTGCATCTGGGGTGTCCTCTCGGGTGCAAGGCCCCGGCCAGTAGCGGCTGTGCCGGGGCCGCTTCATGCGGCCAGCGAGAGGACAAGGCGGCCCGCGGATGACAGCGGATTTGTCAACGGGACACGCCAGCAGGCGGTAATACCAGACGAGACGCAGTAGCACGAGGAACGTGCGAACTGCCTGGTCAGAGGGGATCTAGCGGGACACGCTAGGACGGCGTGGGACCGACCTCAGGAGGTTTAGGTCCCGGTGGGGAGACCCGTGGGGGTTCGAATCCCCCCGCTCGCACCCCGGCGCTGACCAGGTGGTTCGTCCTTCATCTCCTCTCCCCCGGCGGGGGCCATAACCCCTCCAGGACGCCGGGGCGATGCATTGGAACGCTGCAAGGGGCTCGGCCCACCGCCACTTCCGTCGGCCACGTTGGTCCGCTCAGGGTCGATCGGCTGTGGGGCGCCGAGAGGGAGGCGGCAGGCACGGCGCTTACACTTGCCTTGCCGCCGGCCGGGAACCATACTGATGTGTTCATTATCGCCTCAACTTCGCGGGACCGTCGAACGTCGCGACACTGCCCTGGCCTTTCCTCTCCTCGGGCCCACGTTCTTCGAGGTCTTCCAGCAGCACAGGCGTGGATCGTCGGTTGCAGGTCGAGCAGGGGCATTGGCGTGCCGCTCGACAGGAGGTGGTGCGATGCGGCCGGGAAAGGCCGTGAGCGCCCAGTTGATCCGTCCGTCCCGGTTGTGGTACTGGGTGGCTGGTGCGGCACTGGTCGGATCGGCTGTCTGGCTTGCACTCGGGGTCGGGTTCTGGATCCGGTCGGTGAGTCGGCAGGTCGAAGAGTTCCAGCGGGTCCCGATCCCGGGGCAGGCCGAGGTGAGCTTCGACAGGCCAGGCGGCTACACCGTCTACTTTGAGGGGTTGGGAGCCTCCGACGAGACCTCGACCATCCCGGCGTTCAGCATGTCCCTTGCGCCGGTCGGCGGGGGCGAGGAAGTCCCGATCCGCCCCTACGGGGGCTTCTCGACCTACACCCTCGCAGGACACTCGGGGCGGGCGATCGGAACCTTCCAGATCGAGGAGCCCGGCAGGTTCCTGCTGCAGACTGCCGGGGAGTCCCAGGCCGTCCAGACCAATGTCGCCGTCGGCCAGGGCACCGGCGGGGAGATAACTCGCACGCTGGTCCTGACGGTGCCCGGAGTCCTGGCTTTGTTCTCCGGTGGCGTGGTCCTGGCGGTGGTCGTCGCGGTCCGCCGAAGCCGGGCTCGCCGTCGACTGCCCGCCCCAGCCACCCAGGCGGGGACGTGGGCGCAGGGGACCGCACCCAAGGGGTGGTTCCCCGACCCGGGCGGGCGGCATGAGCTTCGCTACTGGGACGGGCAGAAGTGGACCGAGCACGTCTCCGACCGCGGAACCCAAGCGGTCGACCCCATGTGAGCGGCAGAGGGTTGCTGCCTCCCAGCGTCATCGGTGCTTCGAACGCGCCACCTTGCGTGGCAACCAGGGCAGGCTGAGACTGCCGCCGAAGGCGGCGCGGGCCGAAGGTCCGCCAAGAACGCGGACGCGCCGTTGGATCAATCGCGCGAAGCGCTCCTTGCGGCTCGGCCGCTCCACTCCCCCCGCACGGCAGCGCAGCGGGCAGGCCGATCCTCCCCGGTTCGGCTCGTGGTGCCGGGCCGCCCGGATGCGGTGCGCATCGGGCGGGGCCGGGGCCAGCCGTACCTACGGTGTTCGCAGGTGCGAAAAACTACCCAGATGGGTAGGATGCGGGTCGGCGTGCTCGCCTCGTCGGCCCCCCGCGAGGTGGGTACGCCACCGCACCCGGCGGGGGGAGGGAGCGCGGCTTCCCCGGCTCCCTCCCCCCGCCGGGCCCGAAGTCTTGATGCGCCCTCGGGCAACACTGTCCCTGGTGCAGCCAGGGGCCGAGGGCTACCGTAGTGACCATTGTGGAGTGGTGGTCCATCGAGGTGTTCCACGGGCCGCCGTCGGCGGCCCGCTGGAAGGACGCCTACAGCTCCTCGCTGATCGAGTCGGCGATCTCCAACGGCGCGGTCGACTGGACTTGGCATGAGCACCGTTGGGGCGTGGTGTTCGAGGTCGCCTTCACCGACGATGCGCAGTGGGCGGTCTTCCGCAAGCTGCCCAGCGTGCGAGCTGCGCTGGATGCGGTGCCGGATCCGGTCAACGGATTGCTGGTATACCGCGGGCGCGGCGGCGGGGCCGGGAGGTTCGCGCCACGGCGCCCACGGCCCCACGCCGGGGCGGGTGCCATCGCCCTGCCCGAGCCCGACCCCGACCTGTTCGAGGTGGGCAGCGCGCTGTCGGGGCCGCCGATCTTGGTCGACGACCGCCAGCTCGCGGTCTAGACCTGTCGAGCCGGCGCCTGGGATGCCGTGACGAGCGACCTGTTCGGGTGTCCCTGTTCGTACGCCAGCCGCACTTGCTTTGCAGTCACTTGTGCGATGATCGCGGGAGTTTCCAGATTGGCCAGAATCGTTCGATCTGGCCGTGGAGTCGGAGGCGACATGGACGTCATCGCACTTATCGGCAGGATCCTGTTCGCGCTCATCTTTCTGGGCTCCGGCACCATGGGACACATCGGCCAGCGCAAAGGCATGGCCCAGTACGCCTCCTCGCAGGGCGTGCCGGCCGCCGAGCCGCTGGTCGTCTGGTCCGGCGTGCTGATCTTGGCCGGCGGGCTGATGGTGGCCCTGGGGGTGTGGGGCGACCTCGGGGCGCTGCTGCTGCTGGTGTTCGTGGTGCCCACCGCCTACTTCATGCATGCCTTCTGGAAGGTCGAGGACCCCATGCAGCGCGCGGACCAGCAGGCCCACTTCATGAAGAACCTGGCGCTGGCCGGCGGGTCCATCATGGCGTTCGTGCTGTTCGCCGGCCTGGGACACGACCTTGGCCTGACGATCACCGGTCCGCTGTTCAACTTTCGTTAAGACCAGCTGCCTACGGAGCAGGCCCACCTCCGGTGGGACCGCCAGGTGCAGCCCAACCGTCGCGGTCACGACCGCTGCTGCGCCTCATCCCCCAATCCGTGCCGCGCCTTACGGCTCGTTGGGGACGATGACCCACATCGCCAGGTAGATCAGGAAGCCAGAGCCCCCGAGCACGGCCAGCACGACGAAGAGCACCCGGATCAGCGTCGCGTCCGTGTTGAAGTACTGGGCCAGGCCGCCACACACGCCGGCCAGCTTGCGATTGGTCCGGCTTCGGTACAGCTTGCGGGTTGAGTCCATGGCGCCGCCTTTCGTGCTGGGTGCCTGCGATCCCACGGTGGCCGTGCCGGTGAGGCTACTTGTTGTCGATGCGTCAGGGAACTGCTTGCTGGGTATGGTGTGGTCGGCGCCTTCGCCTCGTCGGCCCCCCCCGCGAGGCGAGGGCGCTTCTTTCTGGGGAGCGCTCGCTGGTCGTTACCGATCCATGAGGACGGACCAGCAGGCTCATGCGGCCGACACGAACTGTGGTGTCGCGCTGGCACCGCGGCTTGGCTGCTGCCGCCGGATCGGCAGCGGTGCCACCGGAGGTGGGGAGGGGGTTCACGGCGCCCCTCCCCACCCGGGCCACAGCAGGCGGCGCGCCCAACGCCAGGCCGATGGCACACTGGCGGCACCCGCACGCTCGCCCGAGGAGGCCCCCGTCGGCCCTGCCCTGCCCGTGACCCCCACCGCCACAGCCGGCGGGTGCCGGTGAGCGGCGGCCTGTGGGCGCCGGAGCGGCGCGCGCTCATCATCGGGCTGGTCCTGACCGTCACCCTGGTGGCCTTCGAGGCCCTGGCGGTCATCACCATCCTGCCGGCGATCAAGGACGACCTCGGTGGGCTCCGCCTGTACGGGTGGGTGACGAGCGCGTTCTTCCTCGGCGTCCTGGTCGGCGTCGTCGTGGCAGGGGAGCAGACCGACCGGCGGGGCCCGGCGCCGCCGTTCGTCGCCGCCGTGGTGCTGTTCGGGACCGGCCTGGTCATCGGTGGCCTGGCCCCGACCATGCTCGTGCTGGTGATCGCGCGCGGGCTGCAGGGGCTCGGCGCCGGTGCCATCTCCACGGTCACCTACACCAGCATCGGCCGTTGCTTCCCGGAGGAGCTGCGCCCGCGGCTGCTGGCCGTGACGTCCACCGCGTGGGTGGTCCCCGGCATCGCCGGCCCGGCGCTGAGCGCCCTGGTCGCAAGCCACTTCGGCTGGAGGGTGGTGTTCCTCGGGCTGCTGCCGCTGGTGGTCTTCTCGGCGTCGCTCACCATCGGCTCGCTCCGCCGCATCGGGCCGCCGGCCGAGCCCGCCCCGCGCGCCACCGGCCTGGTCGACGCGGTCCGGGTCGCCACGGGCACCGGGTTGCTGCTGGCCGGGCTCACCCAGCTCACCGGCGGGTCGCCGGCCGTCGGCGTCGCGCTGGCCGTCGCGGGCGTCGTCCTCGGCCTGCGTGCCCTGGTCCGCCTGCTGCCAGCCGGGACGCTGCGGGCCCGGCCCGGGCTGCCCGTCGCGGTCCTCTCCCGCGGCCTGCTCACCTTCGCCTTCTTCGGGGCCGACACCTACGTGCCGCTCACCGTCACCGCCGTCCGGGGCCAGAGCACGGCCGTCGGCAGCGTCGCGGTGACCGCGGCGACCCTCTCCTGGACCGCCGCGGCCTGGGTCCAGGAGCGCAGGTCGCGGGTGTCGAGCGGCCGCCGCCTGGTGGTCACCGGCCTGGCGGTGCTGGTGGTCGGGATCGCCGGCATCGCCGCGGCGGTCCACCCGGCCGTGCCCCTGGCGGTCGGCGTGGCCGGCTGGGGCGTGGGCGGGTTCGGCATCGGCCTGGCGTACGCGCCGATCTCGCTGATCGTGCTCAAGGAGGCGCCGGCCGGCCAGGAGGGCTCGGCCACCGGTGCGATGCAGCTCACCGACAACCTCGGCGTCGCCCTCGGCGCCGGGCTCGGCGGGGTCGCGGTGGCCCTCGGCGACACCGCCGGGTGGAGTCCGGGCGCCGGCGTCGCGATCGCCTTCGCGATGACGGCGTGCGTGGGGCTGGCCGGGATGGTCGTGGCCCGCCGCCTGCCGGACAGCGTGCTCGCCGAGGCCGCCCCTGCGGCGGCCAGGCCCCGGCCCCACCGGTAGCGGCGCCGCCTTGGCAGCCGCCGGTCAGACCCGCTCGATCGAGGAGCCGCCCGAGGTCTGCTGGCGGTCGAAGCGGGGGTTCCCCTTGGGGGCTGGACCCAAGAGCCCCACCTGCGCAGGCAGACCAATTGCTAGAGGTTGTCAAGTATCTGATGCTATGCTTCGCGGGATGACCGAGACGTCGCAGCAGGACGCCAGCAACGAGCCCAGCCCCGAGGCCCAGGAGGTCTGGGAGTTGCTGATCGAGCTGTCGGCATCCAGGATGCGCCAGCGGTTCAGTCGCACCATCGCCGAGCTGCAGCTCTCACCGCCCCAGGCCCATGCGCTGCGCCAGCTCGAGCCCGGCCAGCCCCTGCCCATGCGCGACCTCGCCTGTGGCTTGGCCTGCGACGCGTCCAACGTGACCGGCATCGCCGACCGCCTGGAGAAGCGCGGGCTGGTCGAGCGACAGGTGTCGCCGAGCGACCGGCGGGTCAAGACCCTGGTGGTGACCCCCGCGGGCGTGGTCACCCGCGAGCGACTGCTGGCGCTGCTCCACCAGGTGCCGGCGCCGGTCGCGACCCTCAGCGCCGACGAACAGCGCCTGCTCCGCGACGTGCTCCGCCGCATCCTGGACACGCCCGACGAGCAGGGCTGAGCGGCGGCTTCGACCGGGTCACGTTCGAGTTCCGGGGCGGGCGGCCCGGCTGGCACGTCCGCTACCAGCCCGAGATCACCGGGCTCGGCTCCGGGCAGCGCGTGGCCGTGCAGGGCCGGGCGTTCCTCGGCGTGCTGTTCGACCCGGCCAACGCCCACACCGAGGCCGGGGCGCCCACCTGGCGCGGGCCGAGGGTGACCTTCGGGCTCCCGTCGATGCGGCAGGTCGTGCTGGCCGACGACTTCGAGGCGCAGCTCGCGTTCGGGCTCGGCCTGAACGGCCGGGTCGGCTTCCGCGTCACGGAGCTGACCGGGCCTCCCCGGGTCGCCATCGACGTGGCCGCCTGACCGCCACGCCCAGAGCGAGCCGGCACGGTCGTCGCGGCGGCGTCAGACGTCCACGCCGCTGTCGCTGCCGAACCGCCCCTCGGCAAGGGCCCAGGCGGTGAAGTCGTCGTCGCCGCCGGTGGGGCGGGCGACGAAGGCGCGGGCGAGCTCGGCGATCCGCTCGTTGCTGAAGCCCTGCACCGAAAGGAACGGCCGGGCCTCGTCCGCGAGCTGGCTGGCACGCTCGTCGTCCGGGGCATCATGCGAGCTCGACATGGTGGACCACCTCCGCAGCGACATCCCGTTGCTCGTCGGCATGCTCGGCCTGACAACGGTGGGCAATCCTATCCATATCGGGGTCGGTCAGCTCCTGGACGGGTGACTGTCACCGGCCGAAGGCCGAGCGGGCGCCTTGCAGCCCGATGCTCGCCCGCTCCCAGAACGTGTAGGTCCCCTCCTCGCGCAGTTCCCGTGCCGCTTCAATCACGGCCCCCAGGGCAGCGAAGGCGAACGCGCCGCCGACCGACACCCGGCGCACGCCGACGGCCGCGAGCTCGGCCACCGCTGGAGCCCCGGGCCGAGCCAGAACGTTGACGGGTCGGTCCACCGAAGCAACGAGTTGGCGGATGTCTTCCAGGCGGCTGAGGCCCGGGGCGTAGAGCACGTCGGCTCCGGCTTCCTGATATGCCTGTAGCCGGCCGACCGTGTCGGACAGATCCGGCCGACCGTGCAGGTAGTTCTCAGCCCGTGCGGTGAGGACCAGATGCACAGGCCCACCATGTGCGATCTCCGCCGCAGCCGCCACCCGCTCTGCGGCCAGCCCGGCGTCGTAGATGGGCGCGTCTTCCCGCCCGGTGAAGTCCTCCACCGAACATCCGGCCAGCCCGGCCTCGAGGGCGAGCCGCAGCGTACGCTCCACCTCGGCCGGCTGGTCACCGAAGGCATTCTCCAGGTCGGCGGACACCGGCAGATCGGTCGCCTGGGCGATGGATGCGGCGTGTCCCATGGCCTCACCGCGGGTCACCGATCCGTCGAGCCGACCAAGCGTCGCAGCATAGCCGCTGCTCGTCGTCGCCAGCGCCTGGAAGCCCAGCGACGCGAGCAGCCTTGCGGAACCGCGATCCCAGGGATTGGGCAGGAGCAGGGGACGCTCGCCACGGTGCAGCGCCAGGAACCGGCTGGCCTTCTCAGCGTGTTCGGTCATTGCGGACGCTCCTCGTGCGGCGGTCGGGCCCGATTCGCTGTGGGTGTGCCAAAGCCAGCGGCAGCCACGATCCCCACCCGCCGGGACGGAGCAGGGTGCCGTCGAGGTCGCTCGCGACCAGGCGCACCTCCGGGCGCCAGGGCGCGTCCCCGTCCTCGCGTCCACGCGCTGCCATGCCGTCACGGTAGCGGGTCGGGAACTCCGTGGCCCGGGACGAATCCGTGTGGGACACTGCAAGGTTCGTGCGCGCCTACCTCGCCCTGCTCTCGGCCGGCTTCCGCCGCCAGGCCACCTACCGGCTGGCGCTCGTCAGCGGCCTGCTGACCAACCTGTTCTTCGGGCTGGTCCGCACCGCGCTGTTCTACGCCCTGTACAGGGAGCGGCCCGACGTGGCCGTGCAGGGGCTCGACCTGGCCGACGCCCTCACCTACGTGTGGATGGTGCAGGCGATGTTCGGCATCGTCTGGGCGAGCTGGATCTGGGAGTTCCCGGAGGCGGTGCGCTCGGGGGACTTCGTGGTCGAGCTGACCCGGCCCGGCGACCCGTGGCTGCGCCAGCTCGCCTACGAGCTGGGCCGGACCTTCAACCAGCTGCTGCTCCGCTCCACACTGCCGCTGCTCGGGGCGGCGGCGTTCCTCCCCCTGGCCCTGCCCACCACCCCGGCCGGGGTGCTGCTGGTCGCGGTCAGCATGGTGCTGGCCAGCGTGGTCGCGTTCGAGCTGCGGTTCTTGTTCGGCACGGTGGCGTTCTGGTCGTCGGACTACCGGGCGGTGTTCAACATCGTCTTCCCGGTGCTGTGGCTGTTCTCCGGGTTCGTGATCCCGGTCGACTACTTCCCGGCCGCGCTGCGGGCCCTGGCCGAGGGGAGCCCGCTGTACGCGATGCTGATGGCCCCGGTCCACGTGGCCGTGGGGCAGTCGGTCACGGCGTCCCTTGCCCACCAGGCGGCCTGGGTGGTCGCGCTCGGCGCGGCGAGCCGGGTGACCCTCTCGCTGGCCTGCCGGCGGCTGGTGGTCCACGGTGGCTAGGGCGCTTCGTCCGGGGGCCGGGCCGCCGCCGGCGGCCCGGGCGGGGCCGGCGGGACGGGCGGCCAGGGTGCGGGCCGGGGCCGCGGTGTACCGGCGGCTCGCGACCGCGACCCTGCGGGGCCGGGTGACCCAGCCGGCCGGGTTCGTGCTCCGGACCCTCGGGACCGGGCTGGTCGTGGTCACCGAGATCGTCGGGGTGGTGCTGGTGGTGGAGCGCTTCGGCTCGCTGGCCGGCTGGACCGCGCCCGAGGTCGTGCTGCTGGTCGGCCTGGGCGCGGCCGGCCAGGGGCTGGGCCTGGTGTTCGGCGACCGGCTCGAGCCTTCGTTCTTCTCCGAGGTGGTCCGCAAGGGCAGCTTCGACCAGGTGCTGACCAGACCCACCTCCCCGCTGGGCTGGATGGTCGCAAGCTACGTGGAGGTCCGCTTCCTGGGCCGGGTCGCGGTCGGGGCGGGCGCGGTGGCGTGGGCGGCCGACCGGGCCGGGGTGGACTGGACGCTCTCCCGCCTGCTGGTCGCGGTCATGGCCGTGGCCTGCTGCGGGGCCCTGGTGTTCTCGATCTCGGTGCTCGGCGGCGCCTTCACCTTCTACACGGTCGAGGGCAGCGAGGTGGTCAACATCTTCACCTACGGAGGCGTCTCGTTGAGCTGCTACCCGATGGAGATCTACGGTCCGGGCCTGCGCGCGGTGTTCCTGTGGGTGGTGCCGTTCGCGCTCGCGGTCTACGTGCCCGCGCTGGTCCTGCTCGGCCGGGAGGGGCCGCCTGGCCTGCCCGCGATCCTGGTCTGGCTGACGCCGGCCGCGACCGCGCTGTTCGCGGTGCTGGCAGCGGCCGGCTGGCGCACCGGGATCCGGCACTACGTGGGGACCGGGTCGTGACCGGCCGGGAGGGGTCTGGCGAACCCCGGGACCGGGCCATGATCGAGGTGGCCGGGCTGCGCAAGGAGTTCCGGACCCGCCGGGGCCAGGTGGTGGGCGTGGCCGGGGTCGACTTCCAGGTGGCCGCCGGCGAGTTCGTCGGCTACGCCGGCCCTAACGGGGCGGGCAAATCGACCACTGTGAAGATGCTGAGCGGCATCCTGACCCCGTCGAGTGGGCGGATCACCGTCGACGGGCTTGTCCCGGCCAAGCATCGCCGACAGCTCGCCCAGCGCATGGGCGTCGTCTTCGGCCAACGCACGCAACTCTGGTGGGACTTACCGCTGTTCGATTCCTTCGACCTTGTCCGGCACCTGTACCGCATGCCGGCGTCGACGTGGCGACGGCGCCTGGACGAGCTGGCCGGCCTGCTCGATCTCGGTCCGCTGTTCTCCCAGCCGGTGCGTACCCTCTCTCTGGGCCAGCGGATGCGCGCCGAACTGGCCGCTGCGGTGCTGCCGACGCCGCGGGTGCTGTTCCTGGACGAGCCCACGATCGGGCTGGACGTCGAGGCCAAGGCGGCCGTGCGCGACTTCCTGCGCGAGCTGAACCGGGCCGAGGGCACCACGGTGATCCTCACCACCCACGACCTGGACGACATCACCCAGCTCTGCAGCCGGCTCATGATCATCGACCACGGCCGCCTCATCTACGACGGCACCGTCGACCGGCTGCGCGACGCCTACGGCACCACCCGGGTGCTGGTCGTCGACCTGGTCGACGACGTCCGGGTGGAGGTCGAGGGGGCGGCGACCGTGCGGGCCGAGGGGCGCCGGCGCTGGTTGCAGTTCGCCCGTGACGAGCTGAGCGCGGCCGAGCTGATCGCCCGGGTCCTGGACCGCCACGAGGTGGTCGACCTGACCCTGGTCGAGCCCGACATCGAGGACATCGTCCGCCGCATCTACCGGGGCGAAGCCGCGCCCACGAGCGGGTAGCTGCTGGGCAGGGCCCCGCGTCCCGGAGCTCGGTTTTCCCTCTGGCCGTTGCTGAGGAGGCCCCGCACCCACTGAGCAGGGGTCCGGAGCGGGTATCGTGCTCGGGTGGTGTCGACGGAGTGGGCGGCGGGCTACGCCGATCGGGAAGGGCGGTGAGCGTACCGCCCACCTCGCAGGTCCTGGCCGTAGTGGGCGCGGGAACTGCCTGCTTGGAGCAGTCGGCAGGAAGGGCTCGGGCTGGCGGGAACAGGTGTGTAGATCTGCTGATGGGCACGTTGTCGCCGGGGATGGACAATTTTGCTCGATCCGGTAGAGGCTTCCCAACCGGTCCGGGGGGGCCATGGTGCGGCTTTTCGGGTTCGCGGCGCGGATGCGCCGGTCGTCAGTTGTCGGCGTGCCGCCGACCGACGAGTACGGCCTGCCAGCTGCCCCTCCACCGCCCTTCGGCATCAGGGTCGGTCCGCGCCACGCCAGGCTGACACGCGAGGTCAGGCTGGGGGCAACGCCGAGGCCGGCGTCCCGGCCCGAGCAGGCGACCCAGCCCGCGCAGGCGACCCAGCCCGCGCCAGCGACCCGACCCGCGCCGGCGTCCCAGCCTCGACCCGGGGCCGGGGGCGGGGCGACGACCCCGGGCCGCTGGGCGGCGAGGCCCCGTCCACGGCGCGCGCGGCGCCGCGCGCTCTCGGTATGGCGGCCGGGCCGCCGCCTGGTCGGGCTCGGCCTGGTCGGCGCGCTGCTCGTGCCGGCGGTCGCGATCGCGCGCGCCGGCGACCCGGGGACCCAGCCGAGGGCACCGGCCCTGATCGCCCCGTCGCTGAGCGAGCTGAGCCGCGTCATCACCCGGGCCGAGCGCTACCTGGACGGGCTGTACAAGCCGCTGGGAGTCGTCGGCGCGGTCCAGTCCGAGTACTACGGGCTACCGATCCGGGTGTTCTTCCCCCGCTACCAGCGCTGGGTGCTGGCCGGCCAGACCCGGTCGGCGCGCTGCGCGCCGGCCAACTGTCCGGCCCTCACCCGCATCACCCGAGTGGAGTCGGGCTATGCCACCGAGACCCACGAGCTGACCTTCGCAAGCCCGGCCGTGGCCGACGCCCTGCGGCTGCGCGTCCGCATCGACTGGAACGCCAGCCCGGGGCACTACCGGATCACCGTCACCGCCACGGAGCTGCGCGACCGCAGCCTGGACAGCGCCGACGTCTGGCTCGGCGACACCCGCTTCGGCAGCTTCTCGCCCCAGGCCGGGGGCGGCCCCTACCCGGCGTACTCGCGCACGTTCCTCAGCACCGACCCCACCCCCCTGCGCAGCTTCCGCTTCACCGTGCGCCACGCGACCCAGCAGGCCTGGCTGTACGCGCAGGCCAAGGGCGACCAGCCCAGAGCCGACGCGCTGGCCCAGTTCATGGTCAACGCGGGGTTCCAGCCCGGCCTGGACCTCCGCGTCACCCTGTTCGGTCAGGGCACGCAGTACCCGTCCGACCTCAGCTACCGCCACGAGCTGCTGATCGACGCCTACCTGGACTGCCGGCTCAAGCCACCGGGCACCCCGCTCGCCTACCCCTACCGGTCCAAGGCGTGCCTGCTCGATGCCCGCCCCTACCTGTGGCTGGCCCGGCAGGACACGTTCCTGCCGGCGCTCGAGGCGATCCATTCGCTGCACCGGAAGGGGTCGCCCGCCCGCCCGTATCCCGACAGCGCGGGCGTCATGCCGGGCTCTACCACGACAGCGATCGCCACGGCCGACCGGCTCGAGGTGGCCTTCGACCGGCTCGGCTTCGGGGTCCCCCGCTGTAGCCCGTTCGGGTGCGACAGGGGGCGCGCGAGCGGGCTGCGCACGTTCGCCTTCGGCGCCCTCGAGACGCTGCTCGGCTACAGGTACGGGGAGGTGGGTCGCCGCACCTACGCCGACACCGTGGCCCGGCTCGCGGTCACCACCCAGGTCGAGGACGACGCCATCGTGCGCCTCGGCGCCGACAAGGTCGCCTACCGGCCGCCGCTGCGGGGCGGCTTCTATACCTACTGGAACCGGCAGCTCCGCTTCGAGCGGCCGGACGGCGTCGTACAGGCCGCGGTCGACCGCCTCGGCATGCCATTGGAGTACCTCGGCCTGGTGGCGTCGGACAGCGAGACCACCTTCGACGCCTACGCGTTCCTGGTGCTCTACCGCTGCGTCAAGTACGGGGCCGGCTGCGCGCCACTGTGGTCGTCGTACAGCGTCCCACCAGGAACGGGCGATTAGGTCCGAGCGGCCTCGGCCCAGCGCTCGATGGCCGGGCGTAGGCCGCGGAACGCCTGGCCGCGGTGGGAGGCGGCGTCCTTGATCTCCGCGTCGACCTCGGCGCTGGTGCGGGTCCAGCCGTCCGGGACGAACACCGGGTCGTAGCCGAAGCCGCCCGTGCCCCTGGGGGTGTCGAGCAGGCGGCCCTCCCAGGCCGCCTCGGCGTGCCAGACGCCGAGGTGGGGGTCGACCAGCGCGGCGGCGCAGCGGAAGCGGGCCGTCCGTCGCTCAGGCGGCACGCCGGCCAGCTCTGCGAGCAGCTTGTCGAGGTTGGCCTGGTCGGTGGCGTCCGGGCCGGCGTAACGGGCCGACCGCACCCCAGGGGCGCCGCCCAGGGCGTCGACCTCCAGCCCGGAGTCGTCGGCCACGGTCGCCAGGCCCGACCAGGCTGCGTACGCGTGCGCCTTGAGCAGCGCGTTGGCCAGGAAGGTGGCCCCGGTCTCCGCCACCTCGGGCAGGGTCCCGAGCCTGGCGTCGGCCAGGCCGACCAGCGCGACCGGCAACCCCGCCAGGATCGCGCGCAGCTCCCGCAGCTTGCCCGGGTTGCCGGTCGCCACCAGCAGGACAGGGTGCACGGCCACCGGGGTGCTCGCCGCCTCGCCTCCGACGCCCGGGGCTCCCAGGGCGCCCGCCGGGGTGCTCGCCGCCCCGCCCCCAGCGCCCGGGGCTCCCAGGGCGCCCGCCGGGGTGCTCGGCGCCTCGCCCCCAGCGCCCGGGGCTCCTCGGGCGCCCGCCGGGGTCACGGGCCCGACCGGGCGGCGCCGAGGTCGAGCCGGGCCGACCCGAGGGCGAGACGGCGCAGGGGCGGGATGGCGGCCTCCTCGAGCAGGTCCCCGAGGGCGAGCTTCTGGGCCGCGACCAGCTCGGCGATGCCTCGGCTGGCCAGGTCGAGCAGGGTGTCCAGCTCCGCCCGGGAGAACGGCTCCCGCTCGGCGGTGCCCTGCACCTCGACCAGGCCGCCGAGCCCGGTCATGACCACGTTCATGTCGGTCTCGGCCCGCACGTCCTCCTCGTAGGGCAGGTCGAGGCAGGGGACGCCGTCGACGATGCCTGCGCTGACCGCGGCGACGTGGTCCCGCAGCGCGAAGGTCTTGGCCCGCTTCTCCTGCATGAGCCGGTGGCAGGCGGCGAACAGGGCCACCCAGGCGCCGGTGATGGAGGCGCAGCGCGTGCCACCGTCGGCCTGGAGCACGTCGCAGTCGACCCACAAGGTCGACTCGGGCAGCGCCCTGATGTCGGTGACGGCCCGCAGCGAGCGGCCGATCAGGCGCTGGATCTCGTGGGTGCGGCCGCCGGGGCGACCCTTGGCCACCTCGCGGGCGGAGCGGTCGCTGGTCGACCCGGGCAGCATCGAGTACTCGGCCGTGATCCACCCCTTGCCGCTGCCGCGCAGGAACGGGGGCGTCCGGTCCTCGTGGCTGACCGCGCACACCACCCTGGTGCGGCCGATCTCGACCAGGGCCGAGGCGTAGGCGGTCTCCTGCCAGCCGAGCGTGATGGCGATCGGCCGCAGCGCGTCAGGGGCGCGGCCGTCCTTTCGGGTCACGGCGTTCCTCCGAGCTGGTAGACGTTTCCCTCCACGGCCACGTCGAGGTCGCCGCCGTAGGCGTCGCGGGCCCGGGCGACGGCAGCCTCGGGGTCGTCGTGGGGACGCAGATGGGTGAGCACGAGCCGGCCCGCGCCGGCCTCGTCGGCGAACCGGCCGGCGCCCGCCGGTGTCATGTGGAACGGTTCGGCGCCCGAGGGCTGCTCGGCCCAGGCCGCCTCGCAGACGAACAGGTCGGCGGCGTCGGCGAGCCGCCCGAGCCCGTCGCAGGGCCCGGAGTCGGCCGAGTAGGCGATCGTGCGGCCCTCGGCCTCGGCCCGGACCCCGTAGGTCTCGAGGCTGTGGACGGTGGCGACCGCGGTGAGTGCGAGCGGGCCGAAGCGCAGGCGCTCGCCGTCGGCGAGCTCGTGCACCTCGAACGAGTCCTCGAGCTCCGACGACGTGCCGGTGGAGACGAGCCCACGCACGTGGTCGGCCCAGCCGGCCGGACCGAACACCGGGACGCGGGTGCCCGCCGGCTCGAAGTCGCCGTAGCGGAGGGTGTACCAGGCGAGCGGGAGGTCGCTGCAGTGGTCGACATGCAGGTGGCTCACCCAGATCGCGTCCAGCTCGGTCGGCGGGGTGTAGCGGAGCAGGTTGGACAGCGTGCCCCCGCCGGTGTCCACCCATACCCGCACCGGCCGGCCCGTGCCGTCGCCGTCGCGCGCCGCCTCCAGCAGGTAGCCGGAGCAGGCCCGCCCGGGCGCCGGGTAGGTGCCGCAGGACCCCAGCACGGTGAGCCGGATCACGGCGCCGAGGCCTCGACCGGCTCGGGCAGCTCGTCGCGGGTCAGGGCCGGCCCCGCGCTGCACCGCTCCACCTGGTTGACCTCCGGGCCGAGGAAGCGGGCGCCAAGCCGGCGGAAGTGGTGGGGGTCGCCCGAGGCGAGGAAGCGGTGGCTCGGCGCGGCCCCGTAGGGGGCATGCAGGCCCGCCCGGGTCAGCTCGGCGAACACGTTGCGGGCGGTCCACTCGGCCGAGTTGACCAGGAAGACGTCGGGGCCCATGAGGTAGCCGACGACCCCGGTCAGCAGGGGGTAGTGGGTGCAGGCCAGGATCAAGGTGTCGACGTCGGCCCCGACCAGCGGCTGGAGGTAGGCGCCGGCCACGTCGAGGATCGCCTGGCCGGTGGTCTCGCCCCGCTCCACGAACTCGACCAGGCCCGGGCAGGCCTGGGAGGTGACGGTGACGTTCTCGTGGGTGGCCCGGATCGCCTCGAGGTAGCGCCCGGAGCCGATCGTGCCCTTGGTGCCGATCACCCCGATGCTGCGGTTGCGGGTGAGCCTGACGGCCGCACGCACGGCCGGTTCGATCACCTCGACGACCGGGACCGGGTGGGCTGCGCGCAGCTCGTCGAGGGCGGCCGCCGAGGCGGTGTTGCAGGCCACCACCACGAGCTTGACGTCCTGGGCGAGCAGCAGCTCCATGATCTCCCCCGCGAACCGGCGCACGTCGGCCTGGTCACGGGGCCCGTAGGGGCCGCGCTGGGTGTCGCCGAAGTAGATCACCGACTCGTGCGGCAGCAGGTCGATCACCGCGCGCGCGACGGTGAGCCCACCGACGCCGCTGTCGAAGATCCCGATGGGTCGCGTGTCCATGCCCGGCACGATACCGCAGCCGCAATCGGGTCCTGGGTCGCGGGTGGCGCGGTCAGGCCCAGAGCTGGCCGCGCAGCCCCTCCTCTGCCTGCTGCGGGTCGGCGCCGTAGGCGCCGGTGGACAGGTACTTCCAGCCTCCGTCGCAGACCAGCAGCACGATGTCGGCCCGCCGGGCCCGCTCGGCCAGCCGCAGCGCGACGTGCAGGATCGCTCCGCTCGAGATGCCGGCGAAGACCCCTTCGACCGCGGCCAGCTCGCGGGTGCGGCGCAGGGCGTCGGCCGAGTTCACCTTGATGCGCCCGTCGAGCATGGTCTCGTCGAAGATCGGCGGGACGAACCCTTCGTCGAGGTTGCGCAGCCCGTACACCAGGTCGCCGTACTCGGGCTCGGCCGCGACGATCTGCACGGCGGGGTTCTGTTCCTTGAGGTAGCGGCCCACGCCCATGAGCGTCCCGGTGGTGCCGAGCCCGGCCACGAAGTGGGTCACCTCGGGCAGGTCCCGCCAGATCTCAGGCCCGGTGGTCTCGTAGTGGGCAAGCGCGTTGGCCGGGTTGCCGTACTGGTAGAGCATGACCCAGTCGGGGTTGGCGGCGGCCAGCTCCTTGGCCAGCTCGATCGAGCCGTTGGAGCCCATGGCCGCCGGGGAGAGCACGACCTCGGCGCCGTACAGCTCGAGGAGCTGCCGGCGCTCCTGGGAGGTGTTCTCGGGCATCACGACCACCAGCCGGTAGCCGCGGGCCCGGGCGACCAGCGCCAGCGCGATGCCGGTGTTGCCGCTGGACGGTTCGAGCAGGGTCGCGCCCGGGATGAGCCGGCCGCTCTTCTCGGCGTCCACCACCATCGCCTTGGCGATGCGGTCCTTGACGCTGCCGGTCGGGTTCTGCCCTTCGAGCTTGGCCCAGAGCCGCACGTCCGGCCGGGTCGAGAACCGGGGCAGGCCGACCAGCGGCGTGTTGCCGATCGCGTCGACCAGGTCCTCGTAGCGCATCCCGCTCACCCCCCGGACTCCCCCGCGCCACCGTGCTCCGGGGGGCTCGGCATGAGCCCCCCGGAACCCCCGGCCACGGCGGGCAGGATGGCGACGACGTCGCCCTCGTCCAGCCTGGCGTCGAGGGCACCCAGGAAGCGGATGTCCTCGTCGTTGACGTAGACGTTGACGAAGCGGTGCAGGCTGCCGTCCTCGTTGAGGAGCTGGCTGGCGATGCCCGGGTACCGACCGTCCAGGTCGGCGATCAGGCTGCGGATGGTGTCACCCTCGGCGGCGACGCTCTTGGCGCCGTCCGAGTACTTGCGGAGGATCGTGGGGATGCGGACTTCGACGGGCATGGGTGGCGGGCCTCCTGGGCGGTTGGGATGGGTGGCAGCCGGGCGGCCGGCCGCCGACGGCGAGGCTGGCCGCGGCTCAGGCACCATTCGGGTGCCGGCGCCGACATCGCCCGTAGCGGGCGGCCGGGCCCTGGTGGTGCCAGACCGGGGAGGCGAGCCCGGCGGCAGGTCCGGAGGGGGGCAGGGCGGGGCGCACCGGGCTCACCCGGCCACCGCGGGGCTCGCCTGGCCGACGATCTCCACCGGCTCCTCGGTCACCTGGCCGTCGAGGATGCGGAACGCGCGCAGCTGGGGCGCTTCGGGGTCGGCCAGGGAGAGGATCAGGTAGGCGGCGTCCGGGTAGCGCGCCAGCTCCACGTCGGTACGGGACGGGTACGCCTCGCTGAAGGTATGGGAATGGAAGATCCCGACCAGGTCCCAGCCCAGCTCGTCCATCTCGGTCATGGCCCGCAGCTGGGCCGTGGGCTCGACGACGTAGAAGGTCGGGCTGGCCTCGGCATTGGGCAGCGCGTAGACCTTCTCCACCCGCCCGGGCCCGCCCAGCAGCGCGCACGCCTCGTTGGGGTACTCGGCCCTGGCGTGGGAGACGAGCCCGTCGTAGCTGTGCTTGTCGATCTCGAACATCGGTCCTTCACCCACGTCCACATCCGGTCACCCGGTCCAACCGCCCTGGCGGCGCCGGTGTTCCGGCCTCCGGATGCCCAGGTCACGAGCGTAGCATCGCAACCAGCGAGCCGACCATTGCACCCGCTCGGCCGGGGAGTTGCCGCTTCGCTCCACGAGCCCGGCCCCGGTTCAGCCCGGTGGCAGGCGGCGGACCCGGACGGCCCCGGCCGGGCCGGAGACCACCCGTCCGACCAGCGCCGGCCGCAGGCCGCGACCGTGCAGATCGTCGACCAGGCCCGCCAGGGCGCCGGGCGGGACCGCGAGCAGGAGCCCGCCCGAGGTCTGGGCGTCGTGGAGCAGGGTGGCGACCACCGCGGGGACGCCCGGGTCGAGCTCCACCTTGCCGGCCAGGAACGCCTGGTTGCTCCTGGTCCCGCCGGAGACGAACCCGGCATGGGCCAGCTCGGCGGCGCCGGGCAGGAACGGCACCCGGGCCGCGTCCACCTCGCCGGCCACGCCGCTCGCGCGCAGCATGCGGTGCAGGTGGCCGAGGAGCCCGTAGCCGGTCACGTCGGTCGCCGCGCGCACGCCGGCGGCCAGGGCCGCCTCGGAGGCGGCCGCGTTCAGCGCGGTCATGGACGCGACCGCGCTCGCCACCGAGCCGGGGTCGGCGCCGCCCCGCTTGAGCGCGGTCGCGACCACGCCGGTGCCGAGCGGCTTGGTGAGCACGAGATGGTCGCCTGGCCTGGCCCGGTCGACGGTGAGCAGGCGGCCAGGGTCGGCCAGGCCGACCACGGCCATGCCGTACTTCGGCTCCGGGTCGTCGACCGAGTGGCCGCCGACGACCAGGCAGCCCGCCTCCCGGGCGACCTCGGCGCCACCCCGCAGCACCTCGGCGAGCAGCTCGATGGGGAGGGTCGCGGCCGGCCAGGCTGTGAGGTTGAGCGCCAGCAGCGGCCGGCCGCCCATCGCGTACACGTCCGACAGCGCGTTGGCGGCGGCGACCCTCCCCCAGTCCCGCGCGTCGTCGACGATGGGCGTGAAGAAGTCGGTGGTGACCACCAGCGCCGTCGACGCGTCGAGGCGGTACACGGCCGCGTCGTCGCCCTCGGCGGCGCCGACCAGCAGGTCGCCGGTGGCGGCGCCGAGCCCGGGGCCGACCGCCCGCAGCAGCTCGTCGAGCGCGGCCAGTGGCAGCTTGCACGCGCACCCGGCGCCGTGGGACAGCGAGGTGAGGCGGACGGCATCGGTCTGGGACGGCATCGGCGCTCCGTTCAAGGCGGCGGGTGGCTCCGGGATCCCTCTAGGATAGGGTCGCGTCTACGACCCTGCGCCGGAGATCACAGTGCTCGCCTCCATCGTCCGCGAAGCCGGCCGCCAGTACCAGCGCCGGCCGCTCGCCGCCGTGGCCACCCTGGCCTTTGGCGCCGCCGCGCTCGCGATCCAGCGGGCCTCCCAGACGGTCCAGGTCGTCGGCGGGCTGGCCCTGGTGGTGGCCGGCGTGCTGGCCGAGCTGTTCCTGGTCGCCTACCTGGCCAGCGCGCTCCAGCCCGGCCCGCACCGGCCCGGCGAGGCGCTCGCCGCCGCGCGCCGGTCGACCGGGCCCGGCTTCCGGGGCGCCCTGCTGCAGTTCCTGTACCTGGCGCTGGCCTCCCTGGTCGCCCTGCTGCTGCTCGGGGGCCGGGACCTGGCCGCGCTGAGCCAGCGCGAGCGCACCGCGTTCGAGGTCGGCACCGTGCCGCTCCTCGCGGTCGCCTTCGCGTTCCTGGCCGTCCTGACCCAGCGGATCGTGCTCGACGGCGAGCGCCGCGTCCGCCTGGCCGCGTCCGTGTCGCACCGGGTGGCCGTCGCCCACTTCCCGATCTGCCTGGGCATCGGGCTGCTGCAGGCGATCGGCCGGGTCGGCGACGCCCCAGGGGTCGCGCTGCTCGGCCAGGCCGCGATCGTGCTCGTGCTGGGGCTGGTGGAGCCGTTCCGGATCGCCCTGAGCAACTCGCTGTTCCTGGCAACGCGGCCGCTGCACGCCCCCCAGCCGGACCGCCGACGCGGCAACCCCGACCGCCTCGGCTAGGCGACCCAGGCCGCAGCTAGCGGATCAACCCGACCGTGGCACAGGCGCCGTTGGGGACCGTGGGGGGAGCGTGTACTGGTGCACCCGCGGATCCCCCAGCACGAGGGCACAGGCGCTCCTGGGGGGCCGTGGGGGGAGCGAGCTCCCCCCACATGGAACGAGGACTGCCGCGCCATGCGTTGCCCGCGACATCCACCAGAGACGCGTCACACCGCTACACAGCTTGGCTCGCCGGTGCCGGTGGGGAAGCTGGCCACCCCGTAGACGGTGAGCACCAGGCCGAGCAGGAACGGCGCGGCCAGGCCGAGGACCTGGAGTTGGCGGTTCCGGGCGGGGACGGCGTCGAGCAGGGCCATGCCGACCAGGCCACCCACGAACCCGCCGATGTGGGCGAGGTTGTCGATGTTGGGGATCCGGGTGGCCAGGAACAGGTTGATCGCCACGATGAAGAGGAGATTCTGCAGGGGGGCGCCGCCGATCGCGCGGCGCCGTCGGAAGAAGAACGCCACCAGCGCGCCGAGCATCCCGAAGATCGCGCCGGAGGCGCCCACCCCCAGCACGGTACGGCCGATCGCGAAGCTCGCGGCCGACCCGACGAACCCGGCCCCGACGTACAGGGCGAGGTAGCGGAGCGGGCCGAGCACATACTCGAGTTGGGGGCCGAACGCGTACAGGGCGTAGCTGTTCAGCGCGAAGTGGATGATCCCCGCGTGGAGCACCATCACGGTGAGCAGCCGCCAGTACTGGCCGGACTCGGCGATCGCGGCCGAGTTGAGCGCGCCGAGCTGGCACAGGGCCGGGGAGGACGGATCCAGCAGCCCGGCCGCGCCACCGCTCCGGGCGGCCTCGACCAGCAGCAGCACGGCGTTGACCGCGAGCAGGCCGAAGGTGACGACGGGGCGTCCCGGCTCGGGCAGCCCCCGGACGTCGGACCGCTCGCTGGCGTCGTCGGGGCAGAGCTGGCCGACCGCGGCCGGCTGGGCGCACTCGCCGCAGATGGGCCGGTCGCAGCGCGAGCAGCGCAGCGCGGTGGGCCGCTCCGGATGCCGGTAGCAGGTGGCCTGCTCGGGCGCTGGGGCGTGGCGGGCCAGCCATTCCGGGCGGTCGTCCGGCACCTGGTCGTCGGGCAAGGTCGGCGCTCCTTCTCGATGGGCCCCCCGGCCCAGCATGCCACGCCGCTGCGAGTTCAGCGGGCCAGGAAGCCGGGGATGGCCGGCACCTTCAGCTCGGGCGGGGAGGGCAGCTCGGCGTCCGCCCGGAGCGCGTCGACGCTGGCCACGACGTGGTCGGCGATCGCGTCCCAGGACAGTGGCGCGACCGCGGCCTGCCGCAGGGTCTGCCTGCGCTCCCGGTCCCGCTTGAGCGCGCCCTGGATGGCGCGGGCGAACTCCGAAGGGTCGCGCGCGATCCAGACGAGCCGGCGCAGCTCCTCGGCCCCGGCCACCGCGGTGGTCACGACCGGCAGCCCGGCCGCCAGGTAGCCGAACAGCTTCTCGGGCACCACCGCCCGGGTGGCCGGGGCAACCTGGTGCGGCACCATCCCGACGTCGGCCGCGGCCAGGTAGTCGGGCAGCAGGTCGTAGGGCCGGGGCCCGATCACGTGGACGTTGCGCACCCCGGACAGCAGCGGGGCCAGGAAGTCGGCGGCCGGGCCGACGAACACGAAGCTGTGGTCGGCCAGCCGCTCTGCCGTGCCCCGGATGAGCCCGACGTTGAGGTAGGCGCGCATCGAGCCGGCGTAGATGGCCAGCGGCCGTGGCAGGTCGGCGAGCTCCAGCGCGGGCCGGCCCTTGGCCAGCCCCTGGTCGGCGCCGACCGGGTGCAGCACCGTCCGCGGGTTGCGCGCCTTCAGCTCCTCCACCAGCTCGCCGGTGCCCGCCCAGACCAGGTCGGCCCGTGGCACCTGTGCCGCGTAGATGTCGTCGAGGACGCTGCGCTCGTCGGCGTCGGGCGGGTAGGCGGCCCGGGCGTCGCGACGGATCTGCGCCACCCGCGTCACCCCGCGGCCGCCGAGCCGCTGGGCGAGGTCGACCGAGAACCGGTCGGTGAGCCCGTGCAGCATGATGAGCGGGTTGCCAAAGGCCTGCTCGCGCTCGAGCCGCTCGATGGTGCGGTCCAGGGCGGCGTCGGGCCGCTGCGGGTCGGCCCGGGGCGTGAACAGCAGCACGCCCTCGTCCTCGACACCCGAGAACCGGCGGAGCTGGCCGGCCATGTCCTGCTCCCAGCGCGGGTCCCGGAAGCGGGTGCGCAGCTCGGCCGGGTCGACCGGAGGCTGCACACGGAAGACGCGGCCCACCCGGGCGTGGCGGGCCAGCGCCCGGGTGAGCAGCTCGTCCCCGCGGCCGTACAAGCCCCAGTCGTCGAACGCCCAGCTCTTGAGCACGTTGTAGGTTGGCAGGTCCCGCCTCTCCTCGGCCACGCGCCCTCCACCACTCCATCGCTCGCCGGTCACCGGCCCGCCCCGGCGCATCCTACGACGGCGCGGCGGCAGGTCCCGAACTGCAGGCCGGGCCGTCCCTGGCCGCGGGGCCTTGCTAACCTGGCCGCATGCCGCCGGACCCCGCCGGGATCGACCTCGGCGTCCCCGCCCCGCCCCTGCCCCGATACGGCGAGGCGTCCCTGGCCGACCTGGCGCCGTCGCTGCTGGCCGCCCTCGACGTGCCCGGCTGCCGCAACCCGCTCGGGCTCGAGCCGGTCCGCCGGGCCTGCCTGCTGGTGGTCGACGGGCTCGGCTGGGAGCTGCTGCTCGCCAACCGGGCCTGGGCGCCGTTCCTGGCCGCCGCGGCCGAGACCGCGGCGCCGCTGACCGCCGGCTTCCCGTCGACCACGGCGTCGAGCCTCGGGTCGATCGGCACCGGCCGCCCCCCCGCCGAGCACGGCCTGGTCGGCTACACGATCGCGCTGCCCGGGATGGAGCGTGCGTTCAACTGCCTGCGCTGGGCCCCGTACGGCCTCGGGGGGTTCAGGGACCTGCGGGACCGGGTCGTGCCCGAGCAGCTGCAACCGGAGGCCACCGCCTTCGAGCATGCCGCAGCCGACGGGGTCGCGGTCAGCCTGCTCGGCCCGGGCGAGCACGCTGCCTCCGGGTTCACCCGGGCGGTCCTGCGCGGCGGCGCGTACGTCGAGGTGGTGTCCCTCGGCGACCAGGCCGCCGCCGCAGCGCACCACCTGGCCGCAGCCAGACGCAGCCTGGTCTACGTCTACCACCCCGACCTGGACAAGACCGGGCACGTCAGGGGCACCGCCAGCGACGCCTGGCGGCTGCAGCTCGCCCACGTCGACCGCCTGGCCGCGCACCTGGCCGACCGCCTGCCGCGCGACGCCGTCCTGCTGGTCACCGGCGACCACGGCATGGTCGACCTGCGGCCGGAGCAGCGCGTCGACCTGGCCGACCAGCCTGAGCTGGCCGCCGGCGTGCGCCTGCTCGCCGGCGAGGCCCGCGCCCGCCACGTCCACACCCGGGATGGCGCCGCCGGCGACGTGCTCGCCGCCTGGCAGGAGTTGCTCGGCCACGCCATGTGGGTGATGTCCGGCGAGGAGGTGGTCGAGTCGGGCTGGTTCGGGCCGCACGTGCCCGACCGGGTCCGGCCCCGCATCGGCGACGTGGTCGCGGCCGCCTTCGGCCCGGTCGGGGTGGTGCAGCGGGAGGTCGACCCGGCCCAGGCCCGGCTGACCGGCCACCACGGCTCGATGACCCCGGCCGAGCAGCTCGTCCCCCTGATCGAGGTCCGAAGGTAGCGGACCGGCCCACCAGGCAGGCACGACGCCTGCATCCCGGATTGCCTGATCGCCACGAAGGATCTGACGAAGCGCTACGGCGAACGCCCGCGCCGGAGCGAGGCCTGATTGGGTTGCGGTCAGCTGCTGGCTGCCGGGTCGCGGACGAACGTCGAGCGGAACAGTGCGGCGAGGTGCTCGGCGTAGCTCGTGGGCGACCAGCGCCGGTCCACGAGCAACCCTTCGAGCACGTCGAAGGACATCAGCGCCCAGAGCATGTCGGCCGCAGTGTCGGCCGTCCACGATGGCGCGAGGCGACCCTCCCGGTCCAGCCAGGCGACCAGCCGGCGGCAGCCGGCATGCCAGTTGCCCATCGACCGGTCCCAGAAGGCCGCCGCATCGGGGTCGCTGCGGCGCACGCGGTCGGCGGCGCGGGCGACGGCGAGGATCCGCGGGTGAATCCGGGCCAGGTGGCGGGCCCACTCCTCCAGCGCGGCGACGGCGTCGGGCGCTTCCCACACCCGCCGCAGCGAGCCGGCGATGTCTTCGGTCTCCCCGAGGTAGCCGAACAGCACGGTGATCAACTCCGCCCGTGAGGAGAAGTGCAGGTAGACCGCGCGGCGTGAGACACCGGCGCGCGCGGCGACCGCCGCCATCGTCACCGATTCGAACCCCTGCTCCTCGAGCAGCTCCCGGGTGGCGGCCAGCAGCGCGCCGCAGGTGCGCCGGCTGCGGGCGTTCTGCGGTTGGTCGTGCACCGGATCCCACGGCGGCGCAGGTCGGCGCGGATCGCCTAGGACCCCGGTACGTTCATGTCACCCCTCCGGTGCTCGTCGTCGTAACGGTACCGCCGGTCAGAGCGGTCGCAATCCCGTCGACGTAGCGGCGCAGCGAGTTCTGTTCTTGGCCGGCGTGGTGGGTTCCGGCGCTCGACGGCGAGCCGATCAGGGCCAGCCGGGGTGGCGCGGGGCGACCTGCCGAGTGTCCGCCCGGCGCGGGTGTGGGGTCAGGTCGGGTCACTGAGGCAGGCCTCCAGGTGGGATGGAGCGGGACGAGAGGCGCCCGCCAGGTCGGCGCGGAATAGCGGGCCGACAGGCAGCAGTCGACCAGGAGGCGGCGCACGATCCTCGTCGCACTCACCAGGCAAGTCAACCCGGCGCATCATCCACAGTGCCGGCGCCGTCGTCACGTCTCAGCGTCGCCCTCGCGGCCGGCTAGGTGGCGCTGAAGAAGCGCACCTCAGAGATCGAGGTTCGCCGGTAGTTGCTGCCGGTGTTCGGCGCCTGGAAGACGTCGGCGATCTTCATCGTGACCCGCTCCACCGACCGGGGTGGGAAGTCGATGTTCTGGAGCTGGGGCCGGTCGGTGAGGGTCTTGGTCAGGGTGCTGCCGTCGGAGAACGTGAACTCGAGGGTCTTGGGCCGGTGCCGCAGCTTGAACTCGGCGCCGGCCGCCCCCGCGGCGATCGCGATCCGGCCGAGCTGCACTGGCTCGGCGAACGAGAAGCTGAACGTGGCGAACTGGTCGATCGGGTCCCGCGACCAGAAGGTGCCCAGGTTGCCGTCCAGCAGCAGCGTCGCCTTGCGCGAGCCGGACTCGCTGCTCGCCTCGACCTTCACCTTGGCCGCGCTGACCAGGGTGAACGTCTTTGCCTCGGCGGGGCGGGAGGTGGTGGTGACCGAGCCCCCACCCTGACGGTCCGGTCGCAGCAGGCGGGAGGCGGCGATCATGGCTGCGGCCAGCACGACGAAGATCGCGAGCACGGCCCCGAGCCGGCGCAACGCTTGCCCGCGCTCACTGTGGCCCGCGGGGCGCTCGCCGGCCGCAAGCTGCCGCGGCTGCGGCGCCGGCGCCCGCCCCGGCTCGATGGTCGGGCCGACCGGATGCGGCGACTCCGCGGGCTTCTGAGCCGAGGGCTGGCTCGGGGCCGGGGGACGCGGCGGCTCCGCGACCACCGGACGCGGCGGCTCCGCAGGCTTCTGGGCCGAGGGCTGGCTCGGGGCCGGGGGCGGCGGCGCTGACGGGCGGGGCGCCGTGGGCCCTGGCGCGGCGTCGGGTCGGGGCTGGGCGGCCCTGGCAACCAGCCGCCCGGCTTGGTCGTCTGCCGGCCTGGCCGGTTCCGGGTCGTCCCTGCGCGCCTCGGCCGCCGTGTCGAAGGGCTGGGTGGACTCGCCGCTGTCGGCCCCCGCGCCGTCGGCGGGCTCGCCAGGAACGACCTTCGGGGCCAGTCCGATGGGGACCGCCTCCGCCCCCCATTCGAGGAACGCGTTGCAGTCAGGGTTCTGGCAGAAGGTGTCGTTGTTGCCGTTCTCGTGACCGCATTTGGTGCAGACGATCATCCGCCCACCACTTCCTCCTGGTGGAGGACGTCCGCCGGCTTGGTCGTGGCCACCTGCGCCCGCCGGCCCTCCGCCGGCCAATTCTCCTCGATCATGGCTCCCACCCATCCGGCCGGCCGGTCCACGAAAGTCGACCAGGGCCAGTCCGGGTCGAGTGTTCCCCGAGATTGTCAAGGGTCAAGAGCACGGGCGCCAGCACCTCATCGACCGAGGCGAGCCGGACCCCAGGTGCAGCAGCTTGCGAGTCTGTTCGGGCGATCGGGAACGCCCGCCGGCGAGGGCGCCGAGCGGGCGGACGCCATAGCCGAAGAAGCGGCTGGCAGGAGGACGCAGGTCAGGTGGCGGCGAGCGCGGTGGCGGCGTCGAGGAGGGCGGGGACCAGCGGCCACTCGTCCACCGTGAGGCTGCGGTAGCGCCGCCCGGCGATCTTGGCCAGTGAGGTGGCCCGCCGCAGGGCCAGCCGGGACGCTTCCGGGGCCGGGTGCGCGTTGGCGTAGGCGTCGAGCAGCACGCGCCCGGCCCGCTCGGCCATGGGGGCGAGCGCCGGCCTGCGGATCGCCTTCCAGTCGAGGTAGGCGAGGAGGTTGCCGAGGTCGCGGGCGGGCTCGGAGCTGCACGCTGTGTCCAGGTCGATCATGACCTGGCGGTCGCCGGCGATCAGGAGCTGGTCGGTCCGGAATGCCCCATGGCTGGTGACCGCCGGCTCGGGCGGCGCGACGCCGAAGCCCCGCGCGAGCAGGTCGACGATCGACTCGTAACGGTCCGCCAGTGCCGGGTCGGCCTGGGCCATGGGCGCGACGCAGGCGCGCAGCTCGTCGAGGTCGGCGGCGGCCGGCGGCAGGCGCACGCCAGGAAGGCGGCAGGCGTGCAAGGCGGCGAGGTGGCAGCCGGCCGCGGCGACCCAGCCGTCACGCACCGAGGCGGGCTCGGCCGGGTCGAAGGCCCGCTGGTTGAGCTCGGTGGCCTGCTCGGCCGCGGGCTGCACGAGCAGGTGCAGCTCTGGCCAGTGGCCGAGGACCGGGAGGATCTCCGGCATGGCGGGATCGGCGCTGGCGGCCCGCCGCAGCGCGGCGAGGATGCCGGGCCGCTCCCCCCACCCGCCGGCGACGAGCTTGCCGAACAGGGTGCGCCCACCGGCGGGCGTGCTGACGTCGTAGCGGATCGTGCAGCGGGTGCCGAACTTGTAGCGGACCGGGGTGGCGGCGCAGCCGAGCACGCGCGTCCCCGGCTCGAGCGCCGCGGACAGGCGCGCCAGCATCCGGTCGGCGTCGAGCGCCTCTGCCAGGCCCGGCAGGCCCTCGTCCTCGTCCGCGAAGCGGAGGACCGCGCCCTCGGGGGTGACCACCACCGCGGCCACGGTCCGCTCCGCGCGGCCGCCCTGGCCGACGATGGTGACCGCGTAGCTGGTGACGCAGCGGGTCAGCGGCAGGTACTTGACGTCCTGGCGCCGCAGCTCGCCGACCTCGTGCCCGTGCGCGGCGACCAGCGCGGCCGCCTCGGCGGGACGCAGCGCCGCGGGCAGCGCCGGGAGCGCAGGGTCGAAGTCCAGGGCGACGGGCATACGGTCAGATCGTCGGCGAGACGCCGGCCACGGGCAGCGGGGTGGGCGCCTCGGCGGCCACGCCCCCGTCCAGCAGCGCGAGCAGGTGACCGACGGCCACGCCGAGCCCGTCCACGGGCGGCCGGTCGAGGGGCGCGACAAGGCCGCCGGCACCCCGGTCGAGGCTCGCAAGCAGGGCCGAGGCGACCGACTCGCCGCTCAGGTGGGCGGGATCGACCGTCCGCACCCAGCCCCGGTCGGCGAACAAGCCGGCCCGGGTCCGCTGCTCGGCGCTGGGCCCGGGCCGGGGGATGAGCACCGCCGGGGTGCCCGAGCGCAGGACCTCCACGGTGGTGGAGTACCCGGCCATCGACGCGACCACGTCGGCCGCCCGCAGGTAGCTCAGCGGGTCGCGCACGGACTCGAGGACGGTGGCGTGCCGGCCGGCCCGCTCGCGCAGCTCGCCCAGGAACGGCTCGGGCAGGAACGGACCGGCCACCAGCACCGCCGTGCAGCCGCGCCTGGCCTGCACGTCCGGCAGCGCGTCCAGCACCGCGCGCAGCATCGGGTAGCCGTCGGCCCCGCCCCCGGCCATGGCGACCACCAGCGAGTGGCTCGGCGCGACCGGCCCGGTCAACTCGGCCCTGACCGCGGCGGCGTCCCCGCCCTCCTCGGGGGTGCAGACGTAGCCGGTGTAGCGCAGGCGCCCGGCCACGGCGGGCGGGAAGCCGTACTGCTCGGCCATGTCGAACACCTCCTGGCGGCCGTAGACGAGCACCAGGTCGTAGTAGCGCTCGAGGGCGTCGTAGGCGGATTCGAGCGCCCACCGCCGCCGGACCACCTCCGGCGCGTCGAGGATGTCGCGCAGGCCGAGGACGATCCGGGTGCCGACGTCGGAGCGGCGCAGCGCCTTGAGGGTGGAGCGCAGCTCGCCCATGGCCCCATGCGGCATGTGGTCGACGAGCAGGAGGTGGGGCCGGAAGCTCAGCGCGGTGGCCCGCAGCAGGTCGCGGCGCATGGCGTGCACCTGGGCGAAGCGGAGGGGCAGGCCGACCGGCCGCCAGTCGCCAGGGGCCAGCTTCACGATCGAGGGCAGCTTGACGTAGTCCTGCTGGGGCACGGTCCCGAAGAACTGGCCGAGCGGCGAGTCGGCCACCGTCAGCACCGCGGCGTCGGGCCGGGCCTGGGCCAGGGCGGCCGCGATCGAGCTCGTGCGCCGCATGTGGCCGAGACCGAGGCCGTCCTGGGAGTAGAGCATCACGCGAGGGCGCTCGTCGCCCTTCGCGCGGATCATCACCCTTCCCTCGTCCTGCGCCGCCCTCGCAGCGCAAGCGCGGACAGCCCGAAGCCGCCAAGGAAGGCGGCGGCCACCGCCGTGCCGACCCCGAAGGCGGAGACGCCGCCACCAGGGCCGCGGTCAGGCACCGCGGTCACGGTCGCGGCCTCCGCCCGCCTGGTGGGGTCGGCCACGCCGGGGCCGAGCACCACCAGCACGGCCCGCATCCTGTTCGGATGGATGTTGCACCTGTAGCTGTAGCTCCCGGGCTTGGTCGGCGCGGTGAGCTTCACGGAGGCGCCCGGCTGGACCACGTTGGTGTCGAGCTTCGGCGTCACGTCGTCGAAGGTGGCCGTGTGGGCGACGGCGCCGCGGTTGGCGAAGGTCAGGGCCGCGCCGGGCGCAGCCGAGACCTCCTTGGGATCGAAGGCGAAGTCCCCCACGCCGACGCTCACCTGCCTGGGACCGAGCGACTCGGCCGCCGGGCCCTCGGCCTCGGCGCCTTCGACCTTGAAGACGCCCTTCATCCGCTGGGCGTGGACCTCGCAGTGGAAGCGGAAGGTGCCCGGCTTGGTCAGCGTGAAGCTGGTGTTGTTGCCGGCGAAGCGGCCCCCCTCGGCGCCCGGGTTGACCACGCCGGTGTCGAACGACCCGTCGTCGGCGGTGAGCGTGTGGGGCTTGCCGCCGACGTTGGCCAACACGATGGTGGTGCCGGTGGGCACCGTGAGCCCGGCCGGGTCGAACTTGAAGGCGTTGCCGGCGAAGCCGGGGTCGAGCGCCTGCACACGCTGCGCCCTGGCCGGCGTCCTGCCCTGCTTCACCACCACCACCCCATTCATCTTCAACGGGTTGATCCGACAGAAGTAGGAGTAGACGCCGGGCGCGCTGAATACCACCGAGCCGGTGGCGCCGGGAGAGATGGGCCTGGTGTCGAAGGTGCCGCCCCGGTCGGTGGCGGTGTGGGGCCGGTCGCCGGTGTTGGTCCACTTGACCGCGGTGCCCACGTCGATGGTGAGCGTCCGTGGCTCGAAGTCGAAGTTCACGATCTTGGCGTCCTTGGACGGCGTCGACTGCGCCGCGGCCGTGGCCAGGGGGCCCGGCCGGGCCGCGGCGGGGACCGGGAGCAGCGCGCCGGCCAGCGCCAGCAACCAGAGCAACCGCATCGCTCGCATGTCCGCTACCTCGCCACGATGTAGTCGGCGACGCTCGTCGCCCAGATGGCGGCGAACGACAGGAACAGCCCCGTCCCGATGGCGGGCAGGAACCGGTCGGCGCCCTGCACGAGCTTGAGCACGGCGTACTTGAGCGCGAGGAGGGCGAACACCAGGCTGCCGAACGCCGAGTGCAGCAGCACGCGCGTTGGCGACACTGGCCCGGCCGGCCCGGCCAGGCAGGTGAACCCGACCAGCACCGCCAGGGCGAGGGTGGCCCTGCCGTTCACGCGGTGCACCCGGGCCGCCGTCCCGGCCGAGACCGGCGGGACGGTGCTCGCCTCGTAGAACCGGGCGGCCAGGAACACCTGGAGACCGGCCAAGGTGAACACGACCGAGGTCAGCAGCACCTTCACCAGCAGCAGGTTGCCTCCGGTCAGGTTGTCGAGCAGCTCGATCACGTCGCGGCCCCTCTCAGGTCGACACGGCGACCCGCGCCTTCATGCTCGGGTGGATCGTGCATCGGTACTCGAAGCCGCTTGAGGCCACCACGCTGAAGACCCTGCCCGGTGGGAGGATGCCGGAGTCGAAGTTGGCGGGCTCCGAGGTGACCGTGTGCGGTGCCACGTCGTCGTTGGTGAACACTATCGTGCCACCGTTGCGCACCGTCAGGCTGGCCGGGCGGAAGGTGAGCCCGGACATGCGCACGGTCGCCTCCGTGCCCCCGCCCGCGTCGGCCGGGGCGAGCTGGCGCACGCCGATCACCACCGGCCCGGCGAGCGCGAAGGCGGCCAGGCCCACCACCATGGCGCGCCACCCCCGACCGGCGCGGGCACGCCAAGCAGCCGGCGCGCTCACTGCACCAGGAGTCGGGGTGGTGCCGGCATCTGGAGCCGGCGGGGCGGCGGCGTCGGGGAACGGGGCGGCCGGCGCCCCCGGAGCCGGGGCAGCGTCGGGCGGCAGGGTGGCCGGCGCCCCCGGAGCCGGCGGGGCGGCGGCGTCGGGGAACGGGGCGGCCGGCGCCTCCCCGGTGGAGGCTGGCGGTGTGCCAACGGGCGGCGCGAGCGCGGGCGGGATGGGGATCGAAGGGCTGGTCCGCTCGCCGCTCCGCTCCCGGTCCCGCGCCTCGATCGACGCGTCCAGGAGCGCCTCGACGTCCTCGTAGCCGGGATCGTAGGCGGCCAGCCCGGTGAAGTGCTGCACGGCCTCGTCCCAGTGCTCCCCGGAGAACGCCCGTACCCCCTCAGCGTACTTGTCGGCCAGCGGGTCGCCCTGTGCGGCCGGGGCCGGCGTCCGCAGCCCGTCCAGCGCCTCCTGCAGCGCCGCCACCATCTCGGCCGCCGACTCGTAGCGGTCCTCCGGCCGCTTGGCCAGCGCTCGCAGCACGATCCGCTCGAGCTCGACCGGCAGGTCGGGGACGAGCTGGCGCGGCCGGGGCGGGGCCTCGTAGGCCTGGCGCATCAGCGCCGCCGCCGGCGACTCCGCTTCGAACGGCACCCGGCCGGTCAGCATCTCGAACAACACCACGCCGACCGCGTACAGGTCGGTGCGCGGGTCCACCGGCAGGCCGTGGGCCTGCTCGGGTGCCATGTACGCGGCCGTCCCGACCACCAGGCCCTGCTGCGTCAGCCGCCCCCCTTCGCCCTCGAGCAGCAGCTTGGCAATGCCGAAGTCGGCCAGCATCGGCCAGGTCGGCGAGGGCATCAGGACGTTGTCCGGCTTGACGTCGCGGTGGACCAGGCCCCGCTCGTGCGCGAAGCCGAGGCCGGCGAGCAGGTGGGTGGCCAGCCCGATCGCCCGCACCGGCTCGATCGGCGCGATGAGCAGGTGGGAGAGGGTGCGGCCGTCCTCCACGTACTGCACCACCAGGAACGCCTGCCCGTCCTCCTCCCCGTAGTCGTAGATCGGGACGATGTTGGGATGCTGCAGCTGGGCGATCGAGCGGGCCTCGCGCTGGAACCGGGCCAGGAACTCCGGGGCGCCAGGGTGGGAGAGCACCTTGACCGCCACCCACCGGTCCAGCGACGCCTGCCACGCCTTGTAGACCGTGCCCATGCCACCGCGCTGGATGACCCCGCGAAGCTCGTACTGGCCAAGGCGCCGGCCCACCAGATCGCTCATGCCAGTCCTTCCCAAACCCACCCTGAGCAGCCACGCCGCCCCTCTGGGCTGCACCGCGTGGATGTTAGTATCGCGAAGTGTCCCCAGGAAGGGGGAGGTGGGGTCGATACGAGAGGATCTCCCGCCGGCGGCCCCGCCCCAGGGACCGCCGGTGCGTGAGACGGGCATCGCGCAGGTGATGACCTCGACCAGCGTCGGCAAGCACCCGACGGCGTTCCACGCCACCGGGCTGCCGATCCTGCAGGTGGCGCTCAACGTGGGGTTGATGTCTGCCAACCTCGGCCCGCTGCTGGCCCCGCTGGCCCGGACCGCGTCCCCGCCCGCGGTCATCTACGCCAAGCTGCTCGCCTACAAGCAGGGCAACCGGGGGACGGTCCGCTACGAGGTCGACGGGATCGGCGACAGCCGCACCATCGTCCTTGGCAAGCTGTACCCGCAGGTGGTCCAGGCCCAGCGGGTGGAGCGCGTCCTGCAGGCCCTGTGGGGCGAGGTGTTCGCCGGAGACGACGGCCTCGGCGTGCCCCGCCCGCTCGGCTGCATCCCCGAGCTGTCCATGCTGGTGTACATCCCCGTAGAGGGCGAGCCCCTGGACGAGGTGCTGCCCCGCGACGGCAGCACCAGGCCGATCGAGCTGACCGCGGCCTGGCTGCGCGCCCTGCACCAGGCCCGGCTGTCGCTCGACCGCCGCCTCCAGATGGCCACCGAGCTGGTGAACGTCGAGGCCTGGGCGGCCCTGGTCGGCCAGGCCTATCCGGACGAGGCGGCCGGGACGGCGAGCCTGGCCGCCGGCCTGCGGGCCGCGGCCGCCAGCTCCCGGTTCCGCACCGACACCCCGATCCACAAGGACTTCCACTACAAGCACGTGATCGTCGACGGGGGCCTGCGGGTGATCGACTTCGACGAGGTGCGCCTCGGCGACCCGATGTACGACGTGGCCCACTTCTGCGCCCACCTCCGGCTCCTGGCGCTCCGCACGGTAGGCGACCCGGCCGGTTTCACCGGCCTGGAGCAGGCGTTCCTGCGCGCCTACGGCGGCGACCTGGTGGCGCGGGACGAGCGCTTCTCGTGGTTCGCGACCTACACGTGCCTCAAGATCGCCAAGCAGCTCTGCACCGTCCGCGGGGTGCGCCCCCGCCCCGACGGTGAGGAGCGGCACCACCAGGTCCGGGTGATGCTCGACCAGGCCCGCGCCTACTGGGCCGCGCTTCCCGGGCCGGGCGGGGGCTCGCCGCGGTGACGGCAGCCACGACCCGCGACCACGGGCACACCAGGCCTGGTCTGGCCTACCTCGTGCGGAGCTGGCCGCGCCTGTCCCAGACCTTCGTGCTCGACGAGGTCCTCGGGCTGGAGCGCCTCGGCTTCCCGATCCGCCTGTTCGCCCTGACCGACCCGCGCGAGCCCCTGGCCCAGCCCGACCTGGGCCGGGTCAGGGCGCGGGTCGACTACCTGGACAGGCCGGGGGCGCTCGCCGACCACCTGCGCGTCGCCCTGGCCTCGCCGGGCCGCTACGCACGGGCGGCCTGGTACGTGGCCCGCCACCCCGAGTCCGACCAGGGCTACCATTCGGCCTCGCGCGCCCGCTGCCTCACCTTCGCGGTGCGCCTGGCCCGGCTGCTCCGCAGCGAGCGAGGGCACCAGGGCGCCAGCGCCCACCTGCACGCCCACTTCGCCCACGACCCGGCCCTGGTCGCCCTCCTCACCCACCGGCTGGCCGGCATCCCCTGGAGCTTCACCGGCCACGCGCGGGACCTGCACCAGGTGCCGGACGCCGCCCTTGCCCAGCGGGTGGCCTCGGCCACGGCCACGGTGACCTGCAGCCAGGCGGGGGCCGAGCGGCTCAGGGGCGCCGTGCCCGAGCGTCTGCGGGAGCGTGTGCGCCTCGTCCACCACGGCGTCGACGTGGAGACGTTCCGGCCCCGGCCGGCCGGGGCGGCCCGGGAGCCGGGCCCGCCGCGGATCGTCTCCGTCGGCCGGCTGGTGGAGAAGAAGGGCTTCCCCGACCTGGTGGAGGCCTGCAGGCTGCTGCGGGACGGCGGCCACGCGTTCCACTGCGCCGTCTACGGTGACGGCCCGCTCCACGACGACCTCGCCGCCACGATCGACGCTGCCGGGCTGGCCGGCACGGTGTCGCTCGCCGGCCCCCGCACCCGCCGCCAGCTCCTGCGCGAGCTGCAGCAGGCCGACGTGTTCGCGCTCACCCCGTTCGTCACCGCCGAAGGCGACCGGGACGGGATCCCCAACGTGGTCATGGAGGCGATGGCCTGCGGGCTGCCCGTGGTGGCCACCGCGGTCGACGGGGTCGGCGAGCTCGTCGACCACGAGGTCAACGGCCTGCTCGCCGAGCCCCACGACGCGCGGGCGCTCGCCGGCCTCCTCGCCGGCCTCCTCGGGGACGAGCGCCTGCGCCGCCGGCTCGGCGACGCGGCCCGGCGCACCGTGGTCGAGCGCTTCGACGCCCGTGCCGGCGCGCACACGCTCGCCGCCCTGTTCGACCCCGAGCCCGGGAGGACCCCATGAGGCGGGCGGGCGCGCCCTGGGTGGTCCGGACCCGGGAGGACCCCGTAAGGCGGGCGGGGGACCCCTGGGTGGTCCGGGCCCGGGAGGAGCGACCGTGAGCGAGCTGGGCCCGTGGCTGGAGCTCGCCCTGGACCCGCGCAGGGCCGGGCCCGCCCTGCGGGCGGCCCTGGGCGGGCCGGGCGGGCCGCGGTCGTTCACCATCCTCGACGCCAAGTACGAGGCAGGCGGGAACTCGACCGTGCTCTACGAGCTGGACGACCGTTGGGTGGTGGGCACGGCGGCCCGGCCGGACGCTGGTGGGGGCTCGGAGGACGAGCGCCGGGCCGGGCTGCTGGTCGAGCCCCTCGGGCTGCGGGCCTTCGTCTTCCCGGACGACCCGGCCATGCCCAACCTGGCCTCGCTGCTCGATCCGAGCGTGCTCGCGAACGCCCTGGAGTCGGCCCTTCCTGCTTGCCGCGACGGCAGCCGGGTGGTGCGCTGCCGCGCGACGCCCCTGCGCTACCGGCCCCTGCGCCGCTGCACGCTACGTATCGAGGCCTGGATTCGCGCCTCTGGAAAGAAGATCATACGTAGCACACTCTTCGCGAAGGTGTATCACGATGCGGACAAGGCGGCCTCTGTCTGGCAGGAGATGCGTCTGCTTGCCGAGGCGGCGCCGGTGCGCGCTGGCCAGCTGCGGGTAGCGGCTGCCAGTGCGTTCCTCCCTGAGGTGCCGATGGTCGTGCAGGAGCCGGTGACGGGCATGCCACTCGACGGTCTGATCGGACCGCTCGAGGGCCCGGCCACGTCCCCGGAGCCCCGCGGGGTCGCCGGGCTGGTCACCGCGGCCGGCGCGCTGGCCGAGCTCCATACCGCCGGAGTGTCCACCGGGCGAACGCGGCCGGCAGGGGGTGACGTGCGACGGATGCGGAAACGGGCGGGCGGCACGGCCGGCGTCGACCCCGAGCTGGGGGCACGGATCAGCCAGGTAGCCGACGAACTCGCCAGCGTCGAAGGGCGGCTCCCGACGGTGGTCACCCTCGTCCACGGCGACTGCAAGCCCAGCCAGTTCCTGGTCGGGAGCGGGCCGGCAGCCCTGCTCGACTTCGACCACTGCGGCATGGCCGACCCCGCCTCGGACGTGGGCAACTTCACCGCCAGCCTCACCCAGCTGGCCCTCTGGCAGGAGCTGAAGGCGCACGGGTCGGCGGCGTCGGCGCAGCGTTCGCGCTGGCTGGCCGAGCTCGGGGGCGCGTTCGTGGACGAGTACGAGGCGCGCGGCGGGCCCGGCCCCGGGCTGCGCCAGCGGGTGGCCTGGCACGAGACGGCCGCCCTGCTCCGCAAGGCGCTGCGCGCCTTCGCCCGCAGCCCCCGCTCCCCCATGCCGGCAGCCCTGGCCGACGCGGCCCACCGGCGGCTGGCCGGTGCGGAAGGGTTGGCTCCATGAAAGGCAGGCGCACCCGCATGGCAGAGAAGACAGCCGCCGGGAGCGGCCAGGCAGAGGCCGCGAAGGGCAGGCGCGCCCGCAAGGAAGCCAAGGCAGCCGCCGGGAGCGCACAGGCAGCTCCCGTGAGGGGCAGGCGGGCCTGGGAGCAGGCGGCCGAGAGCGCACAGGCTGCTCCCGTGAAGGGCAGGCGCGCCCGCAAGGAAGCCAAGGCAGCCGCCGGGGGCGGCTGGGCCGACGCCCGCCGCGTCGCGCGCCTGCTGCGGCGGTTCACGGCCGGCCAGCGGCGCGTCTTCATGTTCGCCTTCATCCTGCTCGCCTTCGAGGCGAGCACCGCGGTCTTCGAGACCTACCCGATCGCCTACCTGATCGACTTCCTGACCGGCGAGAGAAGGGTGCTGCCGTTCGCGTCCAGCCGCTACGGCACCATCGCCGTGCTGACCGGCGCCATCGTGGCGGTCGCCGCGGTCAACAGCCTGGCCGACTCCCTGGCCGAGATCTGCCTGGCCAGGGGCGGGCGGACCCTCGGCTTCAACCTCCGGGTCACCCTCTACAACCATCTCCAGAAGCTGTCGCTCGCGTTCCACAACCGGCGCCGGACCGGGGACGTGCTCACCAGGGTGACGAGCGACGTGACCGCGCTCGAGGAGTTCGTCGTCAAGTCCGTGAGCGACATCGCAGGCAGCATCCTCGTGCTGATCGGGACCCTCGCCTTCCTGCTCTACAAGTCCTGGCAGGTCACCCTGGTGGCCATTGGGATCGTGCCGCTGCTCTCGCTGGTGTCGAACTACTTCGCCAAGCGGATCAAGGCGGCGGCCAAGCGCCAGCGGGCACGCGAGGGTGACCTGGCCAACACGGCCCAGGAGATGCTCACCTCGATCGGCGTCATCCAGATCTACGGGCGCAGCGGCGAGGAGGAGAAGCGGTTCGCCGCCCAGAGCGAGAAGGCGATGGAGGCGGCCCTGGCCGGGGCCGGGCTCGAGGCCAAGTTCAGCTGGGTGGTGAGCGTGCTCGAGGCGCTGTGCATCTCGGCGATCGTCTGGCTGGGGTTCTACCTGGTCGACCGGAAGGCGCTCACCGTCGGCCTCCTGGTGATGTTCATCCTGCTCATCCAGAACATGTTCAAGCCGACCCGGCGCATCATCAAAGAGTGGAACACCGTCGGCAAGATCTACGCCAGCGTCGAGCGCATCGGTGAGCTGCTGGACCGTGAGCCGACGGTCCGGGACGAGCCCGGCGCGGTAGAGGCCCCCCGCGTCGTCGGGCACCTTGAGTTCCGCGACGTGAGCTTCGCCTACCAGGCCGACCCGGAACCCGGCGACAAGGCCGGGAAGCAGGCGGGCAACGGGTCGGCTCCCCCCCTGCGGCTCGCGCTCGACCGCATGAGCTTCACAGTGGCCCCCGGCCAGACCGTGGCGCTGGTCGGCCCCAGCGGAGCCGGCAAGAGCACCGTGGCCCAGCTGGTGCCCCGGCTCTACGACCCCCACGCCGGGCACGTCCTGCTCGACGGCCACGACATGCGCGAGTACACCCTCGAATCGCTCCGGGCCCAGATCAGCATGGTCCTGCAGGAGACTGTCCTGTTCAGCGGCACGGTAGCCGGGAACATCGGCTACGGCCGGGCGGACGCGACCAGGGAGGAGATCGTCGCGGCGGCCAAGCGGGCCAACGCCCACGAGTTCATCCAGCAGATGCCAGAGGGTTACGACACCGAGCTCAACGAGCGGGCAGCCAACCTGTCGGGCGGGCAGCGACAGCGCATCGCCATCGCCCGCGCCTTCATCCGCGACACCCCGGTCCTCGTCCTCGACGAGCCCACCACGGGCCTCGACGCCGAGTCGACCCACCTGGTCCTCGACGCCCTCAAGACGCTGCTGCGGGGCAAGACCACGGTGGTCATCTCCCACGACCTCAACCTGATCCGCTCCGCCGACCGCATCCTGGTGATCTCCGACGGGCGCATCGCCCAGCAGGGCACCCACCGCGCCCTGCTCGAGCAGGGTGGGATCTACGCCGACCTCTACGCCAGGCAGTTCGGGGAGGCCAGGGCAGGGGCCGAGGCAGAGGCCGAGCCCGTGGCGGCCCGCACCCCCGCGGCGCCGTCGCCCCTGGCCGCGCTGGGCCCGGACGGCGACGGCGACGAGCCCCGGCCGGTGAGCCGCAAGGTGTTCGAGACGGCGCTGATGCAGGCGCTGCCCCTGCCAGCCAGCCCGGAGGCCTTCCGGCTGCTGGCCGGCAGGCCGGTGCCGCTGCCGACGCGGCGGGAGCCAGCGCCGACCGGGCAGGAGCCCCCCCCGCCGGACGGGCCGGCCGAGTGGGGGGAGCCGCGCCCGCCGAGCCGGCCGGCCGAGTGGGCAGAGCCGCGCCCGCCGAGCAGGCAGGCTACTCCGGAGGAGCGGCCACAGTGGGGGGAGGCGCTCCCAGCGCCCGGTGACGGCGCCACCCGGATGTCCTCGCCGTCCTGGAGCCGGCCCATGCTGGACCTGCTCCGCAGCCCGGCGTTCCGGCGCGAGCTGCCGCGGCTCGGGGAGGTGCTCGACCCCGAGGCGATGACCCCGCTGGTGCAGCAACTGCTCGCCGGCGGCTGGGTCATCGAGCGCTGCGCGCCCGGCAAGGCGTTCTACCTCCCAGGCGAGGGGTGCAGCCTGCGCTACCGGCTCGAGCTGCGTGACACGGCCAGCGGGCGGTCGGACGAGCACCTGGTCGGCGGCCGCGTCTTCCCGGACGGGGAGGCCGACCGCTTCCTGCGCGACCGGCTGGAGCCGCTCGCCCGGCGCGCCGCCGGACGGGAGGAGCTGGCCCCGTTCGCCCGCCCGGTGGCCATCGTCGAACCGCTCCGGCTCGTGCTGCACGCCTACCCGGTCGACGGCGACCTCCCCATGCTGCTCGAGGCGACCGACCCGAGCAGGATGGTCGCGGTCCTCGGCGAGACGCTGCCCGACGCGGTCGCCGGGCACCTCGCCATCGAGGCCTGCCGGGTGGAGCTGGCCCAGTACGCCCGCCGTGACCGCTGCGTGCTCCGCTACGAGCTCACCGGACGGCACACCGGCACCGGGCAGGCAACCCGGCGGGTGGTCTACGGCAAGGTCCACCGGGACGGCCACGGCGGGCTGGTCGGCCCGGTGGTCGCCGCGCTCCGCGACCACATCCTGGACGGCCGCGGGCACCGCTTCGCCGTCCCCCGCTTCCAGGGCAGCAACGCCGACCTGCACCTGTCCCTGCTCGAGGCGATCCCGGGCTCACCGCAGGTGGCGGCGCTGATCCGGGCCAGGGTCGGCGGGCGCGCCCAGCTCGCGGACGGGCTGACGCTCGAACACGCCCTCGACACCTGTGGCCGCGTCGCGGCGACGCTGCACACCAGCGGCATCGAGCTCGGCGAGGCGCGGACGCTGGACAGCGAGCTGGCCGCGGTGCGCGACGGCCTCGACGCGGTCAGGCGGCTCGGCCTACCCCTCTGCCAGCTGCTCGACGAGCACCTGGAACGGGCGGAGACGGCCGCCGCCGAGGCCGAGGCCCTGCCCGCCTGCTTCGCCCACGGTGACTACACTCCCGCCCAGGTGATGTTCGCGGGCCCGGTGACCGGGCTGATCGACTTCGACACGGTCGGCCAGGCCGAGCCCGCGCTCGACCTCGGCCAGTTCGTCGCCTACCTCCGGGTCCTGGTGAGCAAGGCGCAGCGGGCCAGCGGGCAGGCGCCGGACCAGCTCGGCACGGACCTCGGCGAGTCCTTCCTGCGGGTCTACGCGGAAGCCGCCGGCATCTCCGACGCCGAGTTCAGGGCCCTGCGGCGGCGGGCCGGCACATATCAGACCGTCAGCCTCGTCCGCATGGCCCTGCGGAGCTGGCAGCAGCTCAAGGTGGACCGCCTGGAGAACGTCCTCGCCGTCATCGAGGCGAGCCGATGAGCATGGCGGGCGCACCCGCAGCCGCGCCGGAGCAGACGGGGAGGCGATGAGCACCGCTGCCCGAGTGGCGCTCGGGGACGAGCTGGACCCGCTGCGCAGCCCGCTGCTCGACGCCGAGCTGCCCGGCCTCAGGACGGCGCTCGACGCCGACGCGATCCGTGGCCATCTGCAGGCCGCGCTGCGCCCCCGGCACGCGATCGCCCGCAGCACCCCCGGGCAGGCCACCTACCTCGGCGACCGCTGCATGGTCCGCTACCAGCTGGAGCTCGAGGGTGACCCGCCCTCGGCCGCCCTGGTGACCGGGCGTGTCTTCGCCGACCGTGAGGCCTGCGTCCGCTACATGGAGGAGCGCCTCGCACCCCTTGCCGAGTCGGCGCGCGGGCGCGAGGAACTCGACAGCTTCCTCGCGCCGGTCGGGATCGTCGAGCCGCTGCGCATGGCGGTCCAGGTGTTCCCGGTCGACGGGGAGCTGCCCACGCTGGTCGACGCCACCAACCGCGAGCGGATGCTCGGCGTGCTCCGCGCGGCGCTGGCCGCCGCCGGCGAGGGCGGCCCGGCCGTGGAGGACTGCCGGGTCGAGCTGGGCCACTACGGCCGGCAGCACCGGTGCGTGCTCCGCTACCACCTCGACGCCGGCGCGGCCGGGGACGGCGCCCGGCGGCCTGGTCTGCTGGTGTACGGCAAGGTGGCCGGCGACGACCGGGGCACCCTGGCCGAGCCGGTCACCACCGCGCTTCGGCACCTGCTGGCCACGGACGGTCTGTGGGAGTTCGGCGTCCCCCACTGCCTCGGCTACCTGCCCGACCTCCAGCTCGCCCTGTTCGAGGCCATCCCGGGCGCACCCCAGGTGGCGCAGCTCCTCAAGGCGCGCATCAAGGGCGGGCCGGCGGGCCCGCCCGGCGGCCTGACACTGGAAGGATCCCTCGAGGCGTGCGCCCGCATCGCGGCCGCGCTCCACACCTCGGGGATCGGGCTCGGCCGCCCCCGGGCCTTCGGCGACGAGGCGGCCGGGCTGCGCAGCGGGTTCTCCCTCGTACGCCGCGTCTCGCCAGGGCTCGGCGAGCGGCTGGACGCCTGGCTGGACCTTGCCGAGGAGCGCGCCGCCGCCTCCGGTCCCCTGCCGGCCGGCTTCGGCCACGGGGACTTCAGCTACACCCAGCTGATCTTCGACGGCACCCGCAGCGGGCTGGTCGACTTCGACACGGTGTGCCAGAGCGAGCCCGCGCTCGACCTCGGCCAGTTCCTGGGCTATCTGGCCGTAGCGGCCCGCAAGGCCCGCACGCCCGACGGGCCGGGAGCCGGGACTTCGCTGGCGGGGCAGCTCGGCGCCCGCTTCGTCGACGCCTACGCCGAGGCGGCTGGCACGGCCCGGGCCGAGCTGCTCGACCGCGCTGCGGTCTACGAGATCGTCAGCCTGCTGCGCCTGGCGTTCCACAGCTGGCAGAAGCTCAAGCGCAGCAGGCTCGAGCACGTCGTCGACGTGCTCGACGAGCGCGTGCCCGAGTTGGCCGCGAGACGATAGGAGAAGCCTGTGGACGACGGCCTGGAACTCTTCGCCAAGCTCCCACCGTGGATGGCTGCGGTTGCCGACGGCGACCGGGTGGCGGACGCGCTGATGTCGGCAGTGCCCGAGCTCGGCGACGGGACGCGCCGGTTGCGCGGCTGCGAGGTGGACCGCGTGCGCCTCAAGGGAAATGCATGGACCGCCCTCTACGACCTGACCGTCGACGGGCCGGCGGGCGGCCCGCCGGAGGTTGTCCGGGTGCGGGGCACGGTCCTGCCGGCCGGCGTGCCCGAGCCCGCTCGGGCGCCCGACGGCCCGCCCCTCGGCGCCGACGGCTGGCGGGCCTACCTTCCCGAGCTCCGCCTGGCGCTCGAGGCCGAGGAGGGCGACGCGGGCCTGCCGGCGCTGCCACGGCTGACCGATCCCGACCAGGCCCGGGCCCTGCTGGAGGAGAGCATCCGGTCCGCCCCCGCCTACGCGGGCCTGCGCATCCGGTCGTGCACCCCCAGGGTGATGCGCTACAAGCCGGGCAGCCGCTGCACCATCCTCTACCGGCTCGACTACGACGACGGCGCGGCCGACCCGAGCTGGCCGGACGTGGTGGTGGCCAAGACCTACCACGGCGACAAGGGCCGGATCGCCTGGGACGGCATGCGGGCCCTGTGGGAGTCCGCGATGGCCACCAGCGGGGTCGCCATCGCCGAGCCGCTGGCCTTCCTGCCCGACCTGAACGTGCTCGTGCAGGGCCCGATCGGCGAAGAGCAGACCCTCAAGGAGGCGCTGCGGGAAGGGCTGCGCTCCGACGACCCCGAGGCCGCGCAGGAGCTGCGCAACCAGATCGCGGGCGCGGCGGCCGGGCTGGCCGCGTTGCACACCTGCGGCGTGCAGCCCGGGGAGCTGGTCACCTGGGAGGACGAGCTGGCGGAGGTCCGCGAGGTGATCGACCGGCTGGCCCTTTCCGTGCCCGAGCTGGCCGGCGCGGCCGAGCCGATGCTGGCCCGCCTGGAGGCCGTGGCGGCCGGGCACCCGGCCGACCCGGCCGGGCCGGCGCACCGCAGCTTCCGCCCGGCCCAGGTCCTGCTCAGCAAGGGTCGGCTCGGCTTCATCGACTTCGACGGCTTCTGCCAGGCCGAGCCCGCCCTGGACGTGGCGCTGTTCCGGGCCACCGTCAAGAGCGTCGGCATGACCGCGCGAGGCGCCGAGGAGGCCGCGTCGGCCAGCACGGAGGCGCGGCTGGCCCGCGGGAAGGAGCTGGCCGACCTGTTCCTCGACCACTACGAGGCGCAGGCGCCGATCTCACGGACGCGGGTCGCCCTGTGGGAGGCACTGGACCTGTTCACGATGGTCCTGCACGGCTGGACCAAGGCCAAGCCGTCCCGCCTGGGCGACGCCATGTTCGTGCTCCGGGACCACCTGGCCACCATGCCGGCAGCCGTCGGGGTCTGACGGAGTCGCCTGAAGCGCGCGCGGCCGGGCTCACCCGGCGCCCGCGAGGACGCCGCTGCTACCGGAGGCTCACCCGAGCTCGCTCACGGCATCGAGCAGGCCGTCGGCCCGGCCGATCAGGGCTTCGGTCCGCGGCGCCCAGTCCGGGTCGAACAGGCGCACCCGCCGGACGGTGATCTTGGCGAGCACGAGCGCCTCGTACACGCGGGCGCGGAGCATGCGCGCTGGTGGCGCATTGTGATCGTAGCCCTCGAGGAAGCGCTGCCTGGCCCAGTCGACCCCGGGATGGTCGGTGGCCGCGTGCCGCCAGTGGAGGTCGGCCAGGAACTTGCCGACGTCGAGGGCCGGGTCGGCCAGGGAGCAGGTGTTGAAGTCGATCAGCGTCAGCCCGCTCGTCGAGGCCCAGAGGTGATCGGTCTTGTAGTCGCCGTGCGCGAAGCCCGGCTCCTCCTGGGGCAGGCGCGCGTGCACCTCCCGGGCGCGGTCGAGGAGCTGGCCGATCCTCGCACCCACCTCGGGGAGCAGCGGCTGGACGTGCTCGCTGGCCCGGGCGATCACCCGCACCTCGGTGTCGAAGTCGTGGCGCGGGAGCTCCTGGGCGAGCGTCGCGGGACCCTGCTGCAGCATCCGAAGGGCGAGCCCGGCCTGACCGAGCTGCCGCGCCAGCGCCTCCCCGGGCTGCATGAAGCGGCTCGAGAGCGGGGCCCCAGGCACCCGCGGGTAGAGGATGACCTCGTCGTCGGGCAGGTAGGCGAGCGGGCGGGCGGCGGTGACGCCGATCCCGGCCGCTGACAGCCAGTCGGCGATCCGGACCGCCACCCGGTAGGAGCGGGCGCCGTCACCATCGCGGTAGAGCTTGGCGAAGACCGCCTGGCCGGGGTCTGCGCGCGCGCCCTGCCCGTCGGCCGGGTCGTATCGCAGGACGTGCCGCTGGCCCGGGCGGTAGCGGACGGTCGTGACGACATGCCTCGGCGCTGGCGGCCTCGGCCTCGCGCTGCCATTCATCTGGTAGGCGGCCGAGAGCATGTCGTGCACGTACCCGGGAGCCGACACGCGGACCAGTTGCGGGTATGTTGCGTCGAGCGGCGAGACCAGGATCCGCATGCCGTAGCCTGGTATGCCCGACTGCAGCCGCTCGAAGGGAGCGGCCAGACCCTGGCGCTCCGCCTCGGCCTGCATGATCAATCCGCCGGACTCCGGCTCGGAGGACTTCGAGCCACCGTCCCCGACCGGCGTCCAGGTCACTGCGACGGGCCGGCTGGCATGTGCATCGATGCCCACGTCGTAGTAGGCGGTGAGCTTGCGGCCGGGCTTGAACTTCGCCCGCCGCAGGAGAACTGGGCCCGGCGCGCCGAAGGCGCCCAGCAGCGTGCGCAACTCCCCGCGCAGCACCGAGCGCATGGGCGGGCCACGCAGCGCCCACCGCACTCCCTCGACCCCCGCTCGGCCGGCCAGTGCCTCGGCCAGCCTCGCATCGGACGTGCTCCCGAGCTTGCGGGCCGCAACCGTAGAGGACATGCTCCCCTCGCTTCGAGGCGTCCGAGCTCCAGGGACGGTCCTGGCCGGGGTTATCGAGAACACACTCACTTGCTCACAGATCGGCATGCGTGTCAACGAATACACGAACTGGCCATGCGTAACAACGTCGAGACACGCCTGCGGAGCTGGTGGCTCCCCAAGGAAGGTTTGTTTGCCTTTTGTCGGGGTCGCCACCAGGGCGCGGATGTAGCGGATGTATCAGACGGGTAGCCGAGGATGTCTGTTACGTGAACGAAGCGGAAATCATCATTGACAAGTCATGCACCCGGCGGATCATTGATCCAGTTCCGGACCATAAAGGCTTCTTCATCTGCCTGCTGGCGAGCGATCGCCATGACCTTCATCCGCCACCCGGATGGAGAGGGGAGACAGCGATGCGCCGAGGGCGCGTTCCCCACGTCGTCGTCCTGCTCGCCGCGACCACGGCCCTGTCGTTCGGCGTGGGCGTGTCCCCAGCCGCCGCGCACAAGCACCCGGGGGCACCCATCGTCGTCGAGCCTGCCATCGTGTACGTCGAGACCTCGGTCCTCACCAAGGTCAACGTGACCGAGCGCGGCTTCGGCGGCACCGTGACAACCCCCAACCAGCGTTCGTTCGTGCTCGGCAAGGGCAGCGGGTTCGTGGTCAACCCGGACGGCACGGTCGTCACCGCGAGCCGGGCCGTCGGGAGCGGCCTCGGCGGGGCCGACATCGACGCCGCCGCAAACGCCTTCCAGGAGGAGTACGGCAAGCTGAAGGTCCCCACCAGGTTCGTGCAGACGGGGTTCCAGCGGGCGCTCGAGACCCCCGTCAGGTTCACCCGTGGCTGCTTCGAGACCGACGCGACCCATACGACCTGCGTCGACTTTGGCAGCCCGGCGATCCGGGTCTTCCCCTACGTGGACAACGCGTCCGCGACGGGCCTGAAGGCGACGGTCGTGCACGCCGGCGAGGACGGCGGCGAGGTGGCCGTCGTGAAGGCGGACTCCAGCAAGGGCATGCCATCGGTCAACCTGGCCGCCTCCTCGACCGCGGCGGTGCCGTTCACCGTCGTCGGGTTCACGAGGCCGGTCGCCGGCCAGGACCGGCCCCAGTCGGTCCCCGGCCACTTCAAGAAGGGACCGGGCAGCCGCGTCCTCGACCCCAAGGAGACCAAGGTCGACGACCTGCTGGCCAAGCTGGACGACGGCCTGGCCGGCGGCCCGCTCGTCAACGACGAGGGCCGCGTGATCGGCCTGGCCTCGACGGCCCGGGACGGCAAGCTCGACTTCAGGTTCGTGGAGGCGATCAAGCAGGAGCTGCAGGCCAACGGCGTGCAGCCTACCCAGGGGCCGGTCGACAGCGCGTTCGCGGAGGCCAAGGGGTACTTCGACGCCCGCCACTACACCCCGGCCGTGCCCCGCCTGCAGGACGTGCTGCGCCTGTACCCGCAGCATGCCCTGGCCAAGCAGCTCCTCGGCACCGCCATGGCCAAGGCCGGCGGCCCCGAGGACCTCCACTTGACCGACACGGCGGCCGCGACTCCCGCCAAGGGGCGGGGACCGCTGTTCTGGGTGGGCGTCGGCGTCGGGGTGCTGCTGCTCGTCGGCCTCGCCCTCGCCGTGGCGTTCCGCAGCCGGCTTCGCCGGCCGTCCCCGCCCGCGGCGCCCGCGCCTGCGGCCCGGCCCGCTCAGGCCTCGCCCCGGGGGGCCATCAGAGTCGGTCCGGTGCCGCCCGCCGGGCCGCAGCCAGGATCGCAGTGGCAGGAGCCGCCGGGCGACGGCGTGGCCGCCGGCACCCCCGCCGGCGCCGGGAGCCGGGGCCAGATGCAGGTCAGAACCGCCAAGGACCCGACCACGTCCAGGCCGGCCTTCTGCACCCAGTGCGGCAAGCCCCTGGCAGCCGGGCACCGGTTCTGCGGGTTCTGCGGGACCCGTGTGCCGAGCTAGGAGGGTGGGCCACCGGCAGGGGCAGGCTCGGAGCAGCCAGAGACGAAGGCCAGGGCGATGCAAGATTTCGTGACGATCGGTTCGGAGGTCGCCGGGTACCGCGTCGAGTCCTTCCTCGGGCGCGGGGGCATGGCGGTCGTCTACCGCGCCGAGGACCTCCGCCTGAACCGCTGGGTGGCGCTCAAGCTCCTGGCTCCCGAGCTGTCCCAGAACGAGCGCTTCCAGCAGCGGTTCATGCGCGAGTCGCAGCTCGCCGCCTCCATCGACCATCCCAACATCATCCCGATCTACGAGGCCGGCGAGGCCGACGGGCTGCTGTACATCGTCATGCGCTACGTGGAGGGCAACGACCTCAAGGCGCTGGTGGAGCGGGAAGGCCCTCTGGACCCGACCCGCACGGTGTCGATCTTCGCGCAGGTCGCCGGGGCGCTGGACGCGGCCCACGCCCGGGGCCTGGTCCACCGGGACGTCAAGCCCGGCAACATCCTGGTCGCGTCCGGGAGCGGCTCGGAAACCCCCGACCACGTCTACCTCACCGACTTCGGCCTGACCAAGCGCTCCTCCTCCCTGTCCGGGTTCACCACCACGGGCCACTTCATCGGCACGATCGACTACATCGCGCCCGAGCAGATCTCCGGCAAGCCGGTCGACGGCCGCACCGACATCTACGCGCTCGGCTGCGTGCTGTACCAGTGCATGACCGGCGAGCCGCCGTTCCAGCACGACGACGACACCGCGGTGCTCTGGGCCCACCTCGTGGGTGCGCCGCCCTCGCTCACCAGCCACCGGCCCGACCTGCCGCCCGGCATCGACGCGGTGCTGTCCACGGCCATGGCCAAGGCGCCCGAGGACCGGTACGCCACCTGCCGGGACTTCGTGCGCGCGCTCCGCGTCGAGCTCGGCGAGCCGTCCATGACGGCGGCCGCGACCGCCGCAGAGGAGGCCGCAGAGGAGGTCGCCGAGGAGGCCGCAGACTCGGTGGCCTACTACGGCCAGGCCGACCACCGGGGCGGCCCGCCCGCGGCCGAGGAGCCGTCCCGTGGCGACTTCGACCCCGATCCCGACCCCGGCTACGACGACCAGGGCTGGCCGCTCCCGGACCAGGCTCCGCCGAGAGCCGGGCGGTCACGGCGGCGCGGCCGCGGCCCTCTGGTGCCGGTGCTCCTGACCGTGCTGGTGCTGCTCGTCGCCGGCGCGGCCGGCCTGTACCTGCTGAGCCGGGGGGCTGCGCCCAAGACGTTCTCGGCCAACGACGTCGCGCCCTTCTCGTTCAGCTACCCGGGCGCGTGGCAGGTCAACGAGCACTCCAACCTGTTCATCTCGTTCGCCCCCTACGACGCGACCGAGCTGTTCTCCGAGAGCAACTGGCGCAGCACCAACGCCGCGCTCCGGGAGGACCCCGGGCGCGTGTGGGGGCTGTACACCAGGGTCAAGACGGCCGGGTTCGACGTCAGGCAGTCCCCCGGCGAGCTCGACGAGGAGCTGACCGCCTCCCTGCCCGGCACCGTCAGCATCATCGACCACCAGCCCGGGGTCGTCCGGGTCGACGGCTTTCCGGCCGCGCAGGTGGAGGGTGAGGTGACCGACCGGGGCAGCCGGAGCACGCTCCGCTTCCTGTACCTGGTGGTGCAGGTCGACGACCGGGGACCGCAAACGGTCCACCTGATCTTCTTCTCGTCCACCGACGCCTTCGACGAGGCGCGCCGGGACGAGTTCGAGCGCATCAAGCAGTCGGTGCGCTTCGACCGTGAGCGCCTCAAGATCCTGCAAAGCTGACCGGCCGGCCAAACTCGGCGCAACGACCGCTGGTGGCGACCCCGACCTTGGGGAGCCGCTCGAACGACCCGGAGGGTCGGGCGGATCCCGACGCCGCTCACGCTACCCGACGCCGCTCACGCTACCCGACGCCGCTCACGCTGCCCGGCGGAGCCAGCGATTCGCGGGTCGAGGCCGGGGAGGCTGGCCAGGTACTGCGCCGCGCTGTGCTGCAGGTCGCCGGTGCGCTGCCGGTACTCGGCCGTGCGGCCCTGCCGCGCGTAGAGCAGGCGGGGCTGGAGCAGCTCGCGGTCGTCGATCCCGGGCACCTCGGCGGCGACCTGGCCGAAACCGTCGGGGTCGGCGTCCCAGGTGATGGTGCCCTCGGCCGCGGCGGCGACGATGGCGGCGGTGTCGGCGACGGCGATCGCCTTGGAGCGGCCGTCCGGCTGCCCGCCCACCCGACCGGTGTTGAGCAGGAACACCTCCATCGGGTGGTCGGCCAGCAGCTCGGCCAGGCGGTTACCCTGCCTGGCGTACTCGTGCGCCAGCGGGTCGGCCTTGATCGGGCCACCGGACTCCTGCCGGCCGGCGGCGCCAGGGCCGCGGACCTGCCGGAGCAGGAACTGGCCGGCCGCGTGGCCGGGATCGATCCGCGTGACCGCCGGGGTGACGTGCGCGTCCCGGTTGAGGATCAGCAGGACCGAGGCGGGCGGCACCTGGCCGGGCGGGAAGCGGTCGATCGAGCGCAGGTTGAACACCGCGCGCCCGTGCTGGGTGCGGGACCGGTCCATGAAGTCGAGCTCGCCGCCGTGCTGGGCGACGTTCTCGAGGTAGGCGTCTGGCCCGGTGGCGGCGGCGTGGATCACCGGCTGCAGCAGCGGGTCGAGGCCGTAGGTCTTCTCGATGCAGCCGTCCTCGCTGGCCAGCACGCGGCCGCCCGGGAGGAGCCCGACGAAGTCGTCCTGGACCACTCGCGAGCCGTCGTGGCGGGCGAAGGTGGTGGTCGACTTGCCGGTGCCCGACTGGCCGACGATCAGCGTCGTCCTCGGTCCGCGGGTGGTGGGGACGACCTTGCAGGCGGCGTGCATGACCAGGCCGCCAGCGTCCTGGACACGGCCGCTCCACATCCGCATGAGGGCCTTCTTGGTCTCGCCGAAGTAGTCGGAGCCGACCACGCGGGTGACGCCGTCCTCCGGCCAGACCGCGACCACGCGGCCGTCGGCGTAGCCGGGCACGCCCAGGTTGGGGGTGCAGACCACGGTCAGCTCGGGGGTGAACGACGCGCCGCCGGCCACCGGGTCGAAGTACAGGTGCCGCTGCATGCCGGCGATGTTGGCGTTGGCCCGCTCGACGATCAGGCGGGCCGGGGCCCGGTGCGGGCCGGCGTGGCCGATGAAGCCGTCGACCACCACCATGTCCTGGTCCTGGATATAGGCGTCCTGGACGGCCGCGATCAGCGCCCCCTCGGCCCGGCCGATCGTCTGCCCGGGCTGCTGGTACGGACGGTCGGTGACCACGAAGGTGGCGTGGCGCGCGCGGTCCTGGGCCCGGGTGTGCACGTTCATGCTGCCGTACCGGGTGCGGTGGGCGCCGGGCATCGACTCGGCCAGCTCGCGCACCTCCTCCTCGGTCGGGCGGAAGCTGATTGACCTGGCCCGGAGGACTGCGTCTACGGTCAGCGTGAGCGTCATGGCCGGTCTCCTGGACGGACTCGTTGGACATGCTCAGCGTGGCGGACGGGAGCCGTCCGCACCAGAGGCCCGAGGGGTGGGGTGGACCGCCCCGGGGGGTGGGACCACCCCACCCTAGGTGGTGGTCGTGCCGCCGGCCGCACGGCCGACCGGTGCCGCTGCGCCATGGCGGGCCTTCTCGCCCTCGAGGTCGTGGGATACGATCCAGGCCGAAAGGAGGCGGGCTTGGGCCGATCGAGGGGTCGGCGTGTCCCCGACCATGGCTGACCATCCCGCTGCGGCTTCGTCCTCCGAGCCGAAGGCTCGGCCCGGCGCAGAGCGCCGTGCCGCACCCTTCCTCGCCTACCGGGACGGCGACGGCCTGCAGCAGCTCGTCATGCTCGACGAGCTGCCTTCCCCGGTGACCATCGGCCGCAGCGCCGCGGCCGGCATCCGGCTCGAATGGGACGATGAGGTCTCCCGCCTGCACGCCGAGCTGACGCGGGTCGGCGAGGACTGGACGATCGTCGACGACGGCCTGTCGCGCAACGGGACCTATGTCAACGGCGAGCGCATCAGCGGGCGGCGGCGCCTGCGGGACGGCGACAACCTGCGCTTCGGCGGGACCACGATCCTGTTCCGGGCCCAGCGCGACCGCGAGTCGCCCACGGCCGCGGCCAGCAGCCTGCCCACCCTCATGGCGCTGTCAGAGGCGCAGCGCCGGGTGTTGACCGCCCTGTGCCGGCCCTACAAGCACTCCCACCCTTACGCCACGCCAGCCACCAACCAGCAGATCGCCGACGAGCTGTACCTCAGCGTCGACGCGGTCAAGACCCACCTGCGGGCGCTGTTCCAGAAGTTCGGGGTCGAGGAGCTGCCGCAGAACCAGAAGCGGGCCCGGCTGGTCGAGCGCGCGTTCCTGGCCGGGCTGGTCACCGAACGGGACCTGTGAGCCGCAGCGCGGCCGGGCCGACCTCGGGCTACCCGACCAGCAGGGCGCCGTGCAGCTCGTCGAGCACGCGCGGCACCGAGGTGAACCCCACCCCGGAGTAGCAGGTCGTCTTGAACTGCGGGCAGACGATCTCCGGCGCGGATGACGCGGTGACAATCCCTCGGGCGACGAGCTTGGGCCCCAGCTCCGCCCTGGCGTCGAGCTGGTCTAGGCTTTGCCTGCGCCCCTGCCCACGAGCACAGGAGCCTGCCGCGTGTACGAAGGTGACATCGAGTCGGTGCTGCTCGACGAGCGGCGTATCCGCGCGAAGGTGGCCGAGCTGGCCGCCCGGATCTCCAACGACTACGAGGGCCGCGACGTGCTCCTGGTGGGGATCCTCAAGGGCGGGGTGGTCCTGATGGCCGACCTGTCGCGGGCGCTCACCGTGCCGCACGAGATCGACTTCATGGCCGTCTCCTCCTACGGCGCGGCCACCGAGACCTCAGGCGTGGTCCGGCTCCTGAAGGACCTGGACCTGGACATCCAGGACCGGCATGTCATCCTCGTCGAGGACATCATCGACTCCGGCCTGACCCTCGAGTACCTGGTCGAGACGCTCCGGCCGCGCCGGCCGGCCTCGCTCGAGGTCTGCGTCCTGCTCACGAAGCCGGAGATGCTGAAGATCGACCTCAAGGTGAAGTACAAGGGCTTCGACATCCCGCCGGCGTTCGTGGTCGGCTACGGGCTCGACTACGCCGAGCGCTACCGCAACCTGCCCTATGTGGCCACGCTCAAGCCAGAGGTGTACCGGCAGAGCGGCGCCGGTTAGGTTTCGAGGACACTCCAACGACGGAGGAGGAAGGGTGGACGTCGCGACGGCCCTCGACCGCTTGCCAAAGGTCGAGCTGCACTGCCACGTCGAGGGGACGATGCGCCCCAGGACCGTGGTCGAGCTCGCGCGCAAGAACGGGGTCCCGCTGCCCTCGGCCGATCCGACCGAGCTGTACAGCTACTCGAGCCTCGACACCTTCCTCGAGGTCTTCTGGCTGGTGCAGTCGACGCTCGCCACCCGAGAGGACTGGTACCGGCTCGCCTACGAGAGCATCGTGGACGGCGCCGCGCACGGCCTCGTCTACCGCGAGACCTTCTTCACCCCGGCCCGCCACCTGGAGGCCGGCCAGGACCTCGCCGACGTGGTCGCCGGGCTGGCCGAGGGGATCGCGGCAGCCGAGGCCGAGACGGGCGCCCGGGCCATGCTGATCGCCGACGTCGACCGGGCCTACGGGGGCCAGGCCGGAAGGGAGATGGTCGAGCGGCTGGTCGAGCTGCGCCGGGCCGGCAGCCCGGGCACCGAGCGGGTGCTCGGGGTCGGGCTCGACTCGACCGAGCTGGGCGTCGACCCGGCCGACTTCGGCGACGCGTTCGAGCTGGCCGGCAAGGCCGGGCTGCACCGCACCTCCCACCAGGGCGAGGAGACACCGCCCAGCCACATCTGGGCCGGCCTGGACCTGCTCGGCTCGGAGCGCATCGACCACGGCCTGTCCAGCCTGCAGGACCCCGAGCTGGTCCGACGGCTCACCGGCGAGCGGGTCCCGCTCACGGTGTGTCCGAACTCCAACGTCCGGATCGCCAACGCGGTGCCGCGCCTGGAGCTGCACCCGTACCGGAAGATGCGCGAGGCCGGCCTGCTCGCCACGCTGAACACCGACGACCCGGCCCTGACCGACCTCGACCTCGGTCAGGAGTACCGCTTGGTGATGGACGCGTTCGGCTTCACCTGGGACGACATGGTCCAGATCGCGCTCGACGGGGCCGAGGCGACCTGGCTGGACGACACCGACAAGCGCGTCCTCTCCGACCGCATCGCCGCGGATGCGGCCCGCCTCGGCGCCGACCTGGAATAGGGCACGGCTGGCGAACCCCGGGAACCACGCCACAGGCGCCCTTGGGGGGCCATGGGGGAGCGAGCTCCCCTCACATGGACAGAGGACCGCGGCCTTGGCCGAGCACGCTGACCGCCCGGGTGACTCCACCCAGACGGTCTACTTCACCTCCGAGCAGGACGCTCGGCGCTTCGAGCGGGAACGCCCGGCCGAGTCGGACCCGGCCAGGGCGGAGATCTTCAGCCTGGTAACCGACCTGCGGTACTTCGACCTGCGCGAGCCGTGGCTGGACAGCCCGAAGTAGCGTCCTGACCGGCCAGCTTGGCGGGTTCGGCGGCGGTGGCGTTGGGCTGCTGGCGTCAGGCACCCAGCGTGGAAACGCCGCCGCCGAGGGTTGCGAGCACCCCGGCGGCGATCGTCTCAGCACACCCCCACGACAGGGTGACCCCGGAACCCCCGTGACCGTAGTTGTGCCAGATCCGGGCGCTGCCAGGGTGTTCGGCGCCGACCCGGACCTGGGGCCGTTCGGGGCGCAGGCCGACACGCTCGGCGAGGATGCGCGCCTGGCTGGACCTCCGGCGACATCCGGCGCTCAGACCGACAGGGCCTCTGCACTCAGGCCGGTGCGGGCGCCCGCGTCGGCGGCGGTGAGCGCTCCGCAGTGGACAGCTCTTCGGACCCGCGCGACCAGCGCCCTGACCGTGGCCGGCTCGTCGAGGACCCCAGCCGGCGCCCCGCCGGCGCCCCCACCGCGGCTCGCCTCGACGAAGGCGTGCACCCGTCCGGTCACCTCGTCCAGTCCGGCCAGGTGGAACGCGTAGACGGTGGCGAAGCGGCTCGGCAGGTGGGCCGGGTGCATGTCCCAGCCCTGCCAGAACCCGTGCCGCAGGGAGTGCCGCACGGTGCCGGCATGGTGCCGCCAGGCGGCGTGGACCGACGCGGTGTCGTCGCCGGCCGGGACCACGTTGGTGGACCCGTCGCTGAGGCGGATCCCGGTGCCTGCCAGGGCCACCTGCATGACGTGGCGGGCGAAGTCGCAGGCCGGGTGGTCCAGGCGCTGCTCGGCCGGGGGCAGCCCGCACGCCGCCGTGTAGTCGTACACGCCGAAGTGCGCGCCGCAGAGCGCCGGCCCGCCCGCTTCGGCGATGCGGCGCAGCGCCACCTCGCCGACCTGGCCCACCACCGACTGGGTGGTCTCGACCTGGACCTCGAAGCGCAGGGCCCCGGCGGGCAGGCCGAGGGCGGCCTCGAGCCGCCCGAGCAGCTCGGCGAAGGCCGCCACATGGTCGGGGGTCATCACCTTCGGGAAGGTGACCACGAACCTGGCCGGTAGGCGACCCTGGGTGCGGTCCAGCAGGCCGGTGAGGAACGCGTCCAAGGTGCGGATGCTGCGATGGTGCAGCCCGTCCCAGAACGACTTGACCCGCAGCCCCACGAAGGGCGGCAGCGTCCCGGCCGCCATCGCCTCGGCGACCTGGCCGGCGGCGGCCACGGCGGCCTGGTCCTCCTCGGCGTCACCGCGCACGCCGTAGCCGTCCTCGAAGTCGATGCGCAGGTCCTCGACCGGCTCGGCGGCGAGCTTGGCGTCGACCCGCTCGCGCACCTCGGCGGCCAGGGCCCGGTCGGCCAGGCCCATGCCGGCGGCCAGGGCGTCGCCGTCCGGGGCGTGCGCGGCCAGCAGCCGCCGCGCCTCTGACCCCCACGCCGCCGCGGTGCCCGCGGTGAACCGGTCAGCGGCCACGTACACCGTGTGCACGGGCTGGCGGCCGCCCGGGTCCCCGGGGTACGGGCGGGCCGCGGCCGACGCCGCGTCCTCGACCCGCCGGACCAGGTCGGCCACGACCTCAGGTGGCAGCGACCGGCCGGGACCCCGCCCCGGCGGACCCGAGCCCTCCCCCGGTGAACCGGGCGTGCTCGGCCCTTCGGGCTGCAGGAAGTCCACGTCGCCTCCGTCCGCGCGCAGCGGCGTGTGCCTGGCTGCGCAGAAACTCTACGGCAGTGGGCCGCGGGCGGGCAGGGCCGGGTGGAGGGTTGCCGTGCCTACCCGGGGTTGCCGTGCCTACCCGGGCTCGCCGGCGCCGGCGGCCGCTGCCGCCCCGGCCCACGCATCGCCGCCGAAGAAGGCACTCCAGGGCATCCGCAGCGGCTGGTCCTGCGCGACCACGGCGTGCAGGTGGCGCAGGAGGGGGAAGTCGGCCGGCCCGATGATCCCGCGGCCGGTCAGCGCGGGCAGGGCGCCGCCGATGACCCCGGTCGCAGCCGCGCCTTCGAGGGTGATCCCGCCCATGCGCGCCCGGGCGTCCGAGAAGCGCAGGCCGCTGCCGACCAGGCGGCCGACCCGGACGTTGCGACCGCCGGTGCTGGTCACGTACATGTCGCCCACGCCGGCGAGCCCGTAGGGCGTGTCGGGCCGGCCACCGAGCAGGTGCACCAGCTGGCCGATCTCGACCGTCGCCTGCCCGAACAGGGCCGCCTCGTAGTTGTGGTTGCGGTCGGGGCCGTCGGTCTCGCCCAGCCGGTCGAGGATGCCCTGGGCGAACCCGACGCCAAGGGCGTAGCAGTTCTTCATCGCGGCGCAGACCTCGACGCCGACCAGGTCGGTGGACGTCCAGACGTGATACCAGCCGGTGCGGAACGTCGCAGCCAGCCGATCCAGCGCGGCCTGCTCGAGGCCGGTGAAGACCACGCAGGTGTGGCGCCGCGCCGCCACCTCGCCAGCGATCGACGGGCCCGCGACCGCCGCCCAGGGGATGCGCGCGCGCAGCTCGGGCGGGACCTGCTCGGCCAGCACGTCGGGCAGGATCCGGAGATCGCCCTCCTCGCTGGCGACCATGCCCTTGGCGATGGCGATCACCAGCGTGTCGGGCCTGAGCAGCGGCGCGATCCGCTGGCCGGCCCAGCCCACGCCGAAGGAGTTGACCCCGCTCATGACGATCTCGGCGCTGTCGAAGGCCGCCTCGATCTCCTCGAGCTGGTAGGGGCGGACCGAATCGGGCAGCTTCCGCCCGAGCCCTGGGTGCACGCCGGTGGCCCGGATGTGGTCGATGATCCCGCCGTCGAGGTGGGTCCCGACCAGGCGCACGTCGTGGCCGTTGTCGGCCAGGGGGAACGTCAGGGCCGAGCCCATGACGCCCGACCCCAGGATCGCGATGGTGGTCACGGGCGAGGCTCCGTTGTGAGCTCGGCGCGCAGTTGCGACAGCCGCTGGAGCTGCGGCTGGATCGCCGGGAACAGCGGGCGGTAGACCTCGGTGAACAGGTGGTCGTAGAGCTCACGGGCGCGGTCCTCGGGCTGGAAGCTCTCGGCCACGTCGGTCATTGCCGCGGCGGCCTCCTCGACCGAGCCGAACCAGCCGACCCCGGACGCGCAGAGGATCCCCGCGCCCAGGCAGGTCGCCTCCGCGGTGTGGGCCCGGGTCACGGTGGCGCCGAGCACGTCAGCCATGATCTGGCACCACAGGTCGCTGTTGGACCCGCCGCCGAGGATCACGTGCTCGCCGATGCGCTCGCCGGTGGCGGCCTGGATGCCGTCCATGGCCAGCCGGTGCTCGTAGGCGATGCCCTCCTCGATCGCGCGGAACAGGTGCTGGCGGCGGTGCCCGTGGTGCCAGCCGACCACCACCCCGCTCGCCGTGGGATCCCAGTACGGGCTCGTCACGTGGTTCCAGTAGGGGACGAGGACCAGCCCGCCTGCGCCCGGGCCGATCTCGCGTGCCGCGGCCTCGTAGCGGTCGAAGTCGGCCCGCTCCTCGAACGCGTCGCCGAACTGGCGCATGAACCACGTCATCGTGGCCAGGCCGCCGCGAAGCACGTTCTCGAACAAGAAGGTGTTCGGCGACCCGCCGTAGAGGGTCCGGCAGGAGGGGTCGGTGAGGTAGCTGCGGCCGACCGGCCCGCCGGTCACCGAGGTGCCGAGGTTGAGGTAGGCCCGGTCAAGGGAGGTCACGCCGGCGCCGAGGCAGGCCGCCTGCCCGTCGCCGAGGCCGGCCACGACCGGGATGCCAGCGTGCAGGCCGGTCGCCTGCGCGGCCTCCGCGGTCACCTCGCCGATGACCTCGCCGGGCTTGACGGTGCCGCAGAACTGGTCGGGCCGCAGCCCGACGGCGGTGATGAGGTCGTCCGCCCACGCTTCCCGCTCGACGTCGGTGAGCCCGAACGAGTCCGCCGACGCGAGGCTCGTGGTGAACCTCCCGGTCAGCCGCTGGGCGAGGAAGCCGTGCACGTCCATGAACTTGTAGGCGCGCCGGGCGACCTCGGGCTCGTGCTGCACGAGCCACAGCAGCTTCGAGGACGCCTGCGCGACCGAGGGCCCGCGGCCCGTGCGCCGGTGCAGCTCGTCGTGGCCGAAGCGGGCGCCCAGCTCGTCGAGCTGGGCCTGCGACCGCGCGTCGTCCCACAGGATCGCGTTGCGCAGCGCCTGGTTGTCCTCGTCGACCGGCACTAACGACTCGCGCTGGTGGGTGATGCAGATCCCGGCGATGCGGTCGGCATCGACGGCCTCAACGAGACTGCCGATGGCCGCCCCGGCCGCCTCCCACCAGTCCTCTGCCCGCTGCTCGCTGTGGAGCGGCCGGAGGCGGAGCTGCTCGAGGGGAGCGCGGCCCTCGCCGGCGGCCTTCCCGCTGCGGTCCCACGCCACCACCTTCGCCGCGGTGGTGCTGCAGTCGATCCCGAGCGCCAGGTCCGCCATCCTGCTCCTCCCATGGCTCGTCGAGCCGAGCGGTCGGGTCTCGCCAGCCAGTCGGTCGCTCCGTCTCCGCTCAGGACGTCCTAAGCAGGTCACCAGAAGTTCTGCCCATAACCCGGGTCAGCGACCAGGGCCTTCCCGTCAAGTTACGGACAGGACTTCTGAGCAGGTGCTTAGCTCAGGAGGTCCTATTGGAGCATTGGAGCACGCTCTATTGGAGCATTGGAGCATGCTCACGGGCGACACCCGCCGGCACGACCACCGCCTTGACGCTCTCCGGGTCCTGCCTGCTCGCCTGCAGCGCCTTCTCGGCCTCGTCCAGCGGGTAGTGGCCGGTCACGATCGCCTCGACGTCGACGCGGCCGGTGGCGACCAGCTCGATCGCGGTCGGATAGGTGTTGGCGTAGCGGAAGGTGCCGGTCAGCGTGAGCTCGCGGTTCTGCAGCAACGCCAGGGGCACGGCGGCCTCCTCACCAGGCCCCATCCCCACCGCCACGGCGACCCCGGCCGGCCGCAGCGAGCGGATCCCGTCGGCCAGCGCAGCGGGATGCCCGGAGCACTCGAACAGCACCTCGGCCTCGAGCCCGGCCTCGCCGAGCGGCTGCGCACGCAGGTCGACCGTGCGGGTCGCCCCGGTCCGCCTGGCCAGCTCCAGCCGGTGGGGGTTGACGTCGGTGACCGTGACCTGGGTGGCGCCAAGGGCGAGCGCGGCCTGCATCGCCAGCAGGCCGATCGGGCCCGCGCCGGTCACCAGGACGTGCTCACCCCCCTGCAGGTTGGCCTTGCGGCAGGCCCACACCCCGACCGAGAGCGGCTCGATCAGCGCGCCCGCGTCGTCGGAGACCGAGTCGGGCAGCGCGAACGCGAAGTCCTGGTGGATGGTCACGTAGTTGGCGAACGCACCGTGGACGGGTGGGGTGGCGAAGAAGCGGACCTCGGGGCAGAGGTTGTAGCGGCCGGTGCGGCACTGCTGGCAGGCGCCGCAGGGCACGCCGGGCTCCAGCGCGACCCGCTGGCCGACCTGGTGCCTGGCCGCGCCCGGCCCCTGGCCGACGACCACACCGGCCGACTCGTGGCCGAGGATCAGCGGCTCGTGGACCACATGGGCGCCGACGCGCCCGTGCTCGTAGTAGTGGACGTCGGAGCCACAGACGCCGACGGCCCGGACCTCCACCAGCACCTCTCTCGGGCCCGGCTCGGGGATGGGGACGTCGTCGACGCGCAGGTCGTGGACGCCGTGCAGGACGGCTGCTCGGTTCTGCATCGGGTGGAGCGCTCCCTTCCAGGTCTGGCCGACCGGTTACCGGGTCTGGCCGTCGGTCGCCGGGGTCACCTGGATCTTAAGACCGGCGCCACTGCGGAAGGTGGCCATGGCAGCCTCGTAGCTCTCCAGCGCCATGCTGTGGGTGAGCATGGCGGCCGCGTCGATCGCGCCGCCGACGAGCAGGTCGCGGGCGCGCTCGAAGCTGTGCAGGACCGCCATCGAGCCGATGACGGTGACCTCCTCGTTGTAGAGGCGGAAGGGCGAGAAGGTCGCGGTCGCCTCGGCCGACGTCACCCCGAACATCAGGAACGTCCCACCCCGGGCCACCCGCCGCAGGCCGTCCTCGATCGCAGGGACCACGCCCGTGGCGTCGATCACGACCTCCCAGCCCTGCGGGTGGTCCAGCTCGTCCGCTGACGTGGCGGTGTGGTCGGCCCCGAGCCGTTTGGCCACGGGAAGGCGGCTCTCCTTGAGGTCGACGACGTCGACGGCGGCGGCGCCGGCCCGGTGGGCGAGCTGGGCCATGAGCAGCCCCATGGTCCCCGCTCCGTAGATCAGGTAGCGGTCGGCCAGCTTGGCGCCCAGCCGGTCGAACCCGTGCACCGCGCAGGACAGCGGCTCGACCAGCGTGCCCCAGGCGCGGGGCAGGTCGGCGGGGAGCAGGAACGCGTTGGCGGCGGGCGCGGCGACCAGCTCCGCGCACGCTCCTGCCCGGGTGACGCCGATCGCCTGGTAGTTCTCGCAGAGGTTGTCCCGCCCGGCCTGGCAGAAGCGGCACCGCCCGCAGGGCAGGTTGGGGTCGACGGCGACGAAGTCCCCGACCTTCAGGTGCTCCACCCCGGCGCCGACCTCGACGACCTCGCCGCAGAACTCGTGGCCGGGGACGAGCGGGTAGCTGGCGAGTGGCGAGTCCCCCTCGAGGAGGTGGATGTCGGTCCCGCAGACGCCGCAGGCCTCGACCTTGACGACGACCTCGCGGGGCCCAGGGGTCGGGTCGTCGACCTGCTGGACCCCGACCTTGCCTGGTTGCTCGATGACCACCGCCCTCACTTGACCGCCCCCATGGTCAGGCCGCGGACGAGCTGCTTCTGCGCGATCCAGCCGGCCAGCAGCACCGGCAGGCAGGCCATGGTGGCCGCGGCCGACAGCCGGGCCCAGAACAGGCCCTCGCTGGTGATGAAGCCGACCAGGAACACCGGCACGGTGGCGGCCCGGGAGGCGGTGAGGTTGACCGCGAAGAAGAACTCGTTCCAGGCGAAGATCACACAGATGAGCGCGGTGGCCGCGATGCCAGGGGCGACCAGCGGAAGCACGATGCGGACCAGCTCGGTGCGCAAGCTGGCGCCGTCCACCCTGGCGGCCTCCATGATCGCGGTGGGGACCTCGAGGAAGAACGAGCGCAGCATCCACACCGCGATCGGGAGGTTCATCGCGGTGTACAGGATGACCAGCGCGGTCACGGTGTCCAGGAGCTGGATGTCGCGGGCGATGACGTAGATGGGCACGATCGCGCCCACCACCGGCAGGAACCGGGTGGAGAGGAAGAAGAACAGCACGTCGCGCCATTTCTCGACCGGCCTGATGGCCAGCCCGTAGGCGCACGGGATGGCCAGGGCCAGCACCAGCAGGGTGGAGACCACGGTGGCGGTCACCGAGTTGATCAGGAACGGGGCGAAGTCGCGCTCGAAGATCGCCCGGTACTGGTCCAGCGTCGGCGCGAAGATCAGCTTGGGGGTGCTGGTGAAGGCGTCGGCCTCCTGCTTGAAGCCGGTCAGGATCATCCACAGCACCGGGAAGAAGAAGCCGATCCCGGCGATCCAGGCCAGCGCAGTCACCAGCGATGCCCTGGGGTTGCGGCGGCGGGCCCGCCTCCCGGTGGCGGCGCTCCTTGGCGCCTGCGTCGTGACGGCATTCACCGTGGCGCCAGCTCCTCTCCCTTGAACAGGTTCGACAGCACCCGGAGCGCGATGGTGGCCAGCACGATCGTGCCGATCGTGGTCACGATCGCCAGCGCGGCGGCCTGGCCGATCTCGAAGCGGCGGAACGCCTGCAGGTAGAGGAAGTAGGGCAGGGTGGTGGTGGCCTGGCCCGGGCCACCCTGGGTGATCATGAAGATCGAGTCGAACGTCTGCACGACGAAGATCGAGCCGAGCAGCACGCCGAGCTCGAGGTAGGACCGCAGATGCGGCAGGGTGAGGTAGCGGAACGTCTGCCACGGGCTGGCGCCGTCGACGCGGGCGGCCTCGAGGATGTCGGTCGACTGGCTCTGCAGGCCCGACAGCAGGATGATCATCATGAACGGCGTCCACTGCCAGACCGCCACGGTGACGATCGTGGTCATCGGGAAGCGGCTCGCCCAGTCGAGGGTGCCGACCCCGAACGGCTGCAGCACGAAGTTCACGATGCCGTAGACCGGGTGGAACATGGTCGTCTTCCACAACAGCGCGCCCGCTGTCGGCATCACCAGGAAGGACGAGATCAGCAGGGTGCGCACCACCCCCTGGCCCCTGAACTTCCGGTCCAGCAGGATGGCGAGGACCAGGCCGAGGACCACGGAGATGAACACGGCCGCGGTGGTGAAGACGACGGTGTTCCAGACCGCGGTCCGAAAGCCGCTGTCGCCGAAGATCCTGCCGTAGTTGGACAGGCCGACGAACTCCCGGCTGCCCGGCCTGAGCAGGTTCCACGACTGCAGGCTGTACCAGATCGTGATCACGAAGGGGACCTGGGTGACCACGATCGTGTAGAGCAGGGCCGGCAGGATGAGGGAGCGCCGTCCCCATCGGCTCCGGCGCTCCACCGCTGCCCTGGCCGCCCGCTCCCTGAGCGCGACCGCGCGTTCCTGGGTGACGGTCACAGGGGCCTCCCTCTCAGCTCTTCTTGTAGCCGCCCTCCTTGGCCACCTGCTCCGCTTGTGCCTGGCCCTTCGCCAAGGCCTGGTCCACCGTCTGCCGTCCGGCGATGGCGGCCGAGATCTCCTGGGAGACCGACGTCCCGAGCGACTGGAACTCGGGGATGCCCACGTACTGGACGCCGGTGTAGGGGCGCGGCTGGGTCCCAGCGTTGGTCACGTCGGCCTGGTCGATCGCCTTGACCGTGAGGTCGGCGAAGGCGGCGGCCGCCTTCTTGTACTCGGGGATCTCGTAGGTGGACAGCCTGCTGCCCGGCGGCACCCGGGCCCAGCCGAGCTCCTGGCCGACCAGCTTGATGTAGTCCTTGGAGGTGGCCCACGACATGAACTCCCAGGCGGCGTCCTTGTTCTTGGAGGTCGACGGCATCGCCAGCGACCACGCCCACAGCCAGCCGGACCAGTCGGTCTGCTTGACCGGGGCGGGCGCGTAGCCGTTCTTGCCGGCCACCTTGCTGCTCTTGGGGTCCTCGAGGAGGCTCGCGGCAACGGTCGCGTCGTACCACATCGCCGCGTTGCCCTGGCTGTAGGCGGTCAGGCACTCGGTGAAGCCGGCGTTGGGCGCCCCCGGCTCGCCTGCCTGCTTGACCAGGTCGACGTAGAACTGCGTGGCCTGCTTGAACGGCGCCGCGGTGAGCTGGGCGTTCCAGTTCTGGTCGTACCAGGCGCCGCCGAAGGTGTTGACCACGGTGTTGAGCGGCGCGAACAGCTCGCCCCAGCCAGGCAGGCCGCGCAGGCAGATGCCGGCCAGGTTCTTCTTGGGGTCGTGCAGCTTGCGCGCGAAGCCGGCGACCTGGTCCCAGGTGGGCTGGGCCGGCATGGTCAGCCCAGCCTGGTCGAACAGGTCCTTGCGGTACATCAGGAACGACGACTCGCCGTAGAACGGCACCGCGTAGAGGTTGTCCTCGTACGACAGCGCCTTGGCGACCGTGGGGATCAGGTCGGCGGCGTCGTAGTCGGCGCTCTTCTGGATGTAGGGGCCGAGGTTCTCGATCCAGCCGTTCTTGGCCCACTGGGGCGCCTCGAAGGTCCCGATGGTCACCACGTCGTACTGCCCGCCCTTGGTGGCGATGTCCTGGGTCACCCGGTCGCGCAGCTCGTTCTCGGGCAGGATCACGAAGTTGACGTTGATGTCGGGGTGGTCCCTCTCGAAGTTGGCGCTCAGCTTCTCGATGTCCTGCATCTGCGGATTCGCCACGGTCGCCACGGTGACGGTCTTCTTGGCCCCGGAGTCGCCACCGCCACCACCGGCCCCGGAGCAGGCGCCGAGGACCAGGGCGAGGACGAGGAGCAGCACGCAGGACAGCCGGCGCCGAGCCGTGGACGCAGCCCGAGCTCGCATCAAACCACCTCCCGGGTGGAGCACCGCGCGCTCGTGGGGGTCACGACCAAGCGGTGGTTGTACCAAGCCCTCAACAGGGCGAGACGTTGATGTCGGCGATCGAGGGTTGTGCCGGCCGCGGTCCGAGGTCCTTGGGTCGTGGAGTTTGCTCATTTGAGCACTAATTAGCTCGTCTGTGACATTAACATTGAAGGCTGTGCCATTGCCGCTGTCAAGGGGTTCGTGAGAGTATGAGCGAATAACTGCTCAAGTGTGCGAGGTTCCCGGATGGTCGATGCCGCTGCTGACGGGGTCGGCCCTGCCGAGCTGGTCCGCCTTGCCGCGGTGGCCCGCCGCTTCTACGTCGACGGTCGGCCCAAGCTCGAGATCGCGGAGGAGTTCGGGCTCAGCCGGTTCAAGGTCGCACGACTCCTCGACCAGGCGCTCGCCCGCGGCATCGTCCGCATCGAGGTTGGCGTGCCCGCGCAGATCGACCCCGAGATCTCCGAGCGCGTCCGGGTCGCCTACCACCTGCGCCACGCGATCGTCGTGGACAGCCCCGAGGACCCCGAGACCGACCTGCGGGCCAATCTCGCACGGGTCGCCGCCGACCTGCTCACCGAGACGGTCGTCGAGGGAGACATCCTCGGACTTGGCTACGGCCGCACGCTCACCGTCATGACGGAGGCGCTCACCCGGCTCGCCCGCTGCACGGTCGTGCAGCTGTCAGGCGCGCTCCTGGGCGTCAACGTCCAGGAGAACAGCATCGAGCTGGTCCGCAGGGTCGCCTCGGTCTCCGGGGGCCCGGCGTTCCCGATCTACACCCCACAGGTCCTCCCCAACTTCGCAACCGCCGAGGCGCTCCGTCGCGAGCCGCAGGTCGCAGAGGCCCAGCGGCGCTGGAACCAGCTCACCAAGGCGGTCGTGGCCATCGGCTCCTGGGACCCGCCGCACTCGCAGCTCTACATCGCCCTCAGCCAGCGCGAACGTGACCTGCTCCGGGCGCAGGGCGCGTGTGCCGAGCTCTGCGCGAACCTGCTCGACGCCGACGGGCAGCCGGTCGCGACCGACTTCACCGATCGCTGCATCACCATCACCGCCGGGCAGTTGCGCACCGTCGACGAGGTGATCGCGGTCGGTGGAGGGCACGACAAGATCGCGGCGTTCAGGGCGATCCTGAAGGGCGGCTACGCGACCAGCCTGGTGACCGACGTCATCGTGGCGCGGGCGCTGCTCGACCAGCCTCCCCCGCCAGGCGACCCTCAGCTCCCCCGGTAGGTGGCGTAGCCGAAAGGCTGAGCAGCAACGGCACGTGGTGGTGCTACGACCCGGCGCGCTCGTGGCTCCCCAAGGAAGGTTTGCCCGGTCGACGCCTCGCCACAGCGGACGTCGCCGAAGCGTGGGGGCCATGGGAGCCCGGCGCCGACCGGGCAAACCTTGTCGGGGTCGCCACTAGGAGACGCCGAGCAGCCGTTCGACCGGGTCGATGGCGAAGTAGGCGACGAACAGGGCCGCGATCACCCAGAGCAGCGGGCCGGGCTCGCGCCAGCGGCCCCTGGCCACCTTGATCGCGACGTAGGCGATGAAGCCGGCGCCGATGCCGTTGGTGATCGAGAAGGTGAACGGCATCAGCACGATGGTCAGGAACGCCGGGATGGCCAGGTCCAGGTCGGTCCAGGGGATGTGCCGCACCTGCATCATCAGCAGGAAGCCCACGAGCACCAGCGCCGGCGAGGCGGCCTCGTAGGGCACCACCTCGACGAGCGGGGTGAGGAACAGGGCCACCACGAACAGCAGCCCGGTCACCACGCTGGCCAGGCCGGACCTGGCACCCTCCCCGACCCCGGCGGCCGACTCGATGTAGGTGGTGTTTGACGAGCAGGAGGCGGCTCCCCCGGTGGCGGCCGCCGCGCTGTCGATCAGCAGGACGTTCCGGATCCCGGGGAGCCGGCCCTCCTGGTCGAGCAGGCCGCCCTCGGCGCCGACGCCGATGACCGTGCCCATGGTGTCGAAGAAGTCGCTGAGCATCAGGGTGAACACCAGCAGCACGGCCACGATCACCCCAACCTGGGCGAAGCTGCCACCGAGGCTGAAGTCACCGAGCAGCCCGAAGTCGGGCGAGCCCACGACGCCCGACGGGAGCTTCGGCACGTTGAGGGCCCAGCCGGCCGGGTTGAACTGCCCGCCCGGCCCGAACGCCGGCGGCACGTCGGCGATCGCGTTGACGATGATCGCGAAGATGGTGGTGCCGACGATGCCGAGCAGGATCGCGCCGCGCACCCGGCGGGCGAAGAGCACGATCACCAGCAGCAGCCCGAAGCAGAACACCACGGTCGGCCAGCCGGTCAGCCGGTTGCCCACGCCGAGCCCGACCGGCACGGGGGTGTTGGCGGCATCGGGGAGGCGGCGCACGAAGCCGGCGTCCACGAACCCGATGAAGGCGATGAACAGGCCGATGCCCACGCTGATCGACTGCTTGAGGGCCAGCGGGATCGCGTCCATCACCGCCTCCCGCAGCCCGGTGAGGACCAGCAGCAGGATCACCAGCCCCTCGAGCACCACGACCCCCATCGCGGCCGGCCAGGTCATCTGGCTGGCGAGCTGGAAGGCGACCACCGCGTTGAGCCCGAGCCCGGCCGCGATCGCGAACGGGTAGCGGCCGACCACGCCCATGAGCACGGTCATCACCGCGGCCACGAAGGCCGTGGAGGTGGTGAGCTGGCCCAGGTCGAGGCGGCGGCCGGTGACGTCGGCCGCGCCGGCCAGGATCAGCGGGTTGAGCACGACGATGTAGGCCATGGTGAAGAACGTGGCGAAGCCGCCGCGGACCTCGCGGTCGACCGTGGAGCCGCGCTCGGAGATGCGGAAGTAGGCGTCGAGCCCGGAGCGGGGGCGCCCCGCCGCAGGCTCGGCCGGGGCGTGGTGCTCTGTGGCCATGCTGGTCCTCCACGTCAGTACGACCGGGGCAGGCCGAGGGAGTGCTCGGCCACGTAGTTCAGGATCATCTCGCGGCTGACCGGCGCGGTGCGCAGCACCCTGGCCAGGCCCCACAGGTCGGCCAGGCCGTACTCGCTCGCGAAGCCGTTGCCGCCATGGGTCTGGATGGCCGCGTCGATCGCCTGCAGCCCGGCCTCGGCAGCGGCGTACTTGGCCATGTTGGCGGCCTCCCCGGCGCCGGGCAGGCCGGCGTCGTGGGCCCAGGCCGCCTTCTGGGTCATCAGGCGGGCGAGCTCGACGTTGACGTAGGCGACCGCCAGCGGGTGCGACAGGCCCTGGTGGGCGCCGATCGGCACCCCCCAGACCTGGCGCTGGTTGGCGTAGGCGGCGGCCTTGCCGAGGGCGTAGCGGGCGATGCCGTTGATGCCGGCCGCGCCGATGACCCGCTCGGGGTTCAGGCCCAGGAACACCTGGCGCAGCCCGTCGCCCTCGGTGCCGAGCAGCCGGTCGCCGGCCACCTCGACGTCGTCGAAGAACAGGGTGAACTGCTTCTCGGGGGCGGCGATCTCGAGTGGGATGAGCGTGCGCCCGAGCCCGGGCGCGCCGGCGTCGACCAGGAACAGCGACAGCCGGCCCCTGCCGGTCACCTGGTCCATGCCGGTCCTGGCCACCACCAGGATCGCGTCCGCCTCGTCGACGCCGGAGATGTAGTACTTGGTGCCCCGGATCCGCCAGCGGCCGCCGTGGCGGGTGGCGACGGTCGCCAGCCGGTGGGAGTTGGACCCGGCGTCGGGCTCGGTGATCGCGAACGACAGCTTGAGCTCGCCGGTTGCCAGCCCAGGCAGCCAGCGGCCGCGCTGGGCGTCCGTGCCGTACCTGGCGATGATCGTGGCGCAGATGGCCGGCGAGACCATCAGCAGCATGAGCGGGCAGCCGTGGGCGCCGAGCTCCTCGGCCACGATCGCCAGCTCGCCGATGCCCATGCCCCCGCCGCCGTACGCCTCGGGCACGTTCACGCCCAGGTAGCCGCCCCGGCCGACCGCCTGCCACAGCTCGGTGGTGTGGCCCCCGGCCTTCACCTTGGCCGCGAAGTAGTCGTGGCCGAAGTCGGCGGCGATCTTGCCGACCGCCTCGCGGAGCATGGCGTGCTCGGTCGTCTCCTGGAAGTCCATGTCAGCCTCCTGTGCTGCTCGCCCCGTCCTGCGGGAACTGGCCGGGCCGCCTGCCTTCGCCTGGCGGCCCGGCGAAGGCCTGCGCGATCGCCATCCACCCGGTGGCCGACTCCCCCTCCACCTCGAGGGCGGTGTCGGCGACGTGGCGGCGCTGGCAGACGACCAGGCAGAAGTCGAGCGCCTCGCCCCGCACCCAGTCCGGCCAGCGCTCGTCCCCCCAGGTCCAGCGGTCCCCGTCGGGCGCGGCGAGGTCGACGAACACCCCGTCGCGGGGCGGCTCCAGGCCGCGGGCCGCGTACGACCAGGGCCGGGCGAGCACGCCGAGGTGGGTGACGTGCCGCAGCCGGGCGGTCGGCACCCTCCGCACGCCGAGGCCGTCGACCACGTCCTGGCCGTGCGCCCAGGTCTCCATCAGGCGGGCGGTCACGAACGACGGGGCGCTCATGGTCACGCCGAACCAGGGGATCCGGTCCTTGGCGTGGAGCCCGGCCACGGTGTCGACCAGGGCCGCTCGCTCCCCCCGCCACCAGGCGAGCAGCTCGGCCGGGCTGAGGCCGCGGCCCTTGCGGAGGTGGATGGCCATGAGCTGGTCGGTGCCGGTCACCCCCGCCACCGCGGCGGCGAGCGCCTCGTGGTCGTTGACGGCCAGCCGGGCGGCCCCGTCGAACCAGGCCAGGTGACTGATCTGGTCGCGCACGGCCCAGCCAGGGGCGGGCGTGGCGCGTTCCCATTCCTGGTCGCCGAGCTCGGCCACCAGGCCGTCGAGCGCGGCGTGCTCGCCGGCCAGGTCGGCACAGATCTCCTGCACGCCGGCCACCGGTCATCCCTCCTTCCCGGGCACCGGCCCGACGCGGCCGTCGCCCACCCCGCCGGCCCGGCCCCGCCCGCCGGAGGCCTCCGGGCCACCGGCCCCGGCGGCGCCGGGCGGGCCGGCGCCCTCCTCGTCGAGCAGGGCGAGGACCATGCCGGCGTGGACCTCCTGGCCCTCTGCGACCAGGACCTCGCGGACCCGGCCGGCGCGCGGGGCGGCGACGCGGTGCTCGGTCTTCATCGCCTCGAGGACCACCAGGACCGCGCCGGCCGGCACCCGGTCCCCGGCGGCGGCGCCGACCCGCAGGACGACCCCGGGCAGCGGGGACTCGAGCGACCCGGCCCCCTTGGGCCCGGCCGGCTCCCCGAAGCGCGGGCGCTCCCGCAGCGCGGCGTGGCCGAGCGGGCCGTCCACGAAGTGGAGGTCGCCGACCCGGTGGACCTCGAAGCGGCGGCGCACCCCGCCGACCTCCAGGTCGACCAGGTCGGGCCGGGACGACCAGACCCGGGCCCCGAGGGGCTCGCCGTCCACGGCCAGCTCGGGCCCGGACCGGCCGAGGCGGTAGCCGACCGTGACCGGCCCGCCGGCGCCCTCGAACACGACCTGTTCGAGCTGAGAGGGGTTGTTGCGCCACCCGGGCGGGATGCCTGGGTAGACGGTCGCGGCGGCCACCCGGCCGGCCTGGGCGGCCAGGGCGGCGGCCACGGCGTGCAGGCGCTCGGCGTCCGGGCCGCCCGGCGGGGCGGCCAGCTCGGCGGCCGGGTGCCGCTCGAGGAACCCGGTGTCGACCTCGCCGGCCAGGAACGCCGGGTGGCGCAGCACGCCGACGAGCAGGTCCCGGTTGCTGGCCGGGCCGTGCAGGCGGGCACCGGCCAGGGCGGCGGCGAGCAGCCCGGCCGCCTCCCGGCGGGTGGGGGCGTGGGCGGTCACCTTGGCAAGCAGCGGGTCGTAGTGGATCCCGACCACCGACCCGTCGGCCACCCCGGCGTCCACGCGCAGGCCGGGCCGCTGCTCGATCCGGAAGCGGTGCAGCGTGCCCGCGGTGGGCAGGAAGCCGCGCAGCGGGTCCTCGGCGTACAGCCGTGCCTCGATCGCGTGGCCGGCCAGCGCCGCCGCGAGGACCTCCTCGGGCAGCGGCGCGCCCTCGGCCACCAGGAGCTGCAGGCGGACCAGGTCGAGGCCGGTGACGGCCTCGGTCACCGGGTGCTCGACCTGCAGGCGGGTGTTCATCTCCAGGAACAGCAGCTCGCCGCCTGGGGTGAGCAGGAACTCGACCGTGCCCGCGCCGACGTAGCCGACCGCCTGGGCCACGGCGGCCGCCGCGTCGCCGAGCCGGCGCCGCAGGCCGGCCGAGACCGCCGGGGACGGCGCCTCCTCGAGCAGCTTCTGGTGCCGGCGCTGGATCGAGCACTCCCGCTCGAACAGGTGCACCACCCGGCCGTGCGTGTCACCGAGGACCTGGACCTCGACGTGCCTGGCCGCCTCCACGTAGCGTTCCAGCAGCACCGCGTCGCTGCCGAAGGCCGCGGCCGCCTGCCGGCGGGTGGCGGCCACCGCCTCGGGCAGCGCGCCAGGGTCGGCGACCACGCGCATGCCGACCCCGCCCCCGCCGAGGGCCGCCTTGACCAGGACCGGGAAGCCGACCGCGTCGGCGGCCGCGAGCAGCCCAGCGCCGTCCAGCCCGCTCGCGTCGGCGCCCGGCGCCACCGGGATCCCGGCCTCGGCCGCCAGCCGCCTGGCCTCGCGCTTGTCGCCCATGGCGGCGATCGCCTCGGGTGGCGGCCCGACGAACACCAGGCCGCGCTTGCGGCAGTCGCGGGCGAAGTCGGCGTTCTCGGCCAGGAAGCCGTAGCCGGGGTGGACCGCGTGGGCGCCGGTCCGCTCGGCTGCGTCGAGGATCGCGTCGGCGCGCAGGTAGGACTCGGCCGGGGTGGCGCCCCCGAGGGCCACCGCCTCGTCGGCCTCGGCCACGAACGGCGCGGCCGCGTCCGGGTCGGAGAAGACCGCGACGGTGGCGATGCCCATCGCCCGGCAGGTCCGCATGACCCGGCTGGCGACCTCGCCCCGGTTGGCGACCAGCAGCCGCTCGATCACATCCGGAACACCCCGAAGCCGTCCGTGCCCTTCACCTCCCCCGAGTGGCAGGCCGACAGCGCGATCCCGAGCACCGTGCGGGTGTCGCGCGGGTCGACCACCCCGTCGTCGTAGAGCAGCCCGGTGTTGAACAGCGCCCGCGACTCGGCCTCGATGTGGTCCTCCACCCCCTGGCGCATGGCCCGGTCGGCCTGCTGGTCGAACGGGCGCCCCGCCGCCTCGGCGCTGGCCCGGTTGAGGATCGACATGACCCCGGCGAGCTGCGCCGGCCCCATCACCGCCGACTTCGACGCCGGCCAGGCGAACAGGAAGCGGGGGTCGTAGGCGCGCCCGGCCATGCCGTAGCCGCCGGCGCCGTAGGACGCGCCGACGATCACGGTGAGGTGCGGCACGGTCGAGTTGGACACCGCGTTGAGCATCTTGGCGCCGTCCTTGATGATCCCGCGCTGCTCGTAGTCCTTGCCGACCATGTAGCCGGTGGTGTTCTGCAGGAACAGCAGCGGGGTGTCGACCTGGTTGGCGAGCTGGATGAACTGGGCGGCCTTGTTGGACTCCTCGGAGAACAGCACGCCCTGGGCGTTGGCCAGGATCCCGACCGGGTAGCCGTGGAGGCGCGCCCAGCCGGTGACCAGGTTCGGGCCGTAGTCGGGCTTGTGCTCGTCGAAGCGGGAGCCGTCGACCACCCGCGCCAGGATCTCGCGGACGTCGGTGGGGACCCTGAGGTCGACCGGGGCGAACCCGAGCAGGTCCTCGGGGTCGTGCACGGGCGGCTCGGCCGGCAGGCGCGGGCCCGGCCCGAGCTTGCGCCAGTTGAGGTTGGCCACCACCTGCCGGCCCAGGCGCAGGCAGTCCAGCTCGTCGGCGGCGAGCAGGTCGGCCAGGCCCGAGGTGCGCGCGTGCATCTCGGCCCCGCCCAGCTCCTCCTCGCCGGACTCCTCGCCGGTGGCCATCTTCACCAGCGGCGGCCCGCCCAGGAACACCTTGGCCCTGCCCTTGACCATGACGGTGTGGTCGGACATGCCGGGGACGTAGGCGCCTCCAGCGGTCGAGTTGCCGAACACCAGCGCGACCGTTGGGATGCCGGCCCGGGAGAGCTGGGTGAGGTTGCGGAACACCGCACCCCCGGGGATGAAGATCTGCGACTGGGTGGGCAGGTCGGCGCCGCCCGACTCGATGAGCTGGACGAGCGGGAGGCGGTTGCGGAGCGCGATCTCCATGGCCCGCAGGCTCTTGCGGAGCCCGAACGGGTTCGTGGCGCCGCCGCGCACGGTCGGGTCGCTCGCCACGACGACGCACTCCACCCCCGACACCGGCCCGACGCCGGTGACCACGCTCGCGCCCACGTGGAAGTCGGTCCCCCAGGCGGCCAGCGGCGACAGCTCGAGGAAGGGGCCGTCGCGGTCGAGCAGCAGCTCGACCCGCTCCCTGGCCAGCAGCTTGCCCCGCGCTCGGTGCCTGGCCACGTACTTCTCGCCGCCGCCGGCCCGGCTCCTGGCCAGCTCCGCGTCGAGCTCGGCGAGCAGCTCGAGGTTGCCGGCCCGGTTGGCCCGGAAGGCGTCGGCGTCCCGGTCGAGCCGGCTCGGGAGCACGCCCATCCGCCTGTCGCCCCTCCTCCGGCCGCCTCGGGACGTCCTTGCCTGCAAGGCAGTTATGAGCGTAGCAGGCCGGGTGGCCGGGATGGCCTATGCCCGCTCGCCTGCCTTGACTATCCCCCCTTGAAGGATACTATCTAGGGGGACTAGAATGGATGTATGAAACGCAGGGACGTGATCCGGAAGCTCGCCACAGCAGCCAAGCAGCAGGACATCGAGTGGAAGGTCGACCGCGAAGGCGCCAACCACACGATCTACCTGCTCGGCGACACCCGGATCCCCATCCCCCGGCACGCCGAGATCGGCGAACGCCTCGCCCGAGCGATCTTCATCGAGGCCGAGGCGGAATTGGGAAGGAGATGGTGGCAGTGACCCGCCCCAGCTACAAGGTCACCGCCCAACGCGACGGGCGATGGTGGTTCGTGCGCGTCCGCGAGGTGCCTGGTGCGATCACCCAGGCACGCCGACTCGACCAGGTCGAAGCAATGGCCCGCGAGGTGGTGTCGCTGCTGCGAGAGGTCGAGCCGGACTCGTTCGACCTCGACGTCCACGCAGTGCTCCCCGACGAGGTGCGCACCGAGCTCGACCGCGCCCGGGAGCTGCAGCGGGACGCAGCGCGCACCCAGGCGGAGGCGGCGTCGCTCGTGCGGGCTGCGGCACGCAAGCTGCGCGCGCAAGGGCTGACCGTGGCGGACGTGGGCGCCGTGCTCGGTGTCAGCTTCCAGCGGGCGTCCCAACTGCTGGACCGGCGCGCGGGCTGAGCATACGCCCGAGTGGTGCGGCAGCCTCTCGACGCTCACGCAGGCAGGCGAGATCCCCACGGACGAACCTCACGCGCCTTGGACAAGGCAAAGGGGCCTGGTCGGTGACCAGGCCCCTTTGGTGGACCTGATCGGCCCTCGAGGGTTGGCGTCCGACCGCGGCCAGCGAAACGTCCCACCCGGCCGCGAGAATGGGGCACACGATGGACGACGAGCACGCCTACCAGGCGCTGAAGAGCAGGGACAGCCGGTTCGACGGCTGGTTCTTCGCCGGTGTCACCAGCACCGGCGTGTACTGCCGGCCGAGCTGTCCCGCGGTCATGCCGAGACGCGAGCACGTCTGTTTCTTCCCGACGGCGGCGGCGGCGCAGGCGGCCGGCTTCCGGGCGTGCAAGCGGTGCCGGCCCGACGCCGCACCCGGGGACGCGGACAGCCAGCCGGGCACGGCGGGCACGATCAGCCTACGGCTGCCGTACCGACCGCCACTGGATCTGGCCGCGCTGCTGCGGTTCCTCGCCGCCCGCGCAATCCCCGGGGTCGAGGAGTCCACCGATGGCGCCTTCCGGCGGGCCCTCACGCTCCCCCATGGCGGCGTCGGGATGGTCACCCTGCAGGCCGGTGCGACGGAGGGATATGTCCGCTGCCAGCTGCGCCTGGAAGACCTGCGGGATCTCGGCGCCGCGGTGCAGCGCTGCCGGCGGCTGCTCGACCTCGACGCGGACCCGCAGGCTGTCGCGGACTTCCTCAGCCAGGACCAACTGCTCGCGCCGCTGGTCGCAACCAGCCCCGGCCGGCGGGTCCCCGGCCACGTCGACCCCGCCGAGCTCGCCGTCCGCGCCGTGCTCGGCCAGCAGGTCAGCGTGGCCGGCGCGCGTACCCTTGCTGCTCGTCTCGCCGCCCGCTACGGCAAGCCGCTGACCATCCCGGCGGGGACCGTCACCCGCACCTTCCCGACCATGGACATCCTGGCCGCCGCCGACCCCTCCGACCTCCCCATGCCCCGCTCCCGACAGAAGGCGCTCCTTGGGCTGACCGGCGCGCTCGCCTCCAACACCGTCCAGCTCGACCCGGGTGTCGACCGCGACCAGGTCGAACGACAGCTGCTCGGCCTGCCCGGCATCGGCCCATGGACGGTCGCCTACATTCGGATGCGCGCCCTCGGCGATCCCGACGTGTTCATGCCCACCGACCTCGGTGTCCGACATGCCCTGACCCGGCTCGGCCGACCAGCCGACCCGACCGCCGCCGCGGCAGCGGCGCAGCGCTGGCGGCCATGGCGCTCGTACGCCCTGCAGCACCTGTGGGGGGTGCTCGACGACCAGGGCACCGGCTCGGCCAGCCCACCGCTCATCCCGTGACAGACCACACCGCCGACGCCAAGGAACTCGCGACATGGAGCGTACGACGACCGGCATCAACCCGCGGCCGGCCACCACAGCGGTCGGCGTCCATTTCCTCGACCTGGTCGAGATCGTCGCCGCAGTTGGGTTCCTGGCCGTGCTCGCCGCCCCACGCATGGTCCAAGCCGTTCAGCAGCGACGCACAGCCATATGGTGTCGGTGAGCTCGGCCGAGCCACCAACACCTCATCGCCCAAGGACACCTGAGCAGCCGGCAGCGGTCAGCGGTCATTCCACTGCTTGCTCGACCGTGTAGACTAATCTGTAGACGATCTGCGCGACAGCGCATGGAGGCGCGCGATGGCATCGACCACGGTTCGCGTGACCGAGCATACCCATGAGGTGCTGCGCGAGCTGGCCGCGGCCACCGGCGAGCCGTTGCAGCGGGTTCTTGAGGAAGCGGTCGAGCGGTACCGCCGCGAGCGGTTCTTCGCCGACCTCTCCGCCGCCTACGGGCGTCTTGCAACCGACCCGGCCACCTGGCAGGAGGAACTGGCCGAACGGGCGGAGCTGGACGGCACGCTGACAGACGGCCTCGGTGAGATGTGAGGACCATCCGCCGTGGTGAGGTCTGGCTCGCTGACCTGGACCCCACCCGCGGACACAAGCAGACCGGCCAGCGTCCCGTCCTCATCGTCTCTGCCGACCCGTTCAACCAGAGCCCAGCCGGGCTGGTCATCGCGGTGCCGTTCACCACGCGCGAGCGGGGCATCCCGGCCCATATCGAGGTTCGCCCGCCGGACGGGGGGTTGCGCGATCTCAGCTTTGCCATGTGCGAGCAGCTCCGCGCGCTGGCCGCTGACCGACTCGCTTCCGGTCCGTTCGGCAGTGTGTCTCCCGCCGTACTGCGCGCCGTCGAGGATCGCCTGCGACTCCTGCTCGTGCTGTGACGAGCCTATGGGAGAGCGGACGGGCTGCGTATCGAACCGGCAGACCACCCGGAAGCTCCAGGCCCTCCCGGTGCGCGAGGGCGCAGCCACCAGCTGCTGAGAGTGGCGGCCAGCTCAACGCTCAAGCGGGCTCAAGCCGTCGGACTGTCGTCACGCGGTCGATCGCCTCGTTCGAACGAGGCGATCACCTCGATCCCCGACCGCTCCGCCTGCGCGACCAGGTACGCTTCCGCGAAATCAAGCCAGTCCGTTTCGTACACTTCAAGCGATCGCAGCAACATCGCCGGATCCAGCACCACGATGACCCTGGTGGCTAATTCGATGGCGCGCTGGTCGGGTCGGGTGATCGGGTCTGTCCGGGGTGGATCATGCTGGTGCGGTCGTCTCTCCCCGTTCCCGGCCGCAGGGTGGGTGTGTTGTGTCGG